>Ga0307372_10002270_pt1 | contig 32145 bp, 26 predicted proteins | sample OX1MG_FD_202533 | JGI IMG/M metagenome (GOLD analysis project Ga0307372, IMG submission 202533) | Soil microbial communities from Risofladan, Vaasa, Finland - OX-1 | ecosystem: Environmental > Terrestrial > Soil > Coastal area > Acid sulfate soil | place: Finland: Risofladan, Vaasa | collected... | reverse complement strand
CCACGTATTCTCCAAGTGGACACTTCCCGATGTGCCCACTTGGGCCATCTTCGTTAACTCAACATAATCTGTCCAGACGGCCTCAGGATGACGCTTACGTCTATTCTTTGTTTAATAGATTTTCAATGAATCAATCGAGCATCATGAGTACTAGGACGTTCCTATCCGGCACAGTTAAACACAATGAAACGAACGTCCCGGCGTTTTGAAGTTCGCGGAAGGCGGTCTTAAAAACGAAAACGGCGGAGAGACCGTCGTGCATGCCCCTCCGCCGTCTGGTGATACGCGATACAGCTTTTTTGCTGCGCGTTATTTCAGGTCTGGCTGATTGGGCGTGGCCGTCATGACCGGAGAGGCCTGAATGTAATTGTGATAGCTCTCCATCATTTGCCACAGGCCGTCGGCGTTGGGGGCCAGCACACGGCTGGACCAATACGCCTTGTCGCCGTAGGTCGGCTGGCACGCAATCATCACCACCGCGTCGCCGAAGTCCCACGTTCGAATCCACAACGCCGGCGCCGATCCGACCTTAGGTGCATTGGGATTTGTCTCGCGGCGCTTGTTCATGCCCGCAATGCGGTCCGCCTTGGAAGGGGACGCACCGCCATAGGTAGTTACGACTCGCTGGTCCATGTTGTCGGCAACGTGCTTCTCCCAGTTTGCGTGGCTAGACTCCTGTTCTTGCCATTCATCCAGCGCGGCTCTCTCTCCCGCAGTCAGGGGCTTGTAGGGCACAGCTTTGCAGGGATTGTTGCAGGGAATGTCGTACGTGGGCGGGACGGTCTGGTAATCGCGTTTTGCCACCGAGGCGATTTCGGTCATGTGCAAGAGCTTCCATCCCCTGGGCCGCTTCACCCAGAAATGGGCGGAGTAATTTTTCCCGCTGTTCCATTGGATCCACACAACGCTCTTCCCGTACTTGTGCTCAATAATCTTGGCATCGCTTCCGCTCACGAGCGGTTTAAGTTCGTCGCGAAACGCATCCGTCTTGGCCCACATGATTCCTTCGGAATCGATCCAGCTGAAATCCGCGTCGAGCCACTTGTTGGCCGCGGCCTTGTCGCCCTTGGCGAGCGCTGCTGTCGCGGCCTTATCCGCCGTAGCCACCGGATCATCGGCTGCGGCTGCCGGCCGGCTGGCCAACGTGGTCAGCAGTCCTGCGCAAGCCAACCCTATGGCGAGAATATTCCTTGCAAAACGATTCATACAGCCTCCTTGGAAATGGTTCTGCTAGAGGGCGGAATTCTACAGCGCGGGGACAGCACAAGCAAGGCGATATGTTTCCAAGGACTTAGCTGGGAGACGGTTGGCTCCGGTCAATCTCCTGCCACCGCAGGGGCTCTGCTGATTTCCCGATCCGCCTGGCGGGCCTTCAAAGCCGAAATCTCAAAGGAGTCTCCCACCTGTGTGCCGGAGCGGTAGATCGTATGAGGAGGCACTTCGAGCACGCTGCTTGCTTTCAGAGAAACCCTCGAAATGCGAAACGGACGAATGTATTCCTCGAGGTGAACCACTTCTTTCTCTTTGTTCAGGAAAATCAGGTCGATTGGAAACAACATCCCGATGGTATGCACACCGCGGGAAGGCACGATCCAAAGGCCCGATCCAAGCTGGGCCCAGCGCGGCGTTTTCCCCAATAAGCCAACGAGCCGGCGCACATAACTATCCGCCACAGTCGCTTCGGTGGCGACAAACGTCTCGCGCGTTTTGTTGTACACATACACGGCCCGCCCTTGTTCGACCATCATGGCGTCCAGCGCTCCCCCGGCTCGAATTGGACTACACCCTTTATTCGATTGCCTTTCCACGCCGCCTCAAAATTATGATGACTAGCACGACGACTGCCAGTATGCCGGCGATGATGCGGATCGTTGTTACATCCATTCGTTTGCTCCTTTAATCGCGAACTTGCCTTTTACAATGCGCAACTGGCATCGCGTTTGCGCCGCTCGCTCTAGTGCAGCACGAACTGCCGCAGCAGAGTGATCACCGCAGGGCCCAGTATCACTACCATCAACGCAGGGAAAATAAAGAACACGAGAGGCGGCACCATCTTGACGGTGGTCTTGGCGCTCATTTCTTCCGCCTGCTGCCGTCGCTTCGTGCGCAGCTCATCCGAGTGGATGCGCAACGATTGCGATATGCTCGTGCCGAATCTTTCCGTCTGAATGAGCATGGCTACGAGCGCCTTGATTTCATCGAGCCCGGTGCGCCGCGCCAACTCCCGAAGGGCGTCCAGCCGCGTCTTCCCGACGCGCATTTCGAGATTCACCATTTGCAGTTCTTCGCTCAGTTCGCGGTGGACGATCCGAAGCTCCTGGGCCACCCGAAGGATCGATTGATCGAGACCGAGCCCCACTTCCACGCAGATCACCAGCAAGTCCAGGCCGTCCGCAAGGGACAGGCGCAAGCGGCGCTGCCGGACTCTCACTCGCCAGGACAGCCACATCTCCGGAAGCAACAAGCCGAGGATCACCGCTACCAGCAGAATGGAAAACGGGTTGTACCGGTACACGCCGGTGAAGAAGACCACAGCCACCAGAACGATGGGTGCGAGCACTTTCATACCACGAATGGCAAGAACCGCGTCGGCGCTGCGGTATCCGGCTCGAATCATCATGAGCTGCGCGCGGTTTGCTCGTGCTCCCGCGGAAGCGGGCAAAAGGCCTCCCACCTGCGCCAGAAGATTGCGCGCCCGCTCCTTCTGCTTGGCCACAAATTTTTCTTCTTGAGCGCGAGGCGTGGCATTCATGAGCTGCTTCAGGCGCGTGGTAACGCCGGATTCACCGGGCGTGAACGCGTACACCAAGGCCATCAGGATTACCGCAGTGGCCAAGAACGTGATGACCGGAACAGCAGAAAGCATTCCTCTGTCTCCCTCATTCACACTTCAATGTGCACGATCTTCCAGATGATCGCCGAGCCGATCACCTGCAAGGCGGCCGCGCCTGCCAGGATCTTTGGCCCCAGCGGGTCGTCAAAGAGCACTCGGACGTAACTCGGATTTGCGGCTCGCATCAACAGCAGCATGCCGATCGGCAGCGCGATGAGAATCATGGCCGTCAGCCGTCCCTGCGCCGTTTTCACTCGTACTTCGCGATGAATGCGGAACCGCTCTCGAATCACGCGAGCTAATTCATCGAGAAGTTCTGCCAGGTTTCCGCCCGTGTCTTTCTGAATGAGCAGCGCGGTGATGAAGAACCGCACGTCGACCAGGGGCACGCGGGAAGCCATGTTTTCCAGGGCGTCTCGCAAGGGCAATCCGAAATTCTGCTCCTCGAACGTGAGCCGGAACTCCGACGCGACCGGCTCCGGCGATTCCTTGGACACCATTTCCAAGCCCGCCGTAAACGAATGGCCTGCGCGAACGGCTCGCCCCAATAAATCGAGTGCCTCGGGGAAGCGCTGCTCAAACCGTCCTAAGCGACGGCTGCGCTGGATCGAGACGACCGTCAACGGAATGATCGCCCCAACGACGGCGGCCAGGAACGATAGGGAAAATTGACGCTTGATCATTTCCACGATCACATAGCTGCCAAGGCCCGTGACGCCGCTGACCAGCAACAGTGTGCCGGGCTTGGTCTCAATGCCGGCTTGGGTGATTAGGTCTTGCAGGCGCTTGGACCACGCCAGCCGCATCATGATCCGATTCAATGCGGGCACGCTGCTGAGCAGTTCGTCGCGCACCAGGTCCAGGTCCAGCGAAACATCGCCTCCCTTTTCGGCTTTCCTGACCGCCTCCAGCCGGTTGCGAACCAGTTCCTGGTTCGTGGTGGTTCCGAAGAACAGCCAGAATCCGGCGAAAACAATCGTGACAATCAGGAAGGTGAGCAAGGCAATCAGTAATGCCACGATGGCCTCCTTTCCAGCCCAGGCGTCGTTGGGACAAATGTTCTCGTCATCTTGGCCACTCAGTGTACGCGTGGAGGTTCGAACATCGACGCCGGCAAGTGAATGCCGGAGACGGTGAGCCGGTCGCTGAATTTGGGCCGGATTCCCGTGGCCACGAACTCGCCGATCACTTCTCCGGTTTCTCGGATGCCGCGCTTTTGAAACACGAAAATATCCTGCATCGCCACGACGTCGCCTTCCATGCCGGTAATCTCGGTAATGTTCGCGATCTTGCGCGTTCCGTCGCTCAGCCGACTCACTTGCACCACCACATTGAGCGCCGAGGAAATCTGCCGCCGGGCCACGGCGTCCGGGATGCTCAAATTCGCCATCGCAACCATGGTTTCCAGCCGGCCCAGTGCGTCCCGCGGCGAATTGGCGTGGATCGTTGTGAGCGAGCCGTCGTGTCCCGTGTTCATGGCCTGCAGCATGTCCAGGGCTTCATCGCTTCGCACCTCACCCACGATGATTCGGTCCGGGCGCATGCGAAGCGAGTTGATCAATAGCTGCCGCTGCTGCACGGCGCCTTTTCCCTCAATATTCGGCGGCCGGGTTTCCAGACGCACCACGTGTTCCTGGTGCATTTGCAATTCCGCCGCATCTTCGATGGTGATGATTCGTTCGCGGTTCGAGATGTAAGACGACAGCACGTTGAGAAACGTCGTCTTGCCCGCGCCCGTTCCGCCGGAGATCAGAATATTCAGACGTGCCTTCACGCAACCCTGCAACAGCTCCAGCATGGGCTGCGTCAGAGTGAGATTGCTGAGCAGATCGGCCGCCGTCAGCGGATCCCGCCCGAAACGCCGGATGGAGAGACACGGGCCGTCGATCGAAAGGGGAGGAATAATCGCATTCACGCGCGATCCGTCCGCGAGGCGGGCATCCACCATCGGAGAGGACTCGTCCACGCGCCGGCCAATCGCGGACACGATTCGGTCGATGATGCTCATCAAGTGGGCATCGTCGCGAAACTGTATCCCTGTGGTTTCCAGGATGCCGCTCCGCTCCACGTACACGTTCTTGTACGTGTTCACCAGAATGTCCGAAATCGTGGGATCGTTGAGGAGGGGTTCGAGCGGCCCCAGGCCGAACACTTCGTCCAGAACTTCCTGGGCCAATCGCTCCCGCTCCTGCAAGTTCATGGGAGTCGATTCGCCGACCACAAGCGCTTCCAGAATTTGCGCCACTTCGCGGCGGACGTCGTCGCGCTTGACGTCGCTGAGGCGGTCCAAATTCAATTTCTGGATCAGCCGCCGGTGAATCGCCGTCTTTACGATGCCGAAATCGGTGCGTGTCGTGGAGATTGGAATCTGTGCCATCTCGCGCTATCTCTTTCCCGGAAACGAAAAAAAGTTGCCCAAGCTGCCGCGCTTTGCCGCCGTCGCTTTCGCGCCTCCCGATACCCGCTCGGCCAATTGCCGGTAGTGGTCGGTCAGGACGTTGTTGTGGTTGTCCATGAGCGGCGCGCCCTGATTCATCGCGGTGCTGGCCTTTCGAAAATCGTTGGGGAGGCATGCGAACACCGAGCGCTTAGTGTCTTTTTCAATCGCCTTGAGCGGCTCTTCATCTCCTTTGTGCCAGCGGTTGACGATCACTCGCACGCGTTCAGGGTCCACGCCCATGCCGGTCAAGCCCAGCAGGCGGCGCTGCAGGGTCCACAGCGACGGCACGTTCGTTTCCACAACAATCAGAATCATCCGAGCCGTTGTCAGCATCGGGCCCAAATCGGAGGCGAAGTGCGAGCCCATGTCCGCCAGCACCATATCGAAACCGGCTTGGGCGACATTGACTACGCGGTTCAGCAGCGCGGTGGGAACATTCTGCCATGCCTCCGGCTGCATCACCCCGCCCAGAATTTCCAGTTTCGACTTGTGCCGTTCGAGCATGCCGGCTAAAAAGTGGCTGTCCAGGCGGTCCAGGTTGTCGACCGCATCGCGAACTCCGAAACGCGGGTGCAGATCGAGCAGCAGGTGAGCGTTTCCCAGCGGCCGGGCGAAATCGAGCAGGACCGTTCGCTTGTGCATGTGCGCGCTGAGCTGAACCCCGAGATTGACCGCCACCGTCGTCGTTCCCACGCCGCCTTTGGATCCCATCACGGCGATCAGCTTTTCGCTGGATCGCTGGCCCGACGCCGCAGGGCTCTCTTGGCTGAACCGCGAAAAAATCTCCTTGAGCGCGTCCGGGGTCACCGGCCTCGCCACAAAGTCCTGCACGCCGCTCCGCATTGCATCGAGCAAAACCTGCGGATTCGGGGGGTTGGTTGCCGAGCACGCAATCAATCGGACAGAAGGCCGGAGCCGCCGGATTTGAGTGCCAAACGCAAAAAAGAGTTCCGGATCGCGCGTAAGGTCCAGCAGGACGATGTCCGCAATCACTTCGCCCGCCTCCGGCGCTGTCTCTCCGGGAATCGTCCACTGTTTGACGGAGCTCACAAGGCCGGTCTGCTGCAAGCTGGCCAGCAGTTGTGCCGAGCTCGCCGGGTCGCTGCTTACAATCGCTGCGGTCAGCATGTGCCCAGCGTCCGATTTTTTTGAGATGTCCGAATCAAACTCGCTCCCCTTATTTTGTCCCTGTTGTATTCGGCCGGACCGCGGTTGTCGGCGGAAGGAACGGAATCGAAAACGCCGGTCCCGGCGGCAACTGGCTTTGCGTCAATGGCTGCACGATCCGCGGCGTCACGATCACCAGCAGCTCGTCCTTGCTCTTGGTCGTCGAATAGCTCTGGAAAAGCTTCCCGAGTATGGGAATATCGCCGATTCCCGGCACTTTTTCTAATTGCGTTTGCACTTGATTGTCGATGAGCCCCGCGATCGCGAAGCTCTGGCCGTCTCGCAGGTCCATCTCCGATTCCACGCGGCGCGTCGCCAGCGCCGGGATGGTGAAGCCCTGAATAATCAGTGCGTTGGTGAAATCGAGGGAGCTGACTTCCGGTGCAACCTTCAAATGAATCAATCCGTCCGGCATGATCGTCGGCGTGAAATTCAGCCGCACACCGTATTCCTTGAACTCGATCGTGATTCCGGCATAGCCTCCGGCGCCGCCGGTGGATTGCAGAACGGGGTAGGGAAATTGCCCGCCTGCCAGGAACGATGCATCCTTGCCCGAGGCGGTCAGCAGGTTTGGCTCGGCCAGGATCTGCAGGATGTTCTGGTTCTCCAGAGCCTGGATCGTCGCGGCCAGGTTGATGTCCGGACGCCAGATAAAAATATTGAGCAGGCTGTTCAGCGTGAAGCCGCCCGATCCGGTGGTATTTGATGGACCCAGCGTGCCGGTGATGCTGGGCGGGCTAAACTGCTGCGTCGTGACCGTTCCGATGTTCTGGGCGCCCGGCAAGCTGAGCAGATTCACCCCGAACTGGTTGATCACGGAGCGGTCGACTTCCGCGAATTTTACTTCGAGGAGAATCTCTCCCGGTTGCACCGCGGGCGTCTCGATGAGGCTTGTGACCTTGGGCGTGGCGTTTTTGACCACCTCGTATATTTTTTCCGCTACAGCCGCCGACGATGCATGGCCGGAAAGGATTACCGAATCTTTGGACGTCTCGATCTGAACCTGTTCGTTCGGGAATACCTGGTGAATCTTCTCGCTCAGGCTCAGGATATCGATGTCCACCGAAACCTCGAACGCCTGGCTCTGGTTCGAATCGTCCCACAATAGCAGCGAGACTCCCCCCGGCGCCTTCCCGTTGACCAGCACCTGGTACGGGGTAACGACCACGGCATCTATAATAGACGGGTCCGCCACGGACACGCGCCGGATCCGCCTCGGCGATGTGATCACCAAGGATCGCCCGACCATCAGGTGCAGAATCTGCGGCCCTTCCTGCGCCTCTTGCGATGGGGCCTGCGCGGTAGGAGAAGCGGCGGATGGCGCCGCTTCCACCGGCACTGCCGCTTGAGCGGCGTTCGCGCTTGGCTGCACCGGAGCCATCTCCGACGGGGGCGCGGTCTGAGGATTCCGCGAATCCGCTTCGAGCCGGGGCGCAACGAAAAGCAGCAGCCCGGTGAGGATTGCCAGCGCCGTCGTCCCCATCCGATTGCGTGCCTTGCAATGTTCGGCCATCCACATTCTCCCTGGAATCCTCATTGATCCGAAAAGTTCTTCGTTTCGCGTTTGCTTCCCATGATGACTTCAACCTGGTACGGAGCCGGGGCCGGCGGGGGAGCCTCTTTCCGCACCATGGTGTGTTTTACGGCTACTGGCGCCGGTGCGGGCGCGTCCGAAGCAAACAGGCTTGCTTGCATCACGGGCGCCGGCACGGCCGCGTCCTTATCGACCGTATTCCGAAGCGCGAGTTGAATTTTTCCCTCGGTGCTGGCCATCGCCAGCTTACCGGCGTCCTCCGGCGTCACGAGCAGCGTGATCACGGGAACCGTTTGCGGCTTGCCTCCCTGATCCTGTTGTATTTTTTGACCCGCGGCGAGGACTCGCACATTTTCCAGAATCGTTCGCGTAATATTCTGCCCTCCGCCTGTGCTGGGGCCGGCCACCGCGCCAGTCACCAGCACGTCCACCATGGTTCCCGGCGTCACGAAACCGGCCACGCCGACCACGTCGTTGACGGCCACCGACATGGCCCTCATCCCTTCCGGGATCGTTGCCGCAAGTCCGGCGCCGGCTCCCGTGGCAGCCAGTTTGCTTTCAATGATTGGCTCGTTCTCGGCCACCGAGGTAATGAGCGCCCGGTTCGTGCAATCCCGAATCCGCGTGCATATTCCCGCGATCGGATCGGCGTCCGGCCATGAAATCGTCCGCAGCATCGACGCATCGAGCCGCGTTCCCAGCGGGATCGCCCTGGCTGCGACAACCACCTGCTGCGTGGGAACGGCCGCCACTCGGTTCGACGCTTTCTGAAATTGCTGGTACACGAAGCTGCTCAGCAGGAATGCGACCACCAGCGCCAAGCCCAGCCCGATCATCATGCGGTTCCGATTCATGAACCCAGTCTCCTTTGCCTCGGCCTCATAAGCCCCTTCGCGCGGCGACGAAACACACCAGGGTGCCGATCGCAACGGCCACGCCAAAAGGAAGCTTCAACAGCCTGGGATTGTCGAGCGAGACATCGGACGGAGCTCGAAGTCCAAACGTCAAAAAACCAGTGATGAGCATGCCCATATTGCGCAGCGTTTCGCGCACTCGCTTGGCCCGGATCGCCAGCACCGCGGCCATTAGTCCTGCCACTAGCACGCTCGCGAGTAGCACGAGCCAAAGCAACGATGGGCCAAGGAAAGCGCCTAGCGCGCCTACTAGCTTCAAGTCTCCTGCCCCCAGTGCGCGTAAAAAAACTAGAGGCAGCAAAATAAGCAAGCCCAGGCCCGCGCCCTCAAGGGCCGTGGTGGTACCTTTAGGTCCGCCGATAGCTGAATTCACCGCGATGCCTGCAAGGAACCCGGATACCGTGAGCCAATTGGGAATTCGGTGCGTCCAAGCATCAATCAAACCTGCGGACAAGGTCAACGCCAGGGTCAGTGCCCAAACTCCGGTGTTCAGATGTATCACCCTGTATTCCTATGGCTTAGGTCAATTAGCTCACCAAATTTGGCCACGAGACACACCCTCACGCTGCCGCCTCGACATGTAAAGTGCACTGACAGCCAAGCTGTCCCCAGGCCCCCCCCTCAAGATTCGGGGCGCTCCAGTTCAGCCGCCGGCAGCGCTGGTCAGGGCGGTATTGGCATTCATAAAGATCTTCGACAACGACTGTCCGATACTAGAGATAAACGTTACGGACAGGAGGACTATCAGAACTAGGAGAAGCCCGTATTCCACTAGGTCTTGACCTTCCTCTTCCTTCCAAAGACGCAACAGAAAGCTTTTCATGTTTCCTCTCAAAATCGTAGCTGGGTGGCGATAGTTGCCCGAATCCTTGATAAGCAGATGGTGTGCCACTCTCGGTATCTGTCGATTGTTTTGCTAAGTTAAATGTTTTTAGCATGTTATTGGCTTTCTCGCTCTGGCCCGCGTCCACGCATGGCTTGCGGCGGTAAAGTAGTCACCACTTGGGGACAGTCTCATTCCCACCCCCCGCCTGATTAGGTGACATCAAGAATGAACAGGGGGACGCAATAAGTAATAAGTGAGGATGTCTTACAAGGGATGGCTCGATGCTCCGAGTACTAGTGATGGCACAGGCTTAAGGGGCAAGTTTATCGGAGACTGGTGCCGAGCATTGCGGTCCGCCGATTTATGGGGAACAGCACGCTTCTGGCTGAGTCGCACGTGGAACTCTCCGGGTGCTTGACGCATTCTAACGAGTATATCCGCACTCGGTCATGACGACTGCTATACACCAGAGGAAGGACCCGCTCCATCTCTCTCATCCGAGCATGCCATTTTGCATAGGCATCCGGCCATTCGAAGTCGTAGTCGTCGTTTGCGGAAATCCAATAGTCGGCATTGATCGCTCGTGCGACATCGGTCACATGCTCCAACGTCTTCGTGAGCCGTGCCGATTCGTAGAAATCGGCTGTCGTGAATACGATCGGTCGCACTGCTAGCCGGTGATTATAAAGATAGACATCGGCATCCTCGTAAGCGATCACACGTGCGCTGGGTGCTGTGAAGCGAGACAGCCAGTCGTAGGCCTCCCGCTTCTCTTGCAAAATAGCGGCGCGGCGTTTGCTTTCCTGCGCCCATACCCTGCGGCTGCCAACGGCGTAATTAAGCGCCGAGGGAAGAACAATTATCGATATGATGACGGCAAACACACCCGCGAGAATCTTTTCCGCGATGGGACCGCCGAAGATGGCGGAGCGCACGGCCCTTAGGATATTTTTCCCCTCAATCCATATCCCGGCGGCGAACAACGGTAAAAAGGGTATCAAGAACCGATTGCCAGCCGGGTAATTCCACATGAGCATCGCGGATACATAAAACGGCAGGACGAAGTGAATCGGTCTCGGTCCGCGATTGCGTGCCTCTCGGAGAATACCTGCAGCCATCGTTGCGGTGACAACCACGGCTACGATGAATCCCGCAAGCTTGCTCGGCGCGAGCGATGGCGAGATAAAGTAATCCGCCGGAGCACGGAGAAGCGAGATTACATTGTTCCTCAACATAGCCGCGAAAACAGACGTGTTTGGAACGCCCTCTTTCCAGACATTCAGGTAGCTCGTGTAATAGGTCCACGTATGAATCCAACCCAGGCTTGACGCGGCCGCCCCGGAGACCGGCGGGGTCGGCAATCGAGGGAAAATCGCTCGCCAGGCGAGTACGCCGAAAAAGGGAGCTACAGCCCCGCTGAATACAAGCAGTTGCCGCCAGGCCCGTCGCATGACGAAAGCCACCACAATGCCGGCCGCGATGGGAAGTCCCAGCACGCGAGTCAGCATGGCCAGTCCAGTAAGGAGGCCACAGCACACAACCGTAGCGACGCCGGTCTGCCGTTGCGTGGCCCCTTCCGCGATGAGCATGGCTGTGAGGGCCAGCGCGGCAAACGGAATTTCCGAAAGCACGCTGCCACTGTAAAAGATAATCAGTGGATGGAGCGCGCAGAAAGCCGTGAGAAGGAATGCCTCCGCCTCGCTGATGTCTCTTAGACGCCGCAGAAAAAGGAAGGCGGCTGTGAGGTACACAAGCCCGAACGTAACACTGATTGCGATAGCATCGGTTAGGTTCGCGGGAAAGGAAGGATTCCAGCGCCACACCCAAGACAGAATCCACGGGTAGAAGACAGGATACTTTGTCGCTGCCGGTGTCCCTGGGAAACTCGCGAGCACATACCCTTTTCCCTCGGCGATTGCCTTGGCGGAGCTGAAATAAATGGAATCGTCTTCCGTATATCCAAAGAAGTTTGCCGGATGAAGTCGAGCGACGGCAACGACAAATGAGGCCAAAATACACAGCAAAGCGAGCCAAGGCAGTAACCGCCGCCAGTGCCCGCTTCTTATATTTGGCGGAATTGTGTTCACGGTTTTCTGCGGACGAAGAGTGCGCTTACATCGTCGGCGTGAATGCGCTTCCAATCTGGAGATGCGGAAAGCAGTGTTGCCAGCGGTTCGTCACGTTCAATCAGGCAGGATTGAACTCCATAACCGCGGAGCACATCCAGGGCGCCTGGCTTCAAATGAGATATATGGAGGTAGTCGGAAAGCACGCCGCCACGCTCGTACACATCCCCACGGCCATCGATGAAAACCTTGTGCTCAGGTCCGCGGGTCCATACGAGATAACCGCCGAAGCCATAGTTGTTGAACATCGGCTCGGGAACTGCGTGGCTGTTCAGATATTGCACGGCCGCTACGGGGAATTGCTTTGCAACGCTCTGTTGGAGTTCCGTGTGGGACGGGAAATAGTGAATCAGGGCCACGGCGACGCACGCCATGATCGCCGCATTGAGCGCGAACTTGTCCTTGGCGCGGTTATATGCCGGCATCCAGCGGGAAACGATCGACGCCAAAAGTGGCGCGAAGAAGGGCACGAAGATCAGCAGGAAACGCACGTGCATGCACGCCATCATCGTGCCGAATAGGAACAGCGCGAATTCCTCCACGCGCCATGTAAAACGGAACATCACTTGAGCCAGAATAATGCCCAGGAGCAATGCGAGAAATATCTGGCCCCCCAGTAGGGAGAACGACATGGATTGCCATTCCTCGATGTACTTCACGTTGAGCGGCAGCGAGAATGCAAACTCGAATGGCGACGCCGCAATCCGTGCGCCGTAAGGAGTGATGGGAAGCGCCAGTAATGACAGAAGAAACACGCACGAAATACTGCGACGCTCGGCGGGAGTCCACTTTTTGGCTTCGATCCCGCCAATCTGAAACTCGGCGAGGCCGCTCATCCAGTAAACGAAGATCGTTCCCATCCCAATGATCCACGAGCCGTGGGTGTTCACCCAGGCGAGCATGAGCACTGGCAGAAACCATATCGCCCCGTGTTTTCCCTGGCGGAAGCGCTCCAGCGCAATGAGCGTGAGAATCAGGAACAAATAACCCAGCATCTGCGGGCGCAACGTGAATGAGGCGGTGGCCAGTACAAGCAGGAGGGCCGACGCCACAAAACCTGCTTTCGAGTTTCCCGTGCGCAAGGTGGCGAACGCGTAGAGCGCCAGCACGATGGCGCTTCCCAGGACAATTAGTAAAAGGTCAAGCCCGAGAACTCCCCCCACGCGAGAAACCGCGCCCAGCAGCACCTCGCCTAGCCATTCATAGGCCAGCCAGGGCTGGCCCGCCACCGTGAACGAGTACGGATCCGTCGTGGGCCAGTGATGCGTTGCGAGGATCGTCTCTCCCGCCTTAATGTGCCACCAGAGATCGGGATCCACGTGAAATGTTCGTCCCGCTGCGAATACGGCGCCCACCAGCAAGCTGGCCAGCATTGCGGGGAAGGAGAATGCCCACCGCAGGAGCCTCGTCGCCGCGCTGCGCGAATCCCATTCGACGGCTCCGCGCGTTCGCGCCGCCCCAGCCGCGTCTCCCGCGGGCAGTTGCCAGGTGTCCGCTTCCGTATTCACTTGCATCGTCAGATCGGATTTGCTCATGGCATTTTTATTCGGGTCGCAGTCGTTGCCGGCAAAGGTGCGATTTGCGGAAGCCTTCTTTTCGCCTCTCGCGAACGCGGCGAGGCTCTGCCTCGGCGAAGCTCAGCGTCCTATACCGCCTGCCTCATGGGTGGATAGCTCTCCCGCACTTCCGCTTCCGGAAGCTCTTCTTCGGGTTCGCGGATATCGAGCTGGTTGATGAGGCGATGCAAATAGCCGCGGGCCACACCGAGCACGCGCGCGCTTTCCGCCTTTCGCCAGCCGCACTCGCGCAGCGTTCGCGCCAGAAGCCGCCTCTTGAATTGGCGGACTTCCTCTTCGTACAAGCCGTTGAACGAGGCGTCTTCCGCGCTCCTGTTGAGCGAAGGAGGCAGATGCCACAATTCAACCGCCGGTCCCTCGCAAAGCACCGCCGCTCGCTGCACGGCATTTTCGAGCTCCCGGACGTTTCCGGGCCAGCCGTATTCTTCCAGCGCGCGCAGAGCCGACTGCGAGAATCTCTTCGCGTTTTTTCCGAATTGGGCCGCGGAGATTTGCAGAAAATGCTGCGCCAGCAGAGGGATATCGTCGCGCCGCTCCCGCAAGGCGGGAAGGTGCATTTGAACAACGTTCAGGCGATAGTAAAGATCCTCCCGGAACGTTCCTTTTTGCACCATTTCGCCCAGATTCCGATTGGTGGCGCAGATCAGCCGGATGTTCAGGCTCACCGGCGTGCTGCTGCCCAGCCGTTCGAAGCTGCGCTCTTGCAGCACGCGCAACAATTTCGGCTGCAGGCCGATGCCCAGGTCTCCGATCTCATCGAGAAACAGCGTTCCCTGATCGGCGCTTTCCAGCCTTCCGCGCCGGCTCGCCATCGCTCCGGTGAACGCGCCTCGTTCGTGGCCGAAGAGTTCGTCTTCGATCAGCGTCTCCGGCAAGTTCACGCACGAGAACGCAACCAGCGGACGTGTGCTGCGCCCGCTCATCCGATGAATCGCCCGCGCCAGCAATTCTTTTCCGGTGCCCGTTTCCCCGGTAATCAGGACGTTCACGTCGCACGGAGCGATTTTTTGCGCGAGCGCGAATAGCTCCTGCATAGCGGTCGAGGTGCCGAGCAGTTCGTGCAGCCGCCCCGCTCCGCTCGCCGTCGATCGCAGTTGTTCGAGTTCCTTCTCCGCCGCATAAAACTTGTAAGCGCGTCTCAGAATGAGACGCAATTCCATGATGTTCGGCGGATTGCCGACGCTGTCGTACGCTCCCCGCTCCGCCACTCCAGCAGGCAGTTGACGGTTCTCGCTGTCGCAAAGCACCACCAGGGGAGGATGGGAAGCCATTTGATTGATCGCATCCATCGTCCGGAATGCCGCCGCAAGGTTTCCTTTGGCGCTCGCCGCGCGCAGGTCCACCAGCACCACGTCGCTCCACTCCCGCACGTCGCTCAGCCGGTTCGGTTGGCACTCATTCGTGCGCATCACGAACTCCGCACCCAAGGCCCGGGCGATCGCGCCCGCCAAGCCTGAATCCTCACTTACGAAACAAACGTGAATCGTCTGATCGTTCAATGTTTTTTGCTCTCCTGCTGGCTCGGAAATGCCTGTCAGACAAGCACAGCCTCCCTAAAAAGGTTGGTACGTTTATGCTTAACCCTTGAAAAGGGCCGTTCATCCAACGTCCTGCGTTTGAGTTGGCGTTGCCGACAGATAGACAACCGTTCACTCGTGGAGACGGCAAGCCACATGCCAAATGCAATCAAAAGGAGACTTATGGAGCAACTGATGATTTATCAGCGATTTGTGACAGGAAATGTCGCGAGCGTCTCCGAAAGGAGACACCCTCCCTCGAGATGTGAGGCATTTATCTTCACATTTAGAGGAATAATGTTTCCCAGTAGACTGTGTCACCTATTCTGACCGTGTCCATTTAGGCACACATTGCGTCCGGAAATCGCGGGGAAGCTATTGTGCGGGCTGCGCGGATGGCAATTGCGCCGGAATTCCCACCAGGATTTGCACAGGAATGGGCTTGCCCTCCCGTAAGGCCGGCTGAAACTTCCACTGACTGAAGGCCAGGCGGGCATCGTCATCCATCTCCGGCAGGACGCCCCGATACACCTCAAGCTGGTCAACGATTCCGTCGCTGCGAAGGATGCCTTTCAGGATAATCATTTTGCGAACCTTGTCTTGAGAAACCGGCAGGCGCCGAAAATCGAACTTTGTATTGGCCTGCGGGGGCACGATCCCCTCGCCGAAATGCGCAACCGTGGGCGGGTCGGCCGCTGTTTTCCCGGCAGGTGCATTTTGCGGGCAATACTGCATCGTCCAATTCTTGCCGGGCATGGGGAGAAAGATGCTATACACCTTTCCGCATTGCAATGCCCCGTAGGCGTCGAGCGCGCCGCCGCCAATCGGTCCGGCCGATACGATGATCGAGTTTTTGCGGAGATTGAACGCCATCGGCACCGGGTAAACAATGCCGCGCGCCAAAGCGACTCCAAGCATTCCCGAGGCTACGTCGCTCGCTCGCGTTCCATAGATCGCCACAGGCGCTTCCGAGAGCGTCGCGCCACCGCCGCCATGCGTCTCGGGGCCTATTCCGGTGCTTCCGTTTCCGCCTTTGTCGATTTTCCCCGCACCGGAGCCTCCGGAAACAACACCCCCAGCAGACCCGCCTGGCGATCCGGCTCCCGCTCCTTCCGACACCGCAAACTCCCCCATGCGATTGCCCGGAGGCAATTTGATCACGGATGCCGGTGCACCCGGATCGGCGCTAAGCGCTGCTAGCTTTAGAGAATCGCCGGACGTCGCCTCTGCGTTCACATTGGGCGCTTCGACGTTTCCTGTACCGCTGCCGCCTGCCCTTCTGGGTTGCGCGGTTCCCGTGCCTGCCCCTCCCGGCATGGCCGGTGTGAAGTTGTTGGAGGGTGCGACGAAGCCGGTTGATGTCGCCTCTGCGCTTACATTGGGCGCTTCGACGTTTCCTGCAACGTTGCCGCCGGTTCTGCTCCTGGGCTGCGCGGTCCCTTGGCTCGCCCCTACCGGCATGCGCGGCGTGAAGTTGTTGGAGGCTGCGACGAAGCCAGTTGACGTTGTCTCGGCGCTCACATTGGGCGCTTCGACGTTTCCCGCACCGCTGCCGCTGTTCCTTCTGGGCTGCGCGGTCCCCTGGCTCGCTCCTACCGGCATGCGCGGCGTGAAGTTATTGGACGCTGTGGCGAATGGTGTAGGCGTCGCTGTGACGTTTACGTTGGGCGCATCACCGGGCTCAGTGCCACTGGTGCTGCTTCTGCGCTGTGCCGTTCCCCGGCTTGCCCCTACTGGCATGGTCGGAGTGAAGTTATTAGCGGGCGTGACAAAGGCAGTGGATGTCGTTGCAGCGCCCACGTTTGGCGCCTCCATACTTTCGTTTTTGCTGCTGCGGCGCTCCACGGTTCCTTTACTCGCGCCGACGGGCATAGCCGGTTTGAAGGTAGAAGGCGTGAGGAAAGCGGCCGCAGGCGCTTGTGGGCTGGCTGGCGCGGGCGCGGGGGCTTGGTCCGCCGTTGCCTGTTTATTCGCGGGCGTCGGCTTTGCGTCATTGGCATTAAATAGCAGCGGCGCTTTCGGAGCAGCCATGGGCTTGCCCAAGATCACATTCGGCAATTTGATGTCGTTTGTTATCCGCAAATCCGGGGGCGTAGACGGTTGGATGATCGTCTGATGGTTGTTGTCCGGATGCGCCGGCTTGGAAATGATCGTCAGCACGTCCTGCCCGGCGGTATTCCCGGGAGCAGAGGGACGGTCCGTGATCACTCCCCTCATGGGACTCCCCCCCGGCCCGGGCGGCACAATATGGGGCAGCACTTTCGGCAGCCGCTGCTCCGGCAGCGGGTAATAAATCACTTCCTCCGTCGGCGACACTTCCTCGGAGTTTGAGGCATTGTCCGGATATGCCTGATGGAGATAGACGATCAGAAAAATTGCGGAACAGTGGAGCAACAGGGAACTGCTCACGGATCGGCCGCGAAACGCGCTCTTCCGAACGGTACGGTCGTGAAACGGGTAACCGAGCCGCACATTCGGGTCGAACTTCCCAGCCGTGCACAGCGCCTTCAGAGAAGTCCACCAGCGAAAATGCCCGGATTCGCGCGGCACCGCGAAGCTCGGCGCCTTTGCCAAGACGGTTCGGAGAAGAGGTCCATCTCCGTCTCTGCCAGCCAGCCTGCTGAGCCGAAATACCGCGAAATCGGGACGAGGAAACGTCACGAAATATCCCAGCCGGAATAAATCCGGCATTCTCGTTTGGTCAATCCAATCTTCCGGCGGTCGGCACACACTTCACCCTTGCCGCATCAATCTTGAAGCACGCGCTGTACCAACAACTTAATTCGTTTAGGGAACGCCCTGTACACGCTCGGAAACGCCCCCATTCTGCCCGAGCGTCACCATTCGGATACACTGGCACCGGTACCCTGAGCGTTTTTGGTCACCAGAAAGCTTTCCCATGGGAATATCGCTTTCCGCGATTCCATTTCGTCCCAAAAAAAATTACTCTAACCCTTCTATTTTGGGCATTCAGTAACCTATGACCCTTCGCGATTTTCTGTTCGGCAAACCACTCGCCACATGGATGGAGCGCGGCGAGCGTCTGGGAGTCACGTCCGGCGTGCCGATCTTCGGGCTCGATGCCCTCAGTTCCGCGGCGTATGGTCCCGAAGCCGCCCTCACGCTTCTCATTCCCCTGGGCGCGGCCGGAGTAGCCTATATCGTTCCGATCAGCTTCAGCATCATCATCCTTCTGTGCATCGTTTATTTTTCATACCGGCAAACGATTGCTGCTTATCCGGGCGGAGGCGGGTCTTACACCGTCGCCACGGACAATCTCGGCACCTATCCCGGTTTGCTGGCTGCCGCGGCTCTGATGATCGATTACATCCTGACGGTCGCCGTGGGAATTTCCGCTGGCGTCGGCGCGCTCGTCTCCGCAGTGCCGTCGTTGCTGCCTCATACGCTGGCACTGTGCCTCGCCATTCTTGTTCTCATCACGTTGATCAATCTCCGAGGGCTCCGCCAAGCCGGCATCATCTTCATGATTCCGACCTATCTTTTCGTCGTGAGTTTGCTCGGCGCAATTGGCCTTGGCATAGTGAAATCCCTGTTCGCCGGTGGGCATCCCGTCGCTCTGCAGGCGCCTCCGGCACCCGCGGTTCATACCGCTGCAGCGGTTAGCGCTTGGCTCATCTTGCAATCCTTTGCCAGCGGCTGCACGGCCATGACCGGCGTTGAAGCGGTGAGCAATGGCGTCCGGGCCTTTTCCGAGCCCACGGTGCGCACCGCGCAGCGCACTTTGACGGTGATCATCGGATTGCTAATCGCCATGCTGGGCGGGATCGCGTATTTGATCCGCGCCTACCACATCGTCGCGACCGCGCCGGGCCAGCCGGGGTATCAGAGCATGTTGTCGATGCTGGTTGCCGCCGTGGCGGGACGCGGCGTCTTTTACTACGTCGCGATCGGTTCGATTTTAGTCGTGCTGGCCTTGTCCGCGAATACCGCCTTCGCCGATTTCCCGCGTCTCTGCCGCGCCATCGCTGCAAACGGCTATTTGCCGGATTCGTTCAGCCTCCGGGGTCGCCGCCTCGTCTACTCCCAGGGCGTATATGTTCTCGCCGTGTTGGCTGGGCTGCTGCTTCTGTTATTTCGCGGCGTCACCGACCGGCTGATTCCTCTCTACGCCATCGGTGCGTTTCTCGCGTTCACCCTTTCGCAGGCGGGAATGGTGAGCCACTGGAGAAAAAACAAGGGGCCGGGCTGGGTGCGAAGCATGGCCGTGAACGGCCTCGGAGCCGTGGCCACGGGAGCGACCGTCATTGTGGTTCTCATGGCCAAGTTCGTCGAGGGAGCCTGGATCACAACGCTTCTGATCCCCTTGCTGCTCGCGCTGATGCTCTCCGTCCGGCGGCATTTCGATCGCGTCGAGGGAGAGTTGGAGTCCCTCGTGCCCCTGAAGATCGGTAAACTTCAGAATCCCTTTGTGATTCTGCCGATTCAGAAATGGGGAAAGGCCGCGCAAAAGGCCTTGTGCTTCGCGTTCACGATCTCGAGCGACATCGAGGCCGTTCACGTCGTCTCGGAAACCGATAAGCAAGGCGTCCAGAAAATGTGGCATGAGTTTGTCGAAGTGCCCGCCGTCAGCCAGGGCTGGCCGTTGCCGAAACTGGTTATTCTGAAATCTCCCTACCGCCTTGTGCTCACGCCCCTCGTGGATTACGTTCTGGAAGCGGAGAAAAATCATCCGGGCCGCCAGATTGCCGTGCTGGTTCCGGAACTGGTCGAGCGCCACTGGTATCACTACCTTTTACATGACAATCGCGCCGAAGTTTTTAAGGCTTTGCTGCTGCTGAAAGGCAATCAGCGAATCGTGATCATCAACGTCCCGTGGTATTTGACGGTCTAATAGGCGGACTTCTGCCGGAGGAGGGATTCGGTGCGGCTAAAAATTGTGCAGGCAGGGGAGCCGATGCTGCGCGGTTGCGCGCGCGCCCTCACTGCCGAGGAAATTGCCGGTGACGAAATACAGCAGCTCATTGCTCACATGCGGGAGACCATGCACGACGCGCCGGGCGTCGGCCTGGCCGCTCCGCAGGTAGGACTGAGCCTTCAATTGGCCGTCATCGAAGATCGTGAGGACTATCTAAAGGACATTTCGCCCGAACAGCTCGGGGAACGCGAGCGCCGCCCCGTTTCCTTCCATGTGATCATCAATCCAAGAATCACCGTCGCATCCGAAGCGACCGTCGATTTCTTTGAAGGCTGCCTCAGCCTTGCGGGCTTCTCCGCGATCGTGCCGCGCGCGCAGCACGTCCGCGTGGAATGCCTGGACGAACGCGGGCAGGCTAGAATCATCGACGCCTCGGGGTGGTATGCGCGCATTTTTCAGCACGAAATCGATCATTTGCAAGGACGCCTTTATATCGACCGCATGCGGAGCCGCACCTTCACGTCCCTCTCCAATTTCAGCCGCTTCTGGCAGTCCAAAACGATTGACGAAGTTCGCACCCAACTCGATTGAAGCGCGGGTGAAAGCTATCGGAAGCTTTCTGTCGTTAGTCACCGGCGGCGGTTTTGTTGGCTTCCTGCTTGAGCGACAGCAACCGCCTGAGTTGATCCTTGCGGGCCAGCAAGCGAACTAATTCGTCCATGGCGGGTTGCGCCTGCACTTTCCTCTCCAGCTCCGCCAGTTCCTGTGTAATTTGGCGGTTCCTCAGGAAATCCAGGCAAGCCTCTGCCTCTTCCCAGGTGCTCTCCATGGTTTGTTCAAAAAGCACTTCGAACAAGACCCGCCGGTCCCTTTCTTCGAGCGCTGCCGCCAGCGTTGCCGGATCGGGCCGCTCGCCCGCCTTGGCGGCGAGTACTTCGATGATTTTTTCCGTCTCAAGCCCCCGGTGCAGTGCGTTCGAGATAATCTCGGCTGCGAGCTTTTCGCGAAAGTCCTCCGCTTCCACGAGCATTTGGATCAGCCGCCGCTCGGCCGCCTTTATCACCGGCGCCAGCAATTCGGCTTTCGGTTTCACCTCGCTGCGCCGTTCGACCGCCGCGCGGCGCAGCGCCTCTCGCAGCACCGGCTCGTCCACGCGCAGTTCGGAGGCGATCCGCGTGGCCCATTCGGAACGCAGCAGCCGGTTCGGCAGCCGCTGCACGAAGGGCATCAGAAAATTCAGCGCTGCCACTTTTCCCGCCGCCGTCGTCCGGTCCATCTGCCGCGCCCTCCCGATCAGGTAATCGAGATAGGGCGGCGCCTGCGCCAGCAATTTCTTGTAAGCCTCCGCGCCTTGTTCCTTCAGGAACTTATCCGGGTCCGCGCCGCCCGGCAGCGCCAGCACCCGCACGTCGAATTCTTTTTCGAGCAGCAGCGCGAGCGAGCGCTCCGTGGCCGCCTGGCCCGCCGTATCCGGATCGTAATTCACCACCACGCGCCGCGTGAACCGGCTGAGCAGCTTGCTCTGCGGTTCGGCCAGGCTCGTCCCGCAGCTCGCAACCACGTTCGTGAATCCCGCGCGCGCCACGGCGATGGCGTCCATGTAGCCTTCCACCAGGATCCCGAAATCGTTCTGCCGCAGCGCTTCCTTGGCGCGGTCGAGGTGATACAGCACGTTGCTCTTCGAGTAGATCGGCGTTTCGGGCGAGTTCATGTATTTCGGCATGTCGTCGCCCATCGCGCGGCCGCCGAACGCAATCGTTTTCCCGGATTCGTTCGCAATGGGGAACATGATGCGCCGCCGGAACCGGTCGTAGGGCCGCCCGCCCTGGTCGCGCGAAAAAAGCCCCGAAACATCGAGCAGCTTCTCGGGATATTTCGATTTCAAATGCCGCAGCAGGGCATCGCCGCCCGAGGGAGCCAGCCCCAGCCCGAACCGAACCATGGCCTCGCGGTCGAGCCCGCGATCCTCGAGATACGCCGCCGCCACTTTACCTTCCGCTCCCTGGTGCAGCTGTCGCGCGAAAAAAGCCGCCGCTTCCCGGTTCATCTCCACCAGCGCCGCGCGCTGCTGGTTCTCCTGGCGTTCCTCAGGCGATTCGTCTCGTGGCTTCGGGATGGAGATGCCGCATTTTTCCGCCACCGCCCGCACCGCTTCCGGAAACGTCAGCTTCTCCAGTTCCATGACGAACTTGAAGACGTCTCCGCCCGCCCCGCAGCCGAAGCAGTGATAGATTTGCCGCGTCGGATGCACGGCGAAGGACGGCGTCTTTTCCTGGTGGAACGGGCAAAGGCCGGTGAAGTTCTGTCCCGTCTTCCTCAGGCGGACGTATTCGCCGATCACGCGGACAATGTCCGCCTGCTGCTTTACCCGCTCCGCGAACGATCCCGTTTCCGCCATGATTCAGAGCAGCAGCTTTAGCACCTTGCCATCACGATTTCAACTCCGCGACCGTAACCGCATTTCCGCCGCGGTCTTCGGCCTCGGCATGAATGCTCTCGACCAGCGCATGCGCTGCCAGGAACTCTCCCAGCCCGCGCCGGAGCGCGCCGGTGCCATATCCGTGGATGATGCGCACGCGGGGCCTGCCCGCGAGCGCCGCTTCGTCGAGAAATTTATCCACGCGCCGCGTGGCTTCCTCCACCGTGCATCCGATCACGTTGATTTCTTCAGCCGCCGGCTTGTCGCTCTTCTGCAAGTGGACCGTAACGCCTCGCGCGCGTCCCGCCGCCGCGTCCGCCTTGGCTACTTCCGGATCGCCTTCCATTCCCACGATGTCCGCGAGAGGCACTTTCATCCGCAACGGCCCGGCTTCCACTTCGGCCACGCGGCCATCGTGCCGCCGAAAAATCACCGCCTGCTTGAATCCTTTCACCGTCACCCGCTGCCCCGCGGCGAGCTCTTCCGGCGCTACCGGCTTTGCGGGCGCCTGAATGGCGACGCCGAGGTCCGTTTGAGAAGCGGCCAGCGTCTCGACCACCGCCGCATCGGCATCCGCCCGCGTTTCGAAAACTACCTTTCCCATGCGTCTGCCCGTCTGCTTCTCGATTTGTGCGCGCAGCGTGCGGTCTTTGATATCCTCCGCCAGTCGCACCACTTCACCTTCGAACCGTTTTTGCAATTCCGCGAAGTTCTTCTCCAGCTCCGCAATCCGCTTCTTCTGGCGCTCGGCCCATTCGGTCCGCAACGCGTGGCGTTCCGTTTCAAGCTCGGCGAGTTCGTCGCGCGCCTGCCGCTTGACCCCTTCCATTTCGTCGCGGCTGCGATGCAGGTAGGCGATCAGGTCTCGCGCCTCTCTGGATTCCGGCGAAAGGCTCATTCGCGCATGTTCCACCACGCGTTCGGGCAAGCCCAGCCGCCGCGCGATTTCAATCCCACTCGAAGTGCCCGGCACGCCCACCAGCAGCCGGTATGTGGGCCGCAAGTTGGCCTCGTCGAATTCCATGGCCGCGTTCACGATTCCCGGCGTCGTTGAGGCGTAGGCTTTCAGCCGGTCGTGGTGCGTCGTCGCAAGCGTCAGCGTGCGGCGCCCGCGAAATTCTTCGAGCAGCGCCACCGCCAGTGCCGCTCCTTCCTCGGGTGCAGTGCCGGTGCCTACTTCGTCCACCAGGATCAGCGAACGTTCCGTCGCTACTTCCAGCATGGACTTAAGGTTCAGCACATGCGCGGAAAAAGTCGAGAGATCGGCCGCGATCGACTGCTCGTCGCCAATGTCGGCCAGCACGCGGTCAAAAATCGGCAGCTCGGCGCGCTCCGCCGCCACGGGAATGCCGGACTGCGCGGAAAGCGCCGCCAGCCCGGCCGTCTTGAGCGACACGGTTTTCCCCCCGGTGTTCGGGCCGCTGATGACCATCACTGTTTCTTCGCCGCCGAGTGCCATCGACAGCGGCACGGTTTTGCGCCCTTGCGGCCGCAGCGTGGCTTCCAGCACGGGATTCCGCGCGGCCTCCAGGCGCAGCGAATTGCCTGCGATGAATTCCGGCATCACGCAGTCGAACTCCCGCGCGAATCGCGCCCGCGCGAAAATCGCATCCAGATGCGCGATGGAAGCGGCGGCCGCTTCGAGCGGCCCTAGTTCGGCGCGCACCCGCCCGGTGAGCTCTTCGAGAATCCGCGCGATCTCCGCCGCTTCGTCTTCGCCGAGCTGCACCAGCCGGTTATTCAAATCGATCGCCGCGAGCGGTTCGACGAATATCGTCTGTCCCGTCGCGCTGGCTCCGTGAACCACGCCCGGCACGGCGCGGCGCTCGAGCGCGCGTACCGGGATCACGAAGCGGTCGTTTCGCAACGTGATGTAATCTTCGCCGGACGGCCCGCCCCTCGCGCGCAGGATGCTTTCGAGCGACCGTTGTATGTTTTCGCGCGCCTGGGCAATGCCTGCGCGAATGCGCCGCAGTTGCGGCGAAGCGTCGTCGCTGATTTCGCCGTTTGGCAGCACCGCGCGGCGGATCGCCGCTGTAAGCGGGCGAAAATCGGCCAGTGCGCGGGCTCGTTCAGTCAGCCGGGGGTACTTGGCAGCCTCGTTCTGGAAAGTTTGCCGTACCGCCAGTGCGGTTTCCATCAGCGAAGCCGCGTCCAGCAGTTCCGCGCTTGCAAGCACCGAGGCCAGCACCCCGGCCCGCGCGAGCCAGCCTTCCGGATCGGCTAGCGCGCCGAATCCCAGCTCGGAGCCGCCACGCAAATAAGTTATCGCCTCGCGCACAAGTTCGAATTCGCCATTGAGCGCGGCTGTGTCCTGCCGCGGCGTCAGCGCCTGCGTGGCGCGCCGTCCTGGCGCGCACGTCGTATAGCGGCCGACGATCTCTTTCAGCCGGTCAAATTCCAGCAATTCTTCTACAGGACGCGACACAAGTGCCTCGACAGGGAATTGTAGCCCGGTTGCTCTTGGAAAATCCGTTGGCTCAATGGCGACGCGAGCCACCGAACACCGCAACGAATTTCGCCAGCTTCATCGGTTTCTTTTTGAACGCGGACCCGTGCCGAGCGTTTCCACCATCGCCGTCGCAATTTCGTCGATGGTGGCATTCGCGTCGTTGCCGCGTTGCGGGTCATTATTTCCGAAAATAGCGAACACCAGATATTCGCCGCTCCGCGTGGTGGCATAGCCCGAAAGCGCGTGCGAGTGATCCCCTGATCCCGTTTTTGCTTCGATCAGGCCCGTCGCCGCGGTGTTCTTCATGCGATTTTCGAGCGTGCCATCCACGCCGGCCACCGGGAGCGTGAACACAAAAGCAGCGCCCCAGGGCTGCCGAAGAGCGTACCGCAGCAGTGCCACCACCGCTCGCGGGGTCACCAGATCGTCGCTCGCTAACCCCGATCCGTCCGATAACACGACGTCTCCTTCCGCGATCCGCGCGGCCCTCAAGAAGTCCCGTTCCACCTTCAGCCCCGCCGCCGTCGAGCCCACTCCCAGCTTTTCGCGCCCCACGGTTCGCAGCAGAAGCTCTGCGTGCAGGTTTTGGCTCACTTTGTTCGTCACTCGGATACTTTCCAGCAGCGGCGGCGAAAAGTGCTCCGCCAGCACGAGGGGATTTCCCACGGCGGCCGCCCGAATTTGTGCATCGCTCAACACAGGTTCGCCCGCCGCGGTCGTCTCCGGCGGCGCCGCGTGCTGCACTCGGATGCGGCCCGTCACTCGGACACCGCGCGATTCGAGCAGTTGCTTCAAATCCGCAGCGGCGGTTTCGGCTGGATCGGGCATGGCAAGTTCAATCTCCATCGGCGCATGGTCCAGCGCGATCGAGCCGCGCAGCAGCAGAAAATTGGGCCCGGGCTGCCGCACCACGGCGAAATCGGAATTCCCGCCATCCGCGACGGTCGTCAGCTCGTGGCCAAACGTGTTCAGCGCCGCTTCCGGCTCGACGGTCATCGTGGCCGGGTCGCCGATCCTTGCGCCGGGCCGCATCTCCACCGAAATCGTGTTGTCGTTGAAATCGATGGCGCTCACCGGCGCGCCGAACCGGAAGAACAGGTCGCCCACGCTCCATCCGGCAGGGTAGGGATCGTAGGGGAAAAAACTGTCGTCCGCGACGATATCTCCGTCCACTTCTTTCAGCCCTTTGGCCACCGCCGCGTCCGCGAGTTCGGCCAGCGCCTTATCCACCGGCCCATCGGTTTCTTCCTTTCCTGCATAGGGAAACTTCCGGTTGGAGAGATCCGGATCCCCGCGCCCGGCGAGGATCAAATCGCCGGTAAGGCGGCCGTTGTTTGCGAGCGTGCCTTTCGATTCGAGCGTGGTGCGAAAGCGGTAGTCGGGCCCCAATGTTGCCAGCGCGAGCGTCGTGGTGAAGATTTTTGCGTTGGATGCAGGCGTGAAGAATTGATCGGCGTTGAGTTCGTAGAGCGTCTCGCCGGTATCCCGGTCGGCCACGAGCACGCCCCAGTGTGCCTTCGCGGTGTGCGAGCCGGCGAGTGCGGACGAAACGCGCGCGCGAAATCGTGCTACATCGAGCCGCGCTCCCCGATGCGTTTGGGCCGCCCTTGGCGGTCTTGCCCCAGGCGCTCTCGCCTGCCCTGCCATCGGCATCGTGAAAATAGCGGCGGCCATCAACCCCGCCAGGGCTGCCGCTACCTTGCGCCATTGCATTTGCGTTACTATGGAAAAGTGATCGTCTCTCACAGCGTGAATGTCTCGACCGTTGGGATTATATTTCAATCGGTTCGCCAATGCGGTCATTCTGCGTTCCGTTGCGCTATCCCATCGAAAACTCATATCATGGAATTCCCACCCACCAGGAGGAACGAATGAAAAGATTACTCTTTGTGCTTCTCGCGGCAGCGTTGATCGGCCTGCCGGCACTCTTCGCTTCCGCACTGGCTCGGGCGGATGATAACTCCAAGGACCGGAGCCGCCTTGAAAACGCCGGCGAAGTGATGAAAGAAATCATGAATATCCCGGACGATATCCCTCAGGATCTGCTCGACAAGGCCGATTGCGTGATCGTCATGCCCTCGGTCCTCAAAGCCGCATTTATCTTTGGCGGTAGCTACGGTCGCGGAGCGATGACCTGCCGCAGTGGCGACGACTTCGAGGGGCCCTGGGGCGCCCCCACCATGATGGCTCTCGAGGGTGGCAGCTTCGGCTTCCAACTCGGCGGCCAGGCCACCGATTTCGTTCTACTCGTGATGAATCCTCGCGGAGCCAGTTCCATCCTTAACAGCAAAGTAAAGCTGGGCGCCGACGTGGCTGCTGCCGCCGGACCCAAAGGCCGCAATGCTCAAGCGGCCACCGACCTGACCCTCCGGGCCGAAGTTCTTACCTATTCGCGCTCGCGCGGGCTCTTCGCCGGCATCTCCCTGGAGGGTTCTACTCTGCGGCCCGACAACGACGCCAACACCCGTATTTACGGCAAGAAGATGGATGCCAAGGATATCGCGCTGCACAGCAAGGTGCCGATTCCGGCCTCCGCCAAGCTGCTCATCCAAACACTCACCCAGCACAGCCCGAAAAACCTTTCTAAGTAAGCGTGGGCGGGCCTCCACGCCGAGATCACGGCGCGGAGGCCCTGCCCTAAGTCTCAGCACGCATCATCTCGTAGGTTGACTGCTACTCAAAGGTGACTTATAGTCGTAACTGGTTTTAAGTCAGGACAGGTCTTGCCAATGTCCGTCACCGCTTCCTCGCCCCATCGGGTTCCGCGAATCAGTCGCCGCGAACGCCATCGCGCTGAAATTCGCGAGCGCCTTTTCGACGCCGCTCTTCAGCTCTTCGCCGAGCGCGGCTATCTGGAAACCACGGTCGAGGACATTACCAATGCTGCTGATGTCGGCAAGGGCACCTTCTTCAACTATTTTCCGACGAAAGAACACGTCCTCGCCACCTTTGGAGGCGAGCGGATCGCCACCATTGCGCGTGCCTTGGAGCGAGCGCGCGCCACCCGGGGGCCGGTTCTGGCCGTGATCGAGGATCTGGTCACGCACCAACTGGGTCAATCCTGGGACAGTCCAGCACTGATTCGCTCCATTTATGCAGCGCACGCTTCGTGCGCCCCGGTCCGCGCGCAGCTTGAAAAGCGTCTCGGAGAAGCCAGGCGGCTGATGGCCGAGATTTTTCTCCTGGCTCAAAAATGCGGCGAGGTTCGGCGCGATCTTTCCGCTGCCGATTTGGCGCGTTCAACCCAGATTGTCTTTCATGGCGTCCTTCTTTCCTGGGCGCTCAATCCGGATGCTCCGTTGCGGGACACTATGGCGGAAATCTGGGACTTATTTTCACCAACGCTTCGTGCCGAAAAACGAAGTATTCTGCGTCCGGCACTGTCCCGTCACGGGGAAGTCACACGCGAGTGAGTATCTCGATGATTTGTACGCGATGGATTGAGTCGTTCCAGACTTTAGCTTCATCCAACCCAGATCAGGTCAGGAGGAGACGTCCTTGAGACGCCGGTGGAGGGTTCAGATTTTGATCGCGGCTTTCTTGATGCCGCTTGGAGCGGTTTCTGTCCGGGCGCAAGGGCCCGCATCCGGGCCGGCCAGCGGTCCTTCCACGGGAGGTTCGAGCTCTTCCACCATCTCCGCTCCTGCCACGCCGCCGGCAGCGAGTTCATATTCAGGCAGCGTGCCCACGCAGCTCGTTCCTGGTGTTCTGGAGCTTTCGTTGCAAGACGCCGTCAACCGGGGATTGAAACAAAATCTTGGCGCGTTGCTTTCGAGCGCCGACATGGGCGCCGCGCGCGGGCAGCGATGGGAGCAGCTGAGCGCTCTTTTGCCGCACCTGTCGGCGGCGCCTTACGGCGATATCTCGCAGGTCAGCCTCGCCGAGTTCGGGTTCAACTTCCACTTTCCTGGTTTCAATATCCCGACGATTGTGGGTCCGTTCGCCTATTTCGACGCGCGCGCCAGTTTGAGTCAGTCCTTGCTCGACATGAGAGCGGTGAATAATGAGCGTGCCGCGGCCCAGCGCGTCAAATCCGCCGACTACACCTACAAGGATGCCCGTGATCTCGTGGTCCAAACCGTCGGCTTTGCCTACCTCCAGGCGATCGCCGACGAGTCCCTGATCGAGTCGGTGACCGCGCAGGTCGATACCGCGCAGGCGCTCTATAATCAAGCGCAGGATCAGGTGCAGGCCGGCACGTCGCCAGCCATCGACGCCTTGCGCGCTCACGTTGAATTGCAGACCCGCCAGCAGCAGTTGATCCAGACCAAGAACGACTTCGCCATCCAGAAGCTGGCGCTGGCGCGCACCATCGGACTTGCTCCCGGCCAGCAGTTCGAGCTCACCGACAAGTCGTCTTACCAGCCCTTCCAGGGAATTACCGTCGAGGAGGCTCTTCAGCGCGCCTACGCGTCCCGCTCCGATTATCAAGCCGCACTGTCCGATGTTCGCGCCGCGGAATTTGCGCGCAAGGCCGCCTGGGCGGGCCATTTGCCGACCCTGTCTTTGTCCGGCGATTACGGCGTGGCGGGTCCCCACTTCAATTCGTTGGATGGGGTATACGATGTGCGCGGCACCGTCACCATTCCGATTTTTGAGGGCAATGCTGTCCGCGGCGACATGCTCCAAGCCAATGCCCAGCTTCAGCAAAGCCGCGATCGACTGGAGAACCTTCGCGGGCAGATTGATTCCGACGTGCGCACATCCCTGCTGAATCTCCAGTCCGCATCGGAACAGGTAAGCGTGGCCCAGAGCAATGTCGACCTCGCGGAGCAAACCTTGGCGCAGTCGCGCGACCGCTTCGCCGCCGGAGTCACCAACACGGTCGAGGTGGTGCAGGCCGAGGAAGCCGTTGCCAGCGCCCATCAGGCCTATATCTCGAGCCTCTACTCTTACAATTACGCCAAGATTTCTCTCGCCCGCGCCATGGGCACTGCCGAAGCGGGCGTCCAGAATTACTTCAAGGTAAAATAAACAATGGCACAGAGAACCGAAGTCGAAGCTCCGCCCAATCCGCCAGCCGAGAATCCGCCCGTCCCCGAAACGCATTCGGCTTCGCAGCCGCCTCCGCAGCGGGAAGATTTCTTTCGTCCGCGGCCTCACATGCGTTTGTTCTTGATCATTGCGGCCGTGGTCCTGCTCGTGGGCGGATTTTTTGCCTATCGATACTTTAGCCGCTACGAATCGACCGACGATGCGCAGATTGACGGCCACTTGATGCCGCTCAGCGCCCGAATCTCCGGCTACATCAACAAGGTCAATGTGGGCGACAATCAGTACGTTCACAAGGGCGCCGTCCTCGCCGAAATCGATCCCAGCGTCTATCAGGTCGCTGTCGATACGGCTCAGGCCGCCCTCGCCGACGCCCAGGCCACGGCGCAATCTCTCAATATCAACGTTCCGATCACCACACAGAACACCACGAGCCAGGTTTCCGCCGCCGAGGCGAATGTCGAGAACGCACAGGCCGGTATTTCCGCAGCCCAGCAGCAGTTCGATGCAGCCGAGGCCCAGCTTGCCCAGGTCGAAGCCAATAACGTGAGGGCGCAGGGCGATCTCGCTCGCTACAAGCAGCTCGTCGCCAAGCAGGAAATCTCGCAGCAGACCTACGACCAAGCTCTTGCGGAAGCCAATGCCAGCGCCGCCGCCGTGAACGCCGCGCGCGCGTCCGCCTCGGCTGCCCAGCAGCAAATCCTACAGGCTCGCGCCAAGCTTGCGCAGGTCCAGGCCGATTTGCGCTCTTCGCGGACCGGCCCTCGCCAGGTTGCTTCCGCCCGCGCCCGCGCGCAGTCCGCGGAAGCGGCAGTGCAGCAAAAGCGCGCCGCGCTTGAGCAGGCCCAGCTCGATCTGCAATACACAAAAATTATTGCCCCTATCGACGGCGTCGTCATGAAGAATGCCGAGATCGGCATGAACGTCCAACCCGGCCAGCAACTGTTCACGATCATTCCGCTCGCCGATGTCTGGGTCACCGCGAATTTCAAGGAGACTCAGTTGCGCTACATGCGTCCCGGCCAGCAGGCCGAGATTAAGGTGGACGCCAATGACCGCACCTATAAAGGGCATGTGGACAGCATTGCCGGCTCCAGCGGCGCGCGCCTCAGCCTGCTCCCCCCGGAAAACGCCACCGGCAACTATGTAAAGGTTGTCCAGCGCGTGCCCGTCAAGATCGTTCTTGAGCCTGGGCAGAACAACGATGACTATCTTCGCTTAGGCATGTCGGTCGACGCCAAGGTCTATGTGAAGTAAGCCGCGGTCGTGTGCCGCCCGCTCGGCTTTTTCGATATCCCCTGTCGGCTCCCATTCCCCCCTGCCATCGGGACTTGGCTTAGCCCGTTCGCCGTGCGCCGCTGCCCCTTCTCGCGTTCTCGCCGGGGCGGCGCGCGCCGCTTGCCGCGGCCATCGTGTGTAGTACACTGTGCGCGGGAACCCGGCCGTGCCTATCCGAATCGTTACGATCGAACGCGAGTACGGCAGCGGCGGTTCAGGAATCGCTCAGGCGCTTGCCGAGCGCCTGGGTTGGAAGCTTTGGGACCGCGACCTGACCGCGGAAATCGCCCGCGTGGCCGAGGTCGATAACCTCGCGGCGCAGCGCTGCGATTTGCGCGTCGATCCCTGGCTCTACCGGTTGTTTAAGGTCTATGCCCGCGGCAGTCACGAGCGTTCGCTTTCCCTTGCCGAACCCGGTGCCTTCGACACCGACTTCATGATCGAAACGCTGCACAAGGTCATCGACGATGTAGCCTCTCGCGGCAATTGCGCCATCGTGGGACGCGGCTCGGCTTATTTTCTTCGCAACCGCCCCGACGCATTCCATTTTTTCGTCTATGCCTCCGTGGACGAAAAAGTTCGCCGCCTGAAATCGATCGGCAAGAGCGAAAAAGAGGCCCTTCAGTTGATCGACGAAATCGACCGGGAACGCAGCGCTTTTATCCGCCATTATTTCCACGCCGAGTGGCCCCATCGTCCGCTCTACAACTTGATGATCAATTCCACGTTCGGCGATGAGCACGTCGTCGAAATGGTTCTGCAGCACATCGCCGCTCTCGAAAAGCGCGGCGAGCCCCGCTCCCTCAGCGCCTGATGCTCTTCCGCCCGGCGAGCGGTGATTCCGTGTGATCCCGTTCGAAATGTCACAGATCTTTAGCTTGCTGCCTCGAAAAATGAGCCATCCCACGCCTATCACCCTTGCTGTTAAGCGTATCTTCCCGTACTCTAAATCCTTTTGCTGCGTTGCAATTGCAATACGAAAGGATCCGGATGAGCTGTCCCATTTGCGAGAAGCGCCCGCCCAAGCGGTTCTGCCCCGCCAAGGGCGAAAAAATCTGCGCCATCTGCTGCGGCAGGGAACGCGAAGTTTCAATCGACTGCCCCTCCGACTGCCCGCACCTGATCGCCGGGCGCCGCTATGAGGCCGAACATCGCAAGCCGCTCCCCGCGCAGGATTTTCCCTACCGTGACGTC
>Ga0307372_10002268_pt1 | contig 32158 bp, 27 predicted proteins | sample OX1MG_FD_202533 | JGI IMG/M metagenome (GOLD analysis project Ga0307372, IMG submission 202533) | Soil microbial communities from Risofladan, Vaasa, Finland - OX-1 | ecosystem: Environmental > Terrestrial > Soil > Coastal area > Acid sulfate soil | place: Finland: Risofladan, Vaasa | collected... | reverse complement strand
GATCCACCACGCGACCAGCACGGCCGCGGCGAAGTCGGTCGCGATGGCCAGCGACTCCAGCGCGGCCCCGAGGCTCCCGTCGCGCAGGCCCGTGTACAGGCACGTGACCAGCCCCACCTGCGGATCCTCGAACGGCCCGACGACGGCGCGGAGGTAGTCGGGGCCGACGCGGATGTCGCTGTCGTTGATCACCAGCAGGTCGTGCCGCGCCTCCTGCGCCAGACGGCACAGCTTGTTCACCTTGCTGCTCTCGCCCAGCTGCGGCGCCCCGACGAGCAGGCGGATGGGCCGACCGGGAAACTCGGCGATCACCCGCTGGATCACCGGCACCGCCGGATCGTCGTCGTCGGCCACGGCGAACAGGATCTCGTACTCCGGGTAGTCCTGGCGGCAGAAACTCGCGAAATTTCCGTACGAGTCGCGGTCGAGCCCGCGGACCGGCTTCAGCAGGCTCACCGGCGGCGTCGCCGCGCCCCCGGGCGGCCGGCGCCTGCTGAACCGGCGGACCGCCGCGATCGCCACCAGGTCGTACGCCAGCGGCAGCACGGCGCCCGCCAGCACGACCCACCGGACGGCTTCTGCCAGCATCGCGGCGGCGATCCTCCTATCCCATCCAGACGAGGGCGACGCCGAGACAGACCAGCGTCACGCCGAGCCAGCGGGCCCCGCTCACCTGTTCGCCCAGCAGGAAGCGCGCGCCGACGGCCCCGACCGCGTAGCTCAGCGCGGTGGCCGGCACGGCGAAGCTGACGGGCGACCACGACAGCACGGCCAGCAGGGCGAAGAACGCGAGCGCCATCAGCGCGACGCCGATCCACATCCAGCCGATCCGGGCCGCGCGGACGATGGTCCGCGCGAGCGCCGCCGGCCGGAAGCTGGTGACCTCGCCGACCTGCTTCATGGCGTGGCTCACGGCGATTTCACCGCCGGTGCCCGCCAGCACGATGACCGCAATCCCGAGGACCGTCTGCAGCATCAGGAGGGCCCGGTGGTGCTCGGCGGCGTGCGGCTGATCAGCAGCACGCCGCCGCAGATGCAGGCGATCCCGCTCCAGCGCAGATCACTGACGCTCTCACCGAGCAGCGCCCAGCCGAGCAGGGGCACGACGGCGTAGCCGATCGCCGACACCGGCGTCACGAAGCTGTAGTCGGCCCAGGACAGCAGGGCGAGATAGCAGATGAAGAAGGCCAGCAGGCTGCCGATGCCGAGCCAGATGAACGGATTGGTGAACGTGTCGAGGAACACGCGGGCGAGCGCGTCGACCGACCAGGCGTCGATCGCCCCGACCCGCTTCATGCCGACACTCAGCAGGACGTTGCCGATCGAGCTGAGCAGCACGACCAGCACGATCAGGACGAAGGTCTTCGTGTGCAGCGATCGGGACGACGACATGGTGACCGGCGCCGGCGGAGCCGGATCAGAGCTCGGCCTGGCTGCCGGCCAGCGGCCGCTGCCCGGCGTATTTCCGCCGATCGGCGCGCAGCCGCATGAACTCGACCGCCTCGCGGTAGAGCCGCTTGCGCTCGTGGGCGTTCCACAGGGACTCGCGCACGATCCGCCAGGCGACTCTCGGCCGGAAGTAGTAGGAATCGTAGAAGCGGTTCACGGCATCCATCATCTCCTCGCGTCCCAGATTCTGGTACTGGATGTGCGGGAGCTGGTGGCCGTGCTCGTCGGTCATCGGCGTCGCGGTCAGCGAGCCGGTCTGCTGGAGGTGCTGGTAGAGCTCCGTGCCGGGGTAGGCATGGGCGATCGACACCTGGATCGTCTCGCAGTCGAGCTCCTTGGCGAAGTCGATCGTCTTCTGGATCGTCTCGCGGGTTTCGCCCGGCAGGCCGATGATGAAGTCGCCGTGGATCCGGATGCCGACCTTCTTGCAGTTCTGCACGAACCGGCGCGCCATCTCGACCGTCGCGCCCTTCTTGATGTTCTTCAGGATCTGGTCGTCGCCCGACTCGAACCCGACGATGAACAGCCGCGCGCCGCCGTCGGCCATCGCCTTCAGCGTCTCGTAATCGCTGTGGACGCGCGCCGTGCACGACCACTGGAGCTTCAGCGGCTTGAACTTCGCCGCCAGTTCCAGCATCCGGTCCTTCCGGATGTTGAACGTGTCGTCGTCGAAGAAGAACTCCCGGGCCTGCGGGAACAGCTCGATGGCGTGCGCCATCTCCCGCGCCACCTGGTCCGCGGAGCGCACGCGCCACTGGTGCCCCGAGAGCGTCTGCGGCCACTGGCAGAAGGTGCACATGGCCGGGCAGCCGCGCGAGCTGTACAGGGCGACGTAGGGATGCAGGAGGAACGGCACGTTGTACCGCTCGATCGTCAGGTCCCGCTTGTAGACGTCGGTGGCGAACGGCAGGGCGTCGAGCTCGGCGGTCTGCAGCGCCGGCCGGGCGGGGTTGTGCACGATCCGTCCGTCCTCGCGGTAGCTGGCGCCGGCGATCGTCGACAGCGGCCGTCCCTCCGCGAATTCGACGACGGCGTAGTCGAACTCCCCGCGGACGACGAAGTCGATGTCGGCGCTGGCCTTCAGGCTCTCCTCCGGCTGCACCTGCACCTGCGGGCCGACGAACGCCACCTTCAGGTCCGGCTTGCGCTCCTTCATCGCGCGGATGAGCCGCAGGTCGCTCTGGAAGCCGGCCGTCGAGGTGAAGAGCACGACGAACTCGTAGTCCTGCGCGATGTCGACCGTCTCGAGCGCGGAGATCTTGTGAGGGCAGGCATCGAGCAGGCGGCTGCCCGGCAGCATGCCCGCCGGATAGGCCAGCCAGACCGGATACCAGTACGACTCGATTTCCCGCGTGGCCGGCCACCGCGAGCCGGCGCCCCCGTCGTAGCCGTCGAAGCTCGGGGGATTCAGCAGGAGCGTTTTCATCACCGAAGCCATACGCGCGTCGTCTCCTCACTCACGAACGGTCGATGCAGGGCTCGCAGCCCGCGCCGCCGGATCATCCACGGCGCTAGTGCGCCAGATCGCCCAGTTGCCCCGTCGTCGTCCACAGCGCCAGCTGGGCCTGCTCTGCGGCCAGCCGGGCGTCCAGGAGCGCCACCTCCGCGTCGCTCTGCCGGATGCGGGCGCGGGCCACGTCGCGCAGGCTCACGAAGCCGGCCTGGTACCGCGCATTCAGCTCCCGGAGCGTTTCGTCCGCCAGCTTCGCCTGCAGCCGCGCCACGTCGAGCGCCGCGGCCCGCTCGCGCGCCCGTTCCGCCTGCTGCCGCACGTCGAGCGTGAGTGCGGCACGCTTCTGCTGCAGTTCCCCGTCGGCCTCCGCCACCTGACTGGCCGCGAGCGCCGCCGCCGCCGAGGTCTGGGCACTGAAGATCGGGACCTGCACCTCGATGCCGACGTTCACGTTGTTGCGCTGAAACTTCTGGAAGTACTGGTCGAAATTGTTGTACCGGCTGAACAGCCCGTACTGCCCCACCAGATCGACCGACGGCCAATACGCGCCCTGCGCCCCTTTGAGCGCCGCCTGGCGGGCCTGCCGCTCATCCTCGGCCTCGCGCAGCCCCGGATTGTTGTGCAGCGCCTTCGCGACCAGGGCGCTGAGAGTTTCCGGCGGTCGCGCCGGCAGCACCGCCTGCTCGAGCTGGATCGGCCGTCCCGGCGGCAGGCCGATCAGCGTGCGGAGCTGTTCTTCCACTATACCTTCCCGGCCCCCCAGTTGCACGAGGCTTTGCGCGATCTGCGCGGCTTCGATCTCGGCGCGGATGGCCGCCGCCGGCAGGTCCCGCCCCGCCGCCACCAGGTCCCGGGTGATGGCGACGATCCGATTCGCGCTCGCCTGAGCCGTCCGCCGCGAGGCGACCGCCTGACGGACCGACGCCAGCTCGAAGTAGTCCCCCGCCGTCTGTGCAATCACCGCGTCGCGGGTCTGGTCCACCCCCGCGCCGCGCCCGTGCAGCCGGGCTTCGGCCGCGTTGAGCTGGCCGCGCGACGACCGGTTGAACAGCGTCTGCACGTAGGACAGGTTCAGGACCGAGGGCGCCCCGCCGCCCGGCGTCTGCGGAAAGCCGTAGGTGTAGACGGCGCCGGTCCCGGTGTAGACGTTCGGGCCGAACACGGACCGCTGGCTCCGGACCTCGGCGGCGCTCACGCGCTGCTGAGCTTCCGCCAGCGCCACGTCCTGGCTGTGGAGGAGGGCCAGATCGATCGCCTGCTTGAACGTCAGCACCGCCGGCGGATCGGCCGCCGCCGCCACCGGCGGGACGGAAAGGCCGACGGCCAGCAGGAGGGTGCAGATCGACAGGGTGTGCTTCATGGCTCACTCGTGACGGAGAGATTCGACCGGCTGGAGGGAGGAGGCGCGGCGCGCCGGCAGATAGCCGAACAGGATGCCGGTGGCGGCCGACGCGGTGAGCGCCACGACCACCGACAGCCAGGAGATCGGCACGGACAGCTGGCCCGGCAGCAGGGGACGGATGAGCAGCGGCACGCTCACGGCGAGCAGGATGCCGATGATCGCCCCCGACCCGCTGATGAACGTCGCCTCGAGCAGGAACTGTTCGAGGATCTCCATTCGCTGGGCGCCGACCGCCATCCGGATGCCGATCTCGCGCGTCCGCTCCGAGACGGTCACCAGCATGATGTTCATGATGCCGATGCCGCTGATGACGAGCGCGATGACGGCCACCAGGAGCAGTGTGAGGGTGAGCGCGGTGCCGATCCGCTGCGCCGCCGCCAGAATCGACGTCAGGTTCTGGACGCGGTACCGCGCCCCGACGCGGTGCCGGCTCTGCAGCAGCCGCTGCACGTCCCGGGTCACCAGCGGCACCGCCGCGGCCGAGCTCGCCTGCGCGTAGAGCGTCTTCACGAAGTTGACGCCGGTGTAGTAGCTGAGGAGCGAGAACGGGATGAGGACCGATTCCTCCTGGATCTCCGACTGCCCGAACGTCGACACGCGCTCGCGGAACACGCCGATGACCGTGAAGCTCAGCTCCCCGACCCGCGCCGTGTGGCCGACGGCATCCCCCGCCGGAAACATCAGCTTCGCCAGCGCCTGCGTCAGCAGGCAGACCTTGCTGTGCGACGTCATGTCGTCGGCGTCGAAGAACCGGCCCGACAGGATCTCGAGGTTGCGGATCGTCTCGAAGCCTTCGGTGACGCCGACCAGCGTGATCGGCCGCTCGGCGCCGTTGACGACCACCGTCATGGGGATTTCGCGCGTGCCGGCGACGTGGATGACCTGCGGGATGTCGTTCCGGACGGCCTGGAGATCGCCGAGCGTCATCTCGTCGGTCAGCGCCGTCCCCTGGTCGGCGTTCGCGCTGACATGCTCGGCATAGACCAGGTTCGCGCCGACCGCCTCGATCTGCCCGATGATGTAGCGCTTGCCGGTGAGCGCCACCGTCACCACCAGCACGATGCAGGCCGTGCCGATGATGACGCCCAGCATGGCCAGCAGGGCGCGCACCTTGTTGAGGCGCAGGGCCTCGAGCGCCACCCACCAGCTCTCACTCACCATGATCGAAACGTCTGCCGAGCGCGGCGCCGCCGGCGTCTCACGACGTCGGCCGCAGCCGCCGCAGCGCGTCCCGCGCCGCGCGGCGGCCGGGATCCAGCTTGAGGACGGTCAGATACTCGGCGACCGCGGCCGACGGCCGGTCGGCCCGCTCGTACAGCCGCCCCAGCCACAGGTGCGCCGACGCGGCCGACGGCATGTCATCGGCGTCCGGCGCCCGGTGCAGATACGCGCGGAGGGCCGCTTCGCCCGACGCCAGCTGGCGTCCCGACAGCGCGGCCTCCACGCCCCGATAGTAGTCGATCCGGGGATCGGCCGGCACCGCCCCTTCCGCCGCGCTGACGACCAACGCCAGCGCCGCCCCGTTGTTCCGGCCGGCGTAGAAGGCCGCCGCCTCGAAATACGGGGCCGGCTGCGACGGCTTCAGCGCCAGCGCCCGCTGGTACGCCACCGCGGCCTCCTGCGGACGATCCTGCGCCAGGTACTCCGCGCGCGCCAGATCGCCCTCGACCGGATTCAACGCGGCGATCGCCTTCACCTCCGCCTGCGCCTTGTCGCGTCCGCCGCCGACGATCCACGGCGCGTTCAGATAGAAATCCAGCGCGTCGCGGCGCGCCGCGATGTTGGACGGATCCAGGCGGATCGCATCTTCGAACTCGCTCTTCACTTTCCGCGCCAGCCAGAAACTCCGGGTACGGTCGGCCTTCTCGCCGTACGCCCGGCCGAGCCACCGATGATACTCGGAACTGCCCGGCGCCAGCGCGACCGCCTCCTGCGCCTCGTCGATCGCCGCGTCGTCGTTGCCGAGCTGCAGATCGCAGCGCGCCAGCCACTGATACAGCGCCGCGTCGCGCGGCGCCTGAGCGACCGCCCTCTCGAACGTCGCCCGCGCCACCCGGTACTGCCCGGCCTTGAACTGCCGGACCGCCGTCGGCAGCATGCCGTCCACCCGCGCCGCCGCCCACGCGGGCGCCGCCGGCAGCACGAGCAGCAGCCCCGCCAGCCCGAATGCGCCGACCAGTCCCGGCCCGCTTCCCGTCCTCACCGTTCCTCGCACTTCAGCTCCCACCTGACTCCGGCGCCTGCCTGGTTTCCCAGAGCCACCTCAAGACGGTTCCATCGTGCTCACTGAGACATGCATGCCGGCGCGGAGCTCTTTGTCGCCCAGCACCGCGACCAGTTGCCCGTCCCGCAGTCCGCCCAGCACCTCGTAGGTTGTGACGCTTCCCACCCCGACCTGGATCGCCTGCCGCTTCAGGACACCGTCCTCGATCACGAGGACGTAGCGGTCGGGGCCATCACCCCGCACGGCTCCCCGGGGCACCTGTAACACGTTACGTCTTTCGTGAATCTGTATCCGCACATCGACATTGACGTTCGGCAACAGGGCCGGCGACCGATCGTTATCCACCGTGCACAGCACCTGGCCGACGTTCCGGTTCCCGCGCGCCACGACCGTCTTCGGCAGGCGCTCGGTCCGACCGGGCCAGATCTGGCCAGGTGCCGCATCCCACGTGATTTGAACGGGTTGCCCGACCGCCAACGAGCCGAGATCCGGCTCGTCGACATAGGCGTCAATCTGCATCTGCCGCAGGTCGGCCACCGCCGCCAGCTCGTCGCCCACCTGCACGTAGGCGCCGGCCCGCACCGGCAACAGGTACACCGTGCCGTCAGCCGGTGACCGGACTTCCGACGCCTCGACCTGAGCCCCGAGCGTCTGGATGAGCGCCTGCGCGTGAGCGATCCGCAACTGAGCCGCCTCGGCGTCGAGCCCGGCCACCCGCTTCAAATCGGTCAGTTTGGCCTCCAGCACCCGCTCGGTCGCCTGCGCCCGGGCCAGGGCGAGGGCGTTCTGCTGCACCTCGTCCCGGGTCGCGGCCTGCTCGGCCAGCAGCTTCTGGAGCGCGTCATGATCCTGACGCAGCTTCGTCAGCTCCGCGCGTGTCTTCTGCAAGTCTCCTTCCACCTGAGCCACCTGGTCAGGGGGTCCCCCGGCTCTGGCAATTCTCAGTTGTTCCCGCGCCTGCAGCAGATCTTCGCGAGCCTGCGCGAGCTGGGCCTGCGCGGAAGTGTCATCCAGCGAGAGCAGCCGCTGGCTCCGTTTCACCTGCTGGCCGTCGATCACGTCGACCGAGGTCACGAAGGTCGCCAGCCGCGCACGCAGGATGTGGGGCTGGATGGGGTTCGCCCGCCCGTTGCTCTGGACCCAGACGTCGAGCGTGCCGCGGGTCACCCGGGCGGCACGCACCGACACGACCGCTCCTCCGCCGGCCAGCCGGAGGATGATGATCGCCGCTACGGCGACGGCGGCGGCGCCAAACCACAGGCGCCGGTGTGTGATCATCGCCATGCTGTCACCCGTCGACGCGCCTCTGCCATTCGGCCGCTCTCCTCATCCGGCATTCTCTGCCCCACCCTCAATGTCGGCCGGTTCCTCCACGGCCGCCAGTCGCAGGCCGCGATCCCGCCAGCGGGGCAGCCAGGCCGCCAGGGCCTCGACCGTGTGGGTCCGGTCGGCGCCCGCGGCCTTGTGCCAGCCGTCGTGCAGCAGGATGACATCGCCGCCCCGGGCACGGCGCAGCCGGTGGATCAATCGGTCGGCCGGCTGCGGATTCCAGTCGTAGCCGGTCACCGACCACATCACAATCCCGCGGAGACCGACCCGGCGGACGAGCCGCTGCAGGTGCGGGCCGCGAAAGCCGAACGGCGGGCGCATCCAGACCGGCCGGCGTCCGGTCGCCCGTTCGATCGCCTCCTGGCACCGCGCCAGCTCATCGACGACGCGCGCCGGCGACCGCCAGACGAGCCCCGGGTGGGTCGCCGTGTGGTTGCCGATCACGTGACCGCGCGCCGCGATCTCGGCGGCGAGGCCGGGATGCGCGTCGACGAACCGGCCGATCAGGAAGAACGTCGCGCGCGCCCGGTGCCGGTCCAGCAGGTCGAGCAGGCCGGGCGTGATCGCGGGGTTCGGGCCATCGTCGAACGTCAGCGCCAGATCGCCGGGACCGACGCGGCGGATCGTCGGACCGAACAGCTGCGCGGCCGGGTGGCAGGCGCCCCACGCGAACAGTCCGGCACCCGCGGACGCCGCGCCGACAGGAACAATCCAGGCGTTCATCGTTCTCCGGCCGCGGCGGCGGGCCCGCGAACCACCCCGGCCGTCCAGACGGCCGCACCCCCGTCCGGTGGTTCTCCGCCCGGCGGTCGTGCGATCACGATCACGCGGCCGCGGTCACGGAATGACCGCAGTCTTCAACTCGCCGTTGCGGTGTTTGAGGTGCTCGAACATGCGGGGCAGTTCGCCGAGCGGGATTTCGCCGGTGATGAAGTCGCGGGCGGCGATCTCTCCGAGGGCGATCATGTCGAGCGCCTCGCGGATGAAGCGCGGCGTGTGATGGAACGTCGACTTGATCGTGATTTCCGAATAATGCAGCGCGGCCGGATCGAACTGCACCGGCACGCCCCGCGGACAGCCGCCGAACAGATTGACCGTGGCGCCGCGCCGGACCATCTGTACCGCCCACTGCCAGGTCGTCGGCGAGCCGACCGCCTCGATGGCGGCGTCGACGCCGCGGCCGCCGTCGGTCAGCCGGCGGACGGCCTGCACCGGGTCGTCCACCTGCGAGACGTCGAACGCGGCGGTCGCGCCGAGCCGTTCGGCGGTCTGAATCTGGCTCTGGCGCTTGCCGAGCGCGATCACCCGCACGCCGCGGTTCGCCAGGATCCGGATGAACGCGAGGCCGATCGGCCCGCAGCCGATGACCACGACCGTCTCGCCGGACTCGATGCCGGTCTCGTGGATGCCGCGCAGCACGCACGCGAGCGGTTCGGCCATGGCGGCGTCGACGAACGCGACGTGCTCGGGGATCTCGAGCATGTTCTGGCGCACGATCCGGCCGGGGATCCGGATGTACTCCGCGTAGGCGCCGTTGTTGAACAGCAGGTCCTCGCAGAGGTTCGGCCGCCCTTTCCGGCAGAACGTGCAGACGCCGCACGGCGCCGAATTGGCCGGCACCACCCGCATGCCGACCCGCGGGCCGCCATCGCCGACGCCCGCGCCGACCGACGCGACGACCCCCGCCAGCTCGTGGCCGAAGACCGCCGGCGGCACGATCATGCGCGCGTGGTAGCCCTGCTTCCAGACCTTGAGGTCGGTGCCGCACGTCAGCGCCACCTTCACCCGCACCAGCACTTCGTCGTCGCCGAGCGCGGGGATGGCGACCTGCTCGATCCGGAGATTCTCCCGGCCGTGCAGCACGGCCGCCGTCATGTGCCCGTTGAGACCCGTGTTCGTCACGGCGCGATCACCACTTTCAGGGAGTGCCCGTCCGGACGGGCGGCCAGCGCGAGCGCCTCTCCGATCCGATCGAGCGAAAACCGGTGCGAGACCAGATCCGCCACGGGCAGGCGCCGCTCGAACACGAGCCGGGCCGATTCCGCCTGCAGCTCGATCGACGCACTGTAGCTGCCCAGGAGCTCCTTCTCTTCGATGCCGAGCGGGGCCGCCGGCACTTCCATCCGCATCTGCGGATCGTTGTGCGCGAACAGCACCACGCGCCCGCCGGGACGCGCCACCGCGAGCGCCTCGGCGACCAGCGCCGGGCTCGGCACGGCCACCAGCACCACGTCGGCGCCGCGGCCGCCGGTCCGCGCGCGCACTTCGTCCCCCAGCGCGACGCCGCCCGGATCGAACGAGGCCTCGGCCCCGAGCTGGAGGCTCCGCGCGCGGCGCTCCGGCAGCAGGTCGGTCGTCAACACCGCGGCGCCGGCCAGCCGCGCGAGCAGCATGAGCAGGAGGCCGATCGGCCCCTGCCCGATGACGAGCACCGTCTCGCCGGCGGCGACCCGCCCCTTCTGCACGCACTTCAGGCAGGTGTTCACCGGCTCGACGAACGTCGCCTCCTCGAAGCTGACGTCGGCCGGCACGGCCACCATGCCGCGCGAGACGATCCACGGCATCACCCGGACGTATTCGGAGAAGCCGCCGCCGGCCGGCTTGAAGCCGGCCGTCACGCCGACCTGCTTGTAGGTCGCGCACTGCGAGAACAGCTTCCGCTCGCAGTAGAAACAGGCGCCGCACGGCACGTGGTGGAAGCTGACGACGCGGTCCCCCGGCCGCCAGCCCTCGACACCGCGCCCGACGGCGGCGATCGTCCCCGCCATCTCGTGGCCGAAGATCTGCGGCGGCGGCAGGAAGCCGTGCGTGATCTTCTTGATGTCGGTGCCGCAGATGCCGCAGGCCGCGACGCGGATCAGCACCTCGCCGTCGCCGATCTGCGGCACGGGCACCTGCTCGACCACCACGCGGTCGATCCCGCGGTACACACCCGCCCGCATCCGGCCGCCGGGCGGCACGACCGGGGACGCCTCTGTCTGGAACGCCGTGTGACTCATCCCGCCAGCGCCTCCGCCTCGCGCGCCGCTGCCGCCAGCCGGCCCACGTATCGATCGAGGAAGCCGCCCAGGGCGGCCGCCGCGGCGGCCGATCCGCGGCCGAACTCCACCAGCCGCCCCAGCCGGGCCGGGTGACGCGCCATCTGTCCGGCCATCCGGACCAGGCTCATCCGGCCGTCGGCGCCGATCGTCCGGTTGAAGTCGACCGGCAGATCCTCGTCGGCGCCGTCGCTGATCGCGCGCACGGCCACCGCCGGCACGCCGAGCGCCGCCGCCGCCTCGAGAATCGTGAAGCTTTCCATGTCCACCACGTCTGCCCTCGACGCCAGCGCCCTCTTCTCGGCCGCCGTCACCAGGATCCGGTCCGCGCTGGCCAGCAGGCCGATCGCCCGCGCGCCGCACGCCTCCGCCTCCGCCACGAGCCGGCCGTCACTGGCGTACCGGCGGTCGCCCGCCGATCCCAGCACCTCCCGCGCCACGATCACCGTCCCGCGGCGCTGGCGCGGCGACAGGGCGCCGGCCAGTCCGCCGGCCAGACAGAGGTCGGGCCGCCCGCGCTCGAGCACCGCCCGCAGCGCCTGCGCCCGCGCCGCCCCGACGCCGGTGAGCGCCACGCGGACCGTCGCGCCGTCGATCTCCGCCTCATGCATCGCGACGGCGGAATCACGGCGGTCCGCCGGGACGGGCCGGAACCGCCGCTGCCGCCGCCAGACCGCGAACTCGGCCTCCAGCGCCAGCGCCACCAGGACCTGCATGGCGCGCGTCTCCTCTACACCGCGTGGCTGGCCGGGGCCGCCGCCTCGTGGTCGCCGGCGTCCGCGACGTACCGATGCGCGGTGTACCAGCGCACGGCCCGTTCCAGCGCGGCGTCGACCGGACCGGGCGTGAACCCGAGCTCGCGCGTCGCCCGCGTGCAGTCGACGAACATCCGGTGCCGGGCCATCCGGACGCCGTCGAGCGGCACGACCGGCTCGCGTCCGGTCAGTCGCGCGACCGCCTCGCTGGCGCAGCCGGCCGCGAATGCCACGGCGTACGGCAGGCGCACCCGCGGCGCCCGGCGCCCCGTGATCTGCGCCAGCGCGGCCAGGATCTCCCGCAGCGTCATGTTGCGGGCGCCGAGCAGATAACGCTCGCCGACCCGCCCGCGCTCGGCCGCCAGCAGGTGCCCCGCCGCCACGTCTTCCACCGCGACCAGATTGAGGCCGGTGTCGATGTACGCCGGCATCCGGCCGCGCAGGAAGTCCACGATGATGCGTCCGGTGGGCGTCGGCTTCCAGTCGCCCGGCCCGACCGGGGTCGTCGGATTGACGATCACGACCGGCAGGCCACGCGCGGCCGCCAGGCGGGCCTCCTGCTCGGCCATGAACTTCGATCGCTTGTAATGGCCGATCATCTCGTCGAGCCGCGCTTCAGTGGTCTCGTCCGGCAGCCCGCCCGGTCGATCGACGGCGATCGTCGCCACGGTGCTCGTGTAGACGATGCGCTCCGCGCCGGCGTCCCCCGCCGCCGCCAGCAGGTGCCGCGTCCCGGCCACGTTGCTGTCGTAGATCACCTGCGGCTCGGGCGACCACAGCCGGTAGTCGGCCGCGACGTGGAAGACGCGGTGCACGCCGCGGCAGGCGTCGCGCAGCGAGGCGGGATCGCGCAGGTCGCCGTAGACCGTCTCCACCGGCAGCCCGTCGACCACCCGGGTCCGGGCGGTCGGGCGCACGAGCACCCGCACCTGTTCCCCCCGGGCCACGAGCTGCCTGACGAGCTCGCTCCCCACGAAGCCGGTCGCCCCGGTCACCAGCGTGGTCATACGTCCGCGGGCCTTTCGACGGTCCGCCGGATCGGCGCCGGGCCATCCGCGCACCGGCGGGCGGGCACGTCGTCGCCGGCCGTCCCGACCGGCAGGCCGGAGGGCGATCGCATCTAGCCCACCATCACGCGGTCCGTCCACCCGGGCTGCACGCCGCCCTCGCCGTCCACCAGGTTGCGGTAGCGGGCGAGGCCATAGAGCGGGAACGACTGGCGGTACAGGTGATACTTCAGGTAGAACACGCCGGGGAACCCGGTGCCGGTCGTCGCCTCTTCGTCCCAGGAGCCGTCGCCGTTCTGGTGGTCGAGCAGGTATTCGACGGCGCGGGTGACGGCCGGCTCGGAGACCGGGCCGGCCGCCAGCAGCCCGATGAGGGCCCAGGCCGTCTGCGAGGGCGTGCTCGGCCCCTGGCCCTTCAGCGTGTCGTCGGCGTACGACGCGCACGTCTCGCCGAATCCGCCATCCGCGTTCTGCACGCTGCGCAGCCAGGCCAGGGCGCGGCGGCAGCAGTCGCGTGCGACGAGCCGCAGCGGCTCGAGCGCGCGGAGCACGCCGCCGGTCCCGTAGATGTAATTGACGCCCCAGCGCCCGTACCACGCGCCGTCCGCCGTCTGTTCGCGCTCGATGTAGGCCAGGCCGCGGGCGACGACCGGGTCGGCCGCGGTCCGGCCGAACCGGCCCAGGCACTCGATGACGCGCGCCGTCACGTCGACGCTGGACGGGTCGATCATCGCGTTGTGGTCGGCGAACGGGACCTGCGTCAGGATCGCCTGCGTGTTGTCCCGGTCGAACGCGCCCCAGCCGCCGTCGCGGTTCTGCATGCCGATCAGCCAGCGCAGGCCGCGGGCCTGGGCGTCCGCCTGCCGGGCCGGGTCGGAGCAGCGGACCCGCTGCAGGCTCTGGAGGACGAACGCCGTGTCGTCGACGTCGGGGTAGAAATCGTTCCGGAACTCGAACGCCCAGCCGCCCGGCTCCGTGTCGCCCGCTTTCACCTGCCAGTCCCCGGCGCCGAAGATCTGGTGGTCCAGCAGCCAGTCGCCCGCCCGCACGAGCGCCGGGTGATCGGGCGGGAGGCTGGCCTCCTGGAGCGCCACGATGGCGATGGCGGTGTCCCAGACGGGCGAGATACACGGCTGGAGGCGCAGCGTGTCGTGCTCCTCGATCTCGAAGCGCGCCAGCTCCCGGATCTCGTGCGCGGTGATCGGATCGTCGAGCGGGTAGCCGAGCGCGAGCAGGGCGTAGACGGCGTTCATCATCGCCGGATAGATCGCGGCGAGCCCGTCGGTCCGCTCCAGGTGCTCGATCAGCCATGCGCGCGCCTGCCGCAGCGCCCGTTCGCGGAACGGCTTCCACGGCAGCCGCTCGTACAGCTTGGCGGCCCGGTCCACGGCGAGGAACACGTTGCGCCAGCTGAAGAAGGTCGCATCCCAGTCGAGGGCGACCCGCTTCCGCGACGGATCGCAGAACAGCTCGTCGACCCGCGCCTCGGGCGGCAGGGCCCAGCGCGGCTTGCAGGCGTAGAGAATCGTCAGCGGCACGACGATGGCGCGCGTCCACGACGACATCTCGTAGATGTTGACCGGGACCCAGCTCGGCAGGACGAGCAGCTCGGGCGGCACGGCCGGCACGATGTCCCAGCCGACGGCGCCAGCGAGCGCGAGATAGAAGCGGGCGAACGAGTTGGTCCGTTCGACGCCGCCGAGGGCGAGCACGCGCTCGCGCGCCGCGCGCATGTGCGGGGCGTCGACCGGATCGCCCGCCAGCTTCAGCGCGAAGTACGCCTTGACGGAGGCGTTCAGCTCCGACGGTCCGCCGTGATAGATGTTCCAGCCGCCGTCGGCGAGCTGCCCGCGCCGGATGAAATTGGCGAGCTTGTCGATGCGCGGCCGGTCCGCGCGGCCGAGCACGTGGAGGTACAGGATGTAGTCGGACTCGAGCGTGGTGTCGGCCTCGAGCTCGCCGAGCCAGTAGCCGTCGCCCGCCTGGCGCGCCAGCAGGACATCGACGCCCCGGTCGATCACCTCGCGGAGGCGATCGGCCAGCGCCGGCGTTCCCGTCTCGCGCCACCGGTCCGGCGACGCGTCAATCTGCACGCCCTGCACGCCCATCTACGCCCTCGCCTGCGGCGCGGCCGCGGCGCGCTCGTCCCGCAGCTGCGGCGGCAGGCTGAATCGCACGTTCTCCCGGACCACATCCACCGCCTCGACGCGATCGCAGCCCCGGGCGCGGAGATTCTCGACCACCTGCTCGACCAGCACCTCGGGGGTCGACGCGCCGGCCGTCACGCCGATGCGCGTGCAGCCCTCCAGCCACTCGGGCCGGATGTCGGCCACCGAGCCGATCAGGTACGCCCGCGTCCCGGCCCGCTCGGCCACTTCCACCAGGCGGTTCGAATTCGAGCTGTTCTGGGCGCCGACGACGAGAATCAGATCGACGCGCGACGCGATCACCTTCACGGCGGTCTGCCGGTTCTGCGTCGCGTAGCAGATGTCCTGGTCGGGCGGCGCGACGATCGCCGGGAAGCGCGCCTTCAGGCGCGCGACGATCTCCGCCGTGTCGTCCATGCTGAGGGTCGTCTGGGTCAGGTACGCCACGCGCTCGGGATCGGGCACGTCCAGCACGTCGACATCCTCGACCGACGAGATCACGCGGATCGCCCCGGGCGCTTCGCCGACCGTCCCCTCGACCTCGTCGTGGTCCTGGTGGCCGATCAGCACGATCGTGTAGCCGCTGCGCGCGTACCGGACCGCCTCCAGGTGCACCTTCGTCACCAGCGGGCAGGTTGCGTCGATGATGCGCAGCTGGCGCCGCGCGGCTTCGTCGCGCACCTCCGGCGACACGCCGTGCGCGCTGAACACGACGACCGCCCCGGACGGCACTTCGTCCAGCGTGTCCACGAAGACCGCCCCCTGCGCCGCCAGCTCGGCCACGACGTGCGCGTTGTGGACGATTTCCTTGCGGACGTACACCGGCCGTCCCAGCTTCTCGAGCGCGATCCGGACGATCTCGATGGCTCGAATGACACCCGCGCAGAAGCCGCGGGGACTGGGAAGCAGGAGCGTGCCGGATGACTGGAGGGTCGTCTGGGGTTCTCGCCCCGGGTCGTGCACCATAAGGACCGTCGCACCTACGGGCGGCGCAGGCGCTCGCTCACCCCAACTATCGACTTTACTGTTCCCTCTTGTTCCCGGTCAATGATTTTGCACATGATCCCGTCCAGGTAGTGCCCCGATCCGCCCGCCGGCGCCGGGGCCGCCGCGCCGCGCCGGCGCGGTGAAGCACCGGGCGAAGGGATTGTTCACGTGAGTCGACTGTGGTCGCCGTTCTCGCTGCGCGCGCTGACCTGCCGGAACCGGATCGTGGTCTCGCCCATGTGCCAGTACTCCAGCACCGACGGCCTGCCGACCGACTGGCACCTGGTGCATCTGGGCAGCCGCGCCGTCGGCGGCGCCGGCCTCGTCATGGTCGAGGCGACCGCCGTCAGTCCCGACGGCCGGATCTCCCCGGCTGATTCCGGCCTCTGGTCGGCTCGGCACGCCGACGCCTACCGGCGGATCACCGCCTTCGTCGCCGCACAGGGGGCGCGGATCGGCGTCCAGCTGGCGCACGCCGGCCGCAAAGCCTCGACCGACGCGCCGTGGCGCGGCGGCGGCCCCCTCACGGACGCCGAGGGCGGCTGGCAGCCGCTCGCGCCCAGCGCCGAGCCGTTCTCTGATCGGCATCCGGTGCCGCGCGCGCTCTCCCGCGCCGATCTGGCCGCGGTCGTCGCCCAGTTCGTCGACGCCACCGGACACGCCGTCGCGGCCGGCTTCGATCTGATCGAGCTGCACATGGCGCACGGCTACCTGTGCCACGAGTTCCTGTCGCCGCTCGCGAACCACCGCGACGACGAGTACGGCGGGTCGCTCGACAACCGCATGCGCTTTCCGCTCGAGGTGGCGCGCGCCGTCCGCGAGGCGTGGCCGGCCGACCGGCCGCTGCTGGTCCGTCTCTCCGCCACCGACTGGATCGACGGCGGCTGGGACCTCGCGCAGTCGATCGTCTTCGCCCGGGCGCTGAAGGCGGCCGGCGTCGATCTGGTCGACTGTTCGAGCGGCGGCATCGTGCCGCACGCGCCGATCCCCGCCGGGCCCGGCTACCAGGTCCCGCTGGCCGCGGCGATCCGCCGCGACGCCGGCATCCCGACCGGCGCCGTCGGCCTGATCACCGAGCCGGTCCAGGCCGAGCAGATCATCGCGACCGGCCAGGCGGACGTCGTGCTCCTCGCCCGCGAGCTGCTGCGCGACCCGTACTGGCCGCTGCACGCCGCGCACGCGCTTCACGACGAGGTGGCCTGGCCGCCGCAGTACCAGCGGGCGAAGCCCTGACGGCCGGCGCGGACCCAGCTCGGCCGCAACGGCCGTGCCCACACCGCCCCGCGGTGAGGTACCCTATCGAGGAACAACCGCCGCCGCCGGCAGGGCCGGCGCCGGCCCGTGCTGAACGAGACGACGCCATGATGCATGCCCGATCCGACCGCCGTTCGCGCCGCCGCTCCGTCGCCCGCCTGACGATCGCGGCGCTCTGTCTGACCTGCCTGGGGGCGGCGCCCCCGGCCGCGGCGCCGCCGGCCGCACCGCCCGTCGGCGCGACGCCGGTGCTGCGCGCCACGCTGAAGAACGGCCTGCGCGTCGTCATCGTCCGGAACACGCTGGCGCCGGTCGTCACGACGGAGATCAACTATCTGGTGGGGTCGAACGAGACGCCGCCCGGCTTTCCCGGCATGGCCCATGCGCAGGAGCACATGATGTTCCGCGGCAGTCCGGGCCTGACGGCCGGTCAGCTGTCGACGATCTCGGCGGCCATGGGGGGCAACTTCGACGCCGACACGCAGCAGACCGTCACCCAGTACTTCTTCACGGTGCCGGCCGGCGATCTGGACATCGCGCTGCACATCGACGCGATCCGGATGCGGGGCGTGCTCGACAGCCAGGCGCTGTGGGCGAAGGAGCGGGGGGCGATCGAGCAGGAGGTCGCGCAGGATCTCTCGAACCCCGAATACGTGTTCTACACGGAGCTCCTCGCGCACATGTTCGCCGGCACGCCCTACGCGCACGACGGGCTCGGCACGCGGCCGTCCTTCGATCGGACGACCGGCGCGATGCTCAAGAAGTTCTACGACACGTGGTACACCCCGGGCAACGCGATCCTCGTCATCGTCGGCAACGTCGATCCGCAGGCGACGCTGGCGGAGGTCACGACGCTGTTCTCGCCGATCCCGTCGCACCCGGTGCCGCCGCGCCCGGCCGTCACCCTCGAGCCGCTGAAGGCCCAGCACCTGCAGCTCGACACCGACCTCCCCTACGGGCTGGCGGTGGTCGCCTACCGCCTGCCCGGGTCCGACAGCAAGGACTTCGCGGCCGGCGAGATTCTCGGCGACGTGCTGGGGAGCCCCCGCGCGAACATCTACGCGCTGGGAGCCGAGGGCAAGGCGCTCGAAGCGGGCTTCAACGGCGGCGCGCTGCCGGCCGCGTCGATCGGGTACGCGGTCGCCGCGTTTCCCAAGGGGGCCGACGGCGCCGGCCTGGTGACGACGCTGCAGCAGGTGATCGCCGCGTACGTCAGGAACGGCGTGCCGGCGGATCTGGTGGCGGCGGCCAAGCGCCACGAAATCGCCACCGCGGAATTCGGCCGGAACTCCGTCCCGGGCCTCGCCGACGAGTGGTCGACGGCGCTGGCGATCGAACGCCGCGCCTCTCCGGACGAGGATCTCCAGGCCATCGAGGCGGTGACCGTGGCCGACGTCGACCGCGTCGCCCGCGAGTACCTGCACAACAGCACGTCGACGACGGCGGTGCTCACGCCGCGGCCGTCGGGCAAGCCGATCTCGACCAAGAGCTTCCAGGGCAGCGAGTCGTTCACGCCCAAGGTGACCGGTCCGGTGACCCTGCCGGCCTGGGCGGCGCGCGCGACCGCGCTGCCGGCGATGCCGGCGTCGACCGTGCATCCGGACGACATGACGCTGCCCAACGGGCTGCGCCTGATCGTCCAGCCGGAAACGATCAGCTCGACGATCACGCTGTACGGGGAGGTCCGGAACAATCCCGACCTGCAGACGCCGCCGGGCCAGGACGGCGTCACCGACGTGCTCGACGGCCTGTTCGCGTACGGCACCACCACGCGTGATCGCCTGGCGTTCGAGAAGGCGCTCGACGACATCGGCGCCGACGAGAACGCCGGCGCGTCGTTCTCGCTGCGCGTGCTGACGCCGCACTTCGACCGCGGCGTCCAGCTGCTCGCCGACAACCTGCTGCACCCGGCGCTGCCGCCGCGGGCGTTCGCCATCGTCCGGCAGCAGACGGCGGGCGCCGTGGCCGGCGAGCTGCAGAGCCCCGGGTACCTCGCCCGGCATGCGCTCGGCTCGCTCATCTATCCGAAGGCCGATCCGACGCAGCGCAGCGCGACGCCCGCGAGCGTCGCCGGGCTGACGCTCGCGGACGTGCAGGCGTACTACCACGCCGTGTTCCGCCCCGACATGACGACCGTCGTCATCGTCGGCGACACGACCCCGGCGGCCGCCCGCGCGATCGTCGAGAAGTACTTCGGCGGCTGGACGGCGACCGGCCCCAGGCCGGCCGTGCTGCTGCCGCCCGTCCCGCTCAGCCAGCCCGGCACGACGGCCGTGCCGGACGCGAGCCGCGTGCAGGACGATGTCACGCTCGCCGAGACGCTCGGCCTGACGCGCCACGACCCGGACTACTACGCCCTGGAGGTCGGCAATCACGTGCTGTCGGGCGCCTTCTACGCGACGCGCCTCTACCACGACCTGCGGGAAGAAGCCGGCCTGGTCTACAGCATCGACTCGACCTTCGACATCGGCCGCCGGCGATCGCTGTTCGCCGTTTCCTACGCCTGCGATCCGCCGAACGTCTCCAAGGCCCGGGCGATCATCGTCCGGGATCTCCACGCCATGCAGACGGCGCCCGTCACGCCGATCGAGCTGCAGCGCGCCAAGACACTGCTGGTGCGCCAGATTCCGCTGAGCGAGTCGAGCGTCCGCGGCATCGGCGCCGGCCTGCTGGCGCTGGCGCTGTCCAGACTGCCGCTGGACGAACCGATGCGCGCCGCCCGGCACTATCTCGACGTCACCGCCGCCCAGGTCCAGGCGGCCTTCGCCAAGTGGCTGCGGCCGGACGCGCTCGCCCAGGTGTCGGTCGGGCCCGCGCCGAAATGACGAGGCGCACGGACCGGACGCCCCGGCGCGGGCCGATCCCGCCGCCGGGGCCGGCCTGACACATCTGCGAGCCCCCGGGCTCGCCTTCGCGCGCGCGGCCCAGCCGCGCGCGGCACAGGAGCCAGCGTCGATGCCCGCATCTCCCGTCACGACCGAATCCGTGTCCCTCCGTGCAGCCGACGGCACGACCATGGCGGCCTTCGTCGCCCGCCCGGCGTCGGGCGAGCCCGGTCCGGGGCTGCTCGTCCTGCAGGAAGCGTTCGGCGTGAACGCGCACATCCGCGACGTCGCCGGCCGCTTCGCCGCACGGGGCTACGTCGCGATCGCCCCTGAGCTGTTTCACCGGACCGGACCGGGCTTCGAAGGCGCGTACACCGATTTCGAGGCGATCATGCCGCACATGAAGGCGCTCAGCGAGGAGGGGATGCGTGCCGATCTGGCCGCCGCGCACGCCTGGCTCGGCGCGGACGCGCAGGTGACGCGCGGTGCGACGGCGGCCGTCGGGTTCTGCATGGGCGGTCGCGCCGCGTTCCTCGCCTGCGCCACGCTGCCGCTGTCGGCCGCCGTGTCGTTCTACGGCGGCGGCATCGCACCGGCGATGCTGGGCCACGTGCCGAGCCTGCACGGGCCGATGCTGTTCTTCTGGGGCGGACTCGACCGGCACATCGACACCGCGCAGCGCCGCGCGGTCGTCGACGCCCTCACGGCCGCGGGCCATCCGTTCCTGAACGTGGAGATTTCAGACGCCGACCACGGCTTCTTCTGCGACGCCCGCGCCAGCTACAACCCCCGCGCCGCCAGCCTGGCGTGGGACCTCACACTCGCCTTTCTGAAGAACCACCTCGCCTGACGCGCGCGGCCCCGGCGCATCAGAGCCCGGACCCGGTGACCACCGTCGCGCCGGCGCGCGCGAGCCGGGTCCGGACCTCGTCGTCCGATCGCGGATCGACCGGCCGCATCAGATCCCAGAGGACGTGGACCGCGAAGCCGGCGGCGGCCGCGTCCTCGGCCGTCCACAGTCCGCAGAACTCCCGCGTCAGGCCGCAGATGTACACGTCACGGACGCCGAGCTCCCGCAGATAGCCCCCCAGCCCGGTCGGCGGCCGCCGGCCGTCCGCCTGCCAGTTGTTGCGCAGCGCGCTGTACGAATCGCAGGCCGGATCCATGCCCTTGCGGACGATGGCCGCCGCCAGCCGCCACGGCAGATCGGGATGCAGGGCGGCGCCCGGCGAATCCTGGACGCAGTGGTCCGGCCACAGCGTCTGCTCGCGGTCGTAGAGGGTGATCACGTCGAGCGGCCGGCGACCGGGATGGGCGCTGGCGAAGGAGACGTGCCCCGGCGGGTGCCAGTCCTGCGTCGCCACGCACACGCCGAAGGCCCGCTCCCGCATCAGCCCGGCGATCGGGGCGAGCAGCTCGTCGGCGCCGGCCACGCCCAGCGCGCCACCCGGAAGAAAGTCGTGCTGGAGGTCCACCACCAGCAGCGCCGTCGTCGTCCTGTCGGGTTCCGCCACGTGTGCCATCGCCCACCCTCCGCGCCGGCGCGCCGCCGCGTGTGGAGCGGGCGGCCACCGGACTGCTCACGCGTTGCCAGACGCTATACTGAAGTCATGTCCCATCCAGATGCGCCGACGCTGGACGACTATCGGGGCCTGGCCGAGTTCCGGTACCTGATCCGCCGATTCCTCCGCTTCAGCGAGCAGACCGCGCGCAGCGCCGGCCTCGAACCCCGCCAGCACCAGATGCTGCTCGCCATCAAGGGGCTGCCCTCGTCCCATCACGCGACGATCGGCGCGCTGGCCGAGCGGCTGCAGATTCAGTCGCACAGCGCCGTCGAACTCGCCAACCGCCTCGTCGCACGCGGCCTGGTGCAGCGCCGGCCGGGCCGGACGGACCGGAGGCAGGTACTGCTGGAGCTGACGCCGGAGGGCGAAAACGTCCTCAAGGGCCTGTCGGTGACGATGCGCGCCGAGCTGCGATCGCTCGGACCGACGCTGGTCCGATCGCTCAACGCGATTCTGGCGGAGCACCGGTCGGCGGAGCCGCCGGACGCCGACGCCGCCGATCGGGACGCCGCGCGCACGCGGCCGTAGCGGCGGCTGTTGCCCCGGCGGACCGGCGGCCCGCACCGCGTCCGAAGCGCCAGGAGACCATGATAGCCGGGGCGCGGCGGTCATCGCCCCATGTCGGGTCGCGGCCGGCCGCCCTGCGCGGCGGGGCCGGCCGGATCATGTGCGGAGGGGGACAGCCGGTCCGGACCCGTCGATAATCGGGCGGGCCGATCCATCCGGCGGCTGGCGCGGCGTCACGCCGCGCCGCGTCGGCGTTCGCGAAAACGTTCGAAGAGCAGGATTGGGGAGCGGCTGCGCCCGGCGGCCGCGGCGGCCGGCGCCAGGACGGGCGCTTCGGGGAGCGACGCGCGTGCGTCACGGGCCCGTGCCGCGAGGTCGGTCACGTACCGGCGGCGCTCTTCGATCAGCGCCACCCGGATCCCCAGCTGGTCCATGCCGAACGGCTTGGACAGCAGATCGGCACCACCCGCCGCCGCGACATCCTCCGGCGGATACGCCGCCGGATGCATCGTCATCGCGATGACCGGCAGCTCCGACGCCATGTGCCGGGCCTGCCGGATCAGCTCGAGCCCGCCGGTGTCCGCCATGTCGAGGTCGACCACGAGCAGATCGAGCTGGTGCGCGCGCAGGCAGTCGACGACGCCGGCGGCCGAGGTCGCGGTGCTCACGCGATGGCCGGCGCGCGCGCACACCGAGGCCAGCAGCTCGGCAATTGGCGGTTCATCGTCTGCGACGAGAATGTGCATCGCCGGGGAAATCGGCAGACCGTGTGCGCTTCTTGAACCCTCTGTGTGCGATTCCGCGCCGGGCGCGCCGCCGCGTGACGCGGTGTGCACCGGCGGCGGAAGCCGGGGGCTCCCGCCGCGTCGGTCGGGACGTCAGAAGGCCAGGACGCCCCGGGCGGCCTGGAGCACCTTCTCGCTGCTGGGCAGGATGGCGCGTTCGAGGATGCGATTGAAGCCGACCGGCGTGAACGTCGATCCCACGCGCCCGATCGGCGCGTCCAGATCGAGGAACGCCTCGGCCTGAATCTGGGCGGCGATCTCGCCGCCGAAGCCGCCGTGCACCTTGTCCTCGTGAGCGACGAGCACACGGCTGGTCTTCCGGACGGACCGGAGGACGGTCTCGAGGTCGAGCGGCACGAGCGAGCGCAGGTCGATCACCTCGACGCTCGTCCCTTCGGCCGCGAGCGTCGCGGCGGCGTCGAGCGCGAAATGCACGGCGGTGCCGAACGCCACGATCGTCAGGTCCGTCCCCTCGCGGCGCACGCGCGCCCGGCCGAACGGCACGGCGAACTCCGCCGGGACGCGCGCCTTCGCCCCCGGCAGGTTGTAGAGGTGCTTCGGCTCGAGGAACAGGGTGATCCCACGCGACCGGATCGCCGTGCGCAGGAGCCCGGCGGCGTCGTCGGCGAACGCCGGCACGACCACGCGGAGGCCCGGCAGGGTCGTCAGCCAGCCCTCGATGTTCTGCGAGTGATAGAGGCCGCCGCCGATGTAGCCGCCCGAGGCGAGCCGCACGGTGATGTTCGGCGCGAAGGCGCCGTTCGTCCGCCAGAACTCGTGCGACATCTCGACCATCTGCTCGGCCGCCGGCCAGAAATAGTCGGCGAACTCGGCGCCTTCGATCACGAGCCGGATGCGATCGTCCAGCCGCGAGAAGCCGTCGGCCGTCCCCATGATGTAGTCCTCGGCCAGCGGGGCGTTCTGCACGCGCGTCGGACCGAACTCCTGCTGCAGGCCCTTGGTGACGTTGAAGACCCCGCCCTTCTCCCGGTTGGCGACATCCTGGCCCCAGAGGAACGTGTCCGGGTTCCGCCGGAACTCCTGCTTCAGGGTGTCGTTGATCGCGTGCAGCAGCGTCTGCTCCTCGCCGGACCCGTCGGGCAGGCCGTCCGGCCAGTCGGCCGGCGCCCACGGCTCGGGCACCAGGTGCGTGAAGATGCTCGCCGGATCCGGATCCGGGGCCGCCCGCACCCGGCCGGCCGCCCGCTCGTACTCCCCGGCGTTGGCCGCTTCGATCTCGCGCAGATCCGCCTCGGTCAGCAGCCCGTCGTCGAGCACGCGCCGGCGGAACCGCGGGAGCGGATCGGCCGCCCGGGCCGCCGCCAGCTCGTCGGGCGAGCGGTAGAGATCCTGCCGGTCGGAATTCGAGTGCGATCCGATCCGCACGCACGCGGCGTGAACGAGCGCGCAGCCGCGGCCGCTCCGGACGTACGCCACGGCTTCGCGCATCGCGCGGAACGCATCGAAGACGTCCGTGCCGTCGCAGTGGATGATCGCGACGTTCCGGAACCCCCGGAAGTTGTCGCTCGCGAACTCGTTCGCCGTCTGCTCCGCCTTCGGCACCGAGATGCCGTAGCCGTTGTCCTGAACGACGAAGACGACCGGCAGCTGTTCGCGGCTCGCCCCGTTCACCGCTTCGTAGAAATAGCCTTCCGACGTGGACGACTCGCCGACCGAGCAGAAGACGATCGCCTCGCGCCCGTAGACCTTGACCGCGCGCGCCAGCCCCGCGGCGTGCTGCGCGTGGTTGCCGACGCACGACGAGGTGTTCTGAATCCCGATCGCCGGCTTGGCGAAATGATTCGACATGTGCCGTCCACCCGACGCCACGTCGTCGGCCTTCGACAGGCCGTTCAGCAGGATTTCGTCGACCGTCAGGCCGGCAGCCAGACAGGTGGTCAGGTCGCGGTAGTACGGAAACAGATAGTCGCGGCCCGGCCGGAACGTCAGGCCGAGCGCGAGCTGGATGCCGTCGTGCCCGGCGTTGGGCGCGTGATAGCTCCAGCCGAGTCCCTGCTTCAGATAGTTGGGGGCCTTCTCGTCCAGCGTCCGGCCCATGTGCAGCAGCTGATACCACCGCTGCACTTCGTCCCGCGCGGGCCGCGCCGCGCCCGTCTCCCGGGTCCTGGTCTCCACCGCCATGCGTCTGTTCACCTCCGCCCGTCGGGTGCGTCCGACGTCCGCCTCCCTGTCAGCCTACCGCAAACGGGGCCGATCTGTTCGCTGCGGGCGAACGGCAGAGCTGGAGCCTGGTGCGTCGTCCACGGGCGGTCAGACGGGCGCCGGCTCGGGAGCCCCGCGCGTGGTCAGGGCGCGGAGGATGTCGGACTTGGTGACGATCCCGTCCAGCCGGCCGTCGGCCGACGTGACCAGCAGCAGATGCTGGCCGCTCCGGCTCGTCAGCAGCCGGAGCGCCTCCATCAGGTCGCAGTCGGGTGGCACGCGCGTGACCTGCCGGTCCGTCAGCTCGCCGATCGTCGCCTGATTCCATCGCTCCACCGGCACGCGGGCCAGCGCGCGCATGGGGATCACGCCGACCGGCCGGCCCTCCTCCAGGACCGGATAGACCGCATGCAGGCGCCGGCGCGCGCCGACCCGTTCGGCGAACGCCCGGACGGTGAGCGATGCGTCGACCGACAGCACCTGCGACTGCATCGCTTCGCGGACCGGAACGGCCCGCAGCTCGCTCACCTTCACGCCCTCGTGCAGCCGCTGGTCGCCCGACGCGGAGGCCTCACCCGAGACCGCCGAGGCGACCGCGGCGCCGATCAGCGCAGGAATGATGTAGGCGTGCCCGCCGGTCGCCTCCGCGACGAAGACCACCGCCGTGAGCGGCGTCTTGTAGCCGGCCGCGATGAAGGCGGCCATGCCGACGGCGGCATAGAGATCGATGACCGGGCTGTGGGCGATCGACTGGGCGAACGCGACGCCGAAGGCGCCGCCGGTCAGGAACAGCGGCACGAACATCGCGCTCACCCCGCCGACCCCCAGCGAGAACAGCGTCGCGGCCAGCTTGAAGACGCCGAAGGCGACCAGCTCGAGCGAACCGTGATGATGCAGCAGGATGTCGGGCACGGCCTCGTAATTCGGCCCCAGCGGGATCAGCGATCCGTTGAAGATCCCCACGAACGCCAGCCCGCAGATCCCGGTCAGCGCGCCGCCGGCCGCCATCTTCACCCAGTGCGGCACGGACAGACCGACGACGAAGGTCCGGAAACGGCGGAACGTAATCGTGAACGCCATGGCGACGAGGCCGCAGATCAGGCCCAGCAGCGCCGACCAGAACAGGTCCCGTTCCGTGAACGTGGCGCCCGCCGCGAAATCGAACAGCGGCTGTGCCCCGAGGAACGACGCGAGGGTGATGTAGGAGACGACCGAGGCAATCAGCGAGGGCAGCAGCGCCTCGTGCGCGAGATCGTCCTTGTACGGCATCTCGAGCGCGAAGACGAGCCCGGTGAGCGGCGCCCGGAAGACTGCCGCCATGCCGGCGGCGGCGCCGCTGATGAGCATGATGCGCCGATCACGCGGCTCCAGACCGACCCGCCGCAGCTTCGTCCAGAGCCACGACCCGAGCGCCCCGCCCCCGTAGATGCTCGGCCCCTCGAGCGCGGCGCTGCCGCCAGACCCGACGGTGGCGATGGCCGCCAGCAGCTTGGGCACGACCGGGCGCATCTGCACGTCGCCCTGATGCTCGTGGTACGAGCGGATGATCTCCTCGGTCGAGTGCTCGTCCGGGTCGGGCGTCAGGTACTGCATGATCAGGCCCGCCACGACGAACCCGCCGACGAGACCGGGCACGATGAGCAGGCGATGGTGCAGGTACGCCGCGAGCACGAGCGGCCACATCCAGTACAGGATGATGCGGGCGATCAGCGTGATGACCAGGCCGGTCACCACGCCGATGATCGGCGCCACGATCAGCCACTTGTGCAGGTCGCGGGAATACGTGGCGGCCAGATCCTGGTGGACGAGCGCCGTATATTTCCGCAGCCAGGGGCGGAGGCGGGAGGTCGGTGTCTGGTTGACCGTCGGTGATGCGTCCATGCGTGTGCGTCAGCGTCCCGGCCGATCCCCGGCACGGGGACGTCGGCGGAGCCGGGGGCGGCCGGCGGAGGACAGGCGCGTTCTCATCCGCCTGGTGTTTCGCGACACGCCATCCAGCCTCGACCTGCTTCTATTATATCGTGTCACGATATTTCTTGCCGTCCTCCCGAACCGCCCACCGACGGTGAACGCCACCGGCGCATTCAGCGTCCTACCCCTCAGGGCGGCGCAGTCAGCCTGACGGCCGCCGCGGGCGCAAAAGAGACCGCCCGCTCATGCCTGTTCCGCTCGACGCCGCCTTCGAACAACAGCTCGTCGAACGCCGCCAACGGCTGCAGGCCGTCCTCGCGTCGGCCACGACCGCCGGCCCACCGGCGGTACAGGCCCTGCTCTGAGGAGCCGCTCGGGCTCGATCGGCTCGTGGCAGACCTCGCAGTATCCGAATGATCCCACGAACGGCTCCGTCTATTTCATGCTGGGCGACGTGTCCGGCAAGGGTGTCTCGGCATCGGTGCTCATGGTGCACCTGCACGCCATGTTCCGGACGCTGATTCCGGTCGGGCTGCCGCTGGCGCTGATGCTCGAGCGGGCCAGCGGCCTGTTCTGCGAGAGCACGCCCGCCAGCCACTACGCCACGCTGGCGTGCGTCCGGGCGGACGACACGGGCGCCGTGGAGATCGGCAATGCCGGTCACCTGCCCCTGCTGCTGCTCCGGGCCGGTGACCTCCAGCGGCTCGACGCCACGGGGCTGCCGCTGGGCATGTTCTGCACCGAGACGTTCTCCGTCCATCGGCACCACCTCGAGCCGGGTGACACGCTGATGGTGTACAGTGACGGGCTCACGGAAGCGCGCAACCCGGCCGGAGAGGAATACGGCCTCGACCGCCTGGTCGACGTGGCGCAGCGGCATCGCCGGGACGAGCCGGGCATCCTGATCGATCGGTGCCTCGCCAGCCTGGCGGCGTTCCAGGCCGGCACGGCGCCGCACGACGATCTGACCATCATGGCCATCCGCCGCGCGGCCTAGCCGACCCGGGCCGCGGCGCGGCCGTCCGGAGCCGGCACGGAGGGCTCGCGATGTCGACTGACGAGATCTGGCCGCCCCTTCCGCTGGCGGACTGGCAGGAAACCTACCGCACGCTGCATCTGTGGCTGCAGATCGCCGGCAAGATCCGGATGGCCTGCACGCCGCACGTCAATCACTGGTGGGAGGTGCCGCTGTATGTGAGTGCGCGCGGCCTCACCACCTCGCCGATTCCGCACGGCCACCGGTCGTTCGAGCTGACGTTCGACTTCATCGACCACCTCCTGCTGATACAGGTCAGCGACGGACAGACGGCCCGCCTCCCGCTCGGTCCCCGGTCGGTGGCGGCGTTCTACGCCGAGCTGATGGCGCGCCTCCGGCGGCTCGGCCTCGACGTCACCATCCGGACGACGCCCGTGGAAATCGACTCGACCATCCCGTTCGAGGCCAACGACCACGACGCCTCGTACGACGCGGCCGCCGTCGAACGCTGCTGGCGCATCCTCCTGCAGGTCGATCGGATCTTCAAACAGTTCCGCTCGCGGTTCATCGGGAAGAACAGCCCGGTGCACTTCTTCTGGGGCGCCTTCGACCTGGCGGTGACCCGCTTCAGCGGACGCCGGGCGCCGGAGCGCGACTGGCCGCAGCTTCCCCGCGTCATGGCCGACGCCTACTCGCACGAAGTGATCAGCGCCGGCTTCTGGCCGGGCGGCGGCGAGATCGATGGCCCGATCTTCTACAGCTATGCCGTGCCCGAGCCGGCCGGCTTCCGCGATGCCCGGCTCCGCCCGGACGCGGCCCGGTATCACCCCGGGCTCGGGGAATTCATCCTCCGCTATGACGAGGTGCGGACCGCGGCCTCTCCGGACGTGCTGATTCTCGAGTTCCTGCAGACCACCTACGAGGCCGGCGCCCGTCTGGCCGGCTGGAATCGCGGAGAGCTCGAACGCGCGCCGGGCACCGGCGCCTGACCGCGGACGGACCGGCTGCGCCACGCGCAGTGGAGGTTCACTCGCGGCGACGTCCGGTCGGCGGCGCAGATGGCCGGCACGTGGCGATCGGCGCCGTGCCACAATGCGGCGTGGCCCGCCTTCTGCTGTTCCACAAGCCCTTCGGTGTGCTGTGCCAGTTCACTGACGCCGGCGGACGGCCGACCCTCGCCGACTATGTGGCCGTGCCGGGCGTGTACGCCGCCGGCCGCCTCGACGCCGACAGTGAGGGGCTCCTGCTGCTGACCGACGATGGCCGCCTGCAGCAGCGGATTGCCGACCCGCGGTTCAAGCTGCCGAAAACGTACTGGGTGCAGGTGGACGGTGAACCGGACGCCGCCGCGATCGAGCGGCTCCGGCGCGGCGTGACGCTGAAGGACGGTCCGACGCGCCCGGCGCGCGTGCGGCGGCTCGCGGATCCGCCTGTCGGTCCGCGCGAGCCGCCCATCCGCATGCGCCGGCACATCCCGACGGCCTGGCTGTCGATCACGATCACCGAAGGGCGCAACCGGCAGGTCCGGCGGATGACCGCCGCCGTCGGTCATCCCACGCTGCGTCTGATCCGGGTCGCGGTCGGCCCATGGCGGCTCGGCGCACTCGCGCCAGGCGCCTGGCGGGAGGCGCCGGTGCCGGCCGCCAGCGAAGCCCCCTCGCCAGGGGCCCCTCGCCGTCGATCGCCGCGCGCCCCCTGGCGCTAGCCTTTCGCCGCCCCGGTCCGCCGCCCTGTTCTGTGGGCGACTTCCGCAGACAGTCCGCGGCGATCGTGCACCATTTCCTGACGTCTCTGGCTTGACGGCAGAGCTTGAGGGGCGTTACCGTCAGACCGTAGGGTTGGACCAGTCAGTCTGAAGGGCGGTCTTCGGCTCATCACGGACCTGGACTCATGCCCCGTCCCCGCTTCGACCGTCTGGATCCCGACAAGCGACAGCGCATTCTGGCCGTCGCGGCGGTCGAGTTTGCGGCCCACGGCTTCACCGGCGCCTCCATCAACCGGATCATCGAAGAGGCTGGCATCAGCAAAGGGGCGGCGTACTACTACTTCGACGACAAGGCGGACCTGTTCGCCACGGTCATCCGGCACGGCCTCGAGGCGTTCCGGCCGTCCGGCGCGGAGGCGCTCGAGCTCGATCGGCTCGATCGCGGCTCGTTCTGGCCGGCCGTGCTCATCGCCTATCAGGGCCTGCTCGGGACCATCCGCGAGCGGCCGTGGCTCACGGCGCTCGGCAAGATGTTCTACGGCGCTCCGCCGTCGGCGGCCGCCGGCGCGCTGATCGCGGAACAGCTCGACCGCGCGCGCGACTGGCTGGGCAGGCTCGTCGCGCGGGGCCAGGCCGTCGGCGCGATCCGGACGGATCTGCCCGGCGACCTGCTGCTGACGATGCTGGCGGCGGCGGGGGAAGCGGCCGACCGGTGGTTCGTGGCAAACCGCGACGCGCTCGACACGGCGCAGGCGGATCGGATCGCGCTCGTGCTGTTCGGCGCGTTGCGGCGGCTGGCGGAGCCGGCGGGCGGACGGGGCGCATGACGCAGCCGTCTTCGTCTCCGGCGGCGCCCGGCACGGCGGTCTTCCAGATCCGCGGGCTGAGCAAGATCTACCGGATGGGTGAGGTGGAGGTGCCGGCGCTGCGCGGCGTCGACCTGGACATCTACGCGGCCGAGTTCCTCGTGCTGCTGGGTCACTCGGGCAGCGGCAAGTCGACGCTGCTCAACATCGTCGGCGGGCTGGACACGGCCACGACCGGCACGGTGCGGTACCGCGACCACGACCTGACGCATGCCGGCGACACGGCGCTCACGCTGTTCCGGCGCGACCACGTCGGCTTCGTCTTCCAGTTCTACAACCTGATTCCGAGCCTGACGGCGCGCGAGAACGTGGAGCTGGTGACCGAGATCGCCAGCGATCCGATGGACGCGTCGGAGGCGCTGCGGCTGGTGGGGCTGGGGGATCGGCTCGAGCACTTCCCGGCGCAGCTGTCGGGCGGCGAGCAGCAGCGCGTGGCGATCGCGCGGGCGATTGCGAAGCGGCCCGAGGTGCTGCTGTGCGACGAGCCGACCGGCGCGCTGGACATCACGACCGGGTCGACGGTGCTGAAGGCGATCGCGACGGTGAACGACGAATTGAAGACCACCGTCGTCGTCATCACGCACAACGCGGCGATCGCGGAAATGGCCGACCGGGTCGTGACGCTGTCGGACGGGCGGATCGCGCACGAGCGGCGGAACGCGGTGCGGCAGCCCGTGGAGAACATCCTGTGGTGAGCGGCCGGGGCGGCACCGGCCGGCAGGGCGCCAGGGGCTGAGCATGCGCGCCATCAACCGCAAGCTGCTGCGCGATCTGCTCCACATCCGGAGCCAGGCGATCGCCATCGCGCTGGTCATCGGCGCCGGCGTGGCCATGTACGTGCTCATGCTCAGCACGTTCGACTCCCTGGCGCTCACCCAGCACACGTACTACCAGCGCTACCGGTTCGCGGACGTCTTCGCCTCGCTCAAGCGGGCGCCGCTCTGGCTGACCGCCGACATCGCGCGCATTCCCGGCGTCGCGCAGGTCGACACGCGGGTCGTGGTCGACGTCACGCTGGACGTGCCCGGGGTGCGTGCGCCGGTGACCGGCCGGCTCATCTCGATTCCGGAGGAGCACCGGCCGGTGCTGAACGGGCTCGCGCTGCTGACGGGCCGGTGGATCGATCCCGGGCGCTCGGACGAGATCATCGCGAACGAGAAGTTCGCGAACGCGAACCACCTGACGGTCGGCGACACGATCGGCGCGGTCATCAACGGCCGCCGGCGCGAGCTCCGCATCGTCGGCCTCGCGCTCTCGCCCGAGTACGTCTACGCGGTCAAGCCGGGCGAGCTCGTCGGCGACGACGCGCGCTTCGGCATCCTGTGGATGGGGCGGCGGGCGCTCGCGACCGCATTCCAGATGGAGGGCGGCTTCAACGACGTCTCGCTCTCGCTGATGCCGGGCGCGTCGCCCGGCGACGTGATCGCGCGGCTCGATCGGCTGCTCGCCCCCTACGGCGGGCTGGGGGCGATCCCCCGCGCGCGCCAGCTCTCGCACTTCTTCCTCCAGAGCGAGCTCGACTCGCTGCACGGCATCGGCCGGATCGTGCCGATCATCTTCCTGCTGGTGGCGGCCTTCCTGCTTCACATCGTGCTGAGCCGGATCGTGACGATCCAGCGGCAGGAAATCGCCGCGCTCAAGGCGCTGGGCTACGGCGACTGGCAGGTGGCGTGGCACTACGTTGAGCTGAGCCTGCTGGTCGGGACGGCCGGCGCGGTGGCCGGCGTCCTGGCGGGCGCCTGGATGGGTCGCGGGATGACGCAGATCTACACGCAGTTCTTCCAGTTCCCGCTGCTGGAGTACCGCCTCC
>Ga0307372_10002267_pt1 | contig 32166 bp, 29 predicted proteins | sample OX1MG_FD_202533 | JGI IMG/M metagenome (GOLD analysis project Ga0307372, IMG submission 202533) | Soil microbial communities from Risofladan, Vaasa, Finland - OX-1 | ecosystem: Environmental > Terrestrial > Soil > Coastal area > Acid sulfate soil | place: Finland: Risofladan, Vaasa | collected... | reverse complement strand
GCCGCGATCGTCCTCGTTATAGGCGCCTTCAATCTGGTAGGCGGCAGTGGCGGCGCCCCACTGAAAGCCATCGGGAAAGGTGAGGGTTGGCATTGAGGGATTGTCGATTATGACTGGCCGGGTGTCGATGCGGCGCCGCGGGCCGCCCCGCATGACGAGCCATGTGTAATCGACCGTGAAGCGAGAGCGGAGCGGAAACTACAGTCATGTGTACAAGACGACAAGATCTGGCGATGATTCGTGATGTAGTCTCGATTACGTGCGAAAGGGGGCAAGCCATAATGGCTTCCAAGACCGACGAGCCACGGACTGTCCATCTGACCGTCGGCGAGATGGTCTCCCGACTCGACGTTTTCGTTTCCAGAATGGAACGCCGGTACGAATGCACGTCAGAAGCGATGGCCGACGAGGTCGCGTCCGGGCGGGCGCGCGAGACAGCGGAGATCTCTAGATGGCTCGGGGAGTATCAGGCCCTGATCCGACTCCGAGCGCATGGTCGCGAGACTGGATCGACTACGAGCAGTACAAAATAATCCATCAGCGTTACATGTCCGTCCTCGTCCGAGAGGGCGTCGTCGAAGCGGACGACCTGGTATTTGAGGAACTGTACGATGACCTGACGGGTCAGCTCATCCAGGTTCGATTGAGTGGAAACGTGACGTGTTACTCCGGCGCGAAGGTGAGAGTGCTGAAATGGATGGAGACTCGCGCACGCGACGGTGGCGTCGAAGTGCTCACAGTCTTTTACCAGTACCAGGCCTGGCTACCGAGAGTTGGCAGGCGCAGGGAACAGCCGCTGGTCCGCTATGACCAGGCCCACGGGGGCCAACCCCACCGACACGAGTTTGACCCACTGGGCAAGGATGTCGCGCACCAGAACCTCACGTTCGAAACCATGCCGAGGCTCGACGCAGTGATTCGCGAGGCTGCTGGCCTTGCCGCAGCCTTCGACAGCGATCCACGTTAGTATACTCGCGAAAAGCGATGAACATTCATCCCCGCGGTGCCGTGCTACTCGCCGCGCAGCTTGGGGTTGGAGGAAGCGTCGGCGCGGGCCAGGGCCCATTCCGCGAGTTTCTCGGCGCGCTCACCATAGCCTTCAAAGCCTTCGCCGACCGTTTGGCCCTGGAGGAAGCGGTGGTGTATGCCTTCGATGATCACCGTGAGCTTGTAGCCCGCCAGCACCTCATAGAAGTCCACATGGTCGACGTTTCGGCCGCTCGCCCTTGCGTATTCTTGCGTGAGCTCGTCGCGGGTGAGGAAGCCGGGCCTGGCGGTGGCGGCGCTGCCCGGTGCGGAGCCGGGGGTGTCGCCGGGCTCGGTCCAGTACATGAGGGTGTAGCCAAGGTCTGAAAGCGGGTCGCCGAGGGTTGCCATCTCCCAGTCGAGGATGGCGATGACGCGCCCCGGCTTTTCCGGGTCCATCATCATGTTCCCAAGGCGGAAGTCACCATGGACGATGGTCGGTGGGGGGGATTCCGGGATGCTGTTCCGGAGACGGCGGATGAGTTCATCGATGGCCGGAAGCGGGCGTGTGACGGAGCGTTCCCACTGTTCGTGCCAGCGGCGGACCTGGCGTTCGAGGTAGCCCTGCGGCCGCCCGAAGTCGCCGAGGCCAACGGCGTCGTAGTCGACGGCATGGAGCTGGGCGAGGGTCCTGATCATGCCGAGGCTGAGGTCGCGGCGCTGTTCGAGGCTCTCGGCGTAACCGGCTGGCAGGTCTTCAGCGATGATGACGCCCTCGCAATACTCCATCACGTAGAAAGGGGCACCGTTGACGGTGCTGTCCTCGCAAAGGGCGAGGGTGCGCGGCACGGGGACGTCGGTGGGGGCGAGCGCGGTCAGGATCCGGTATTCGCGGGCCATGTCGTGGGCCGTGGGTAGCACGTGGCCGAGCGGGGGACGCCGGAGCACCCAGGCCGCAGCAGGAGAGGAAACCTTGTATGTGAGGTTCGAGCGCCCGCCGCTGATGAGCGAAACGCTGAGCGGCGCATCGCCGCCGGGGATGTGCTGGGCGAAATAGCGCGAAACGCCCGCGAAGTCGATGCCTGCAGGGACGGTGGTGGTCATGCGCTGAGTATAGAGAGGCCAGCGACGAGAGACGAGGGACGGGTTCAGGCGAAGCGCATGAGCAGGACGGCGGCGTAGAGGGTGGCGAAGAGGCCGATAGCATTAGCGATGCGGAGCATGTGACTCTTCCTCAGGCGAGACTCAGCAGCGGACGGCAAGTGTCCCGCGACGGGCGGGTGCCGTCTGTGAAGCTGTTCACGGGAGTGCGAGGAGCGTTGGCTGGGGGCGGCACGGTGGCGCGGCGGAGGGACGGCGGGCCGCCGCGGAGAGTCCGGCTTCTGCGGCGTCGGCGGCGCGAGCGGCCGCCGCAGCCGGGCGGCAGCCGCTCGCCAAGGCAGAGGCCGGCGGACGAGGCGCCGGCGGAGGCCGGATCCAGCCGAGGCGGTCGCGTGGGACATGAGCCACCCCTGTCTGCGGGCGCGACTATCGCGTCCTCCCCTTTCCAGACGCCGGGCGGGCCTGAAAAGTTCCCCCTCCGGGGGCTGCTCGGCTAGCCGTGCGCGACGGCGGGCGAAGCAACGTCCTTCAGTGCCGTCGCGCAGGAAAATGTGCGGCCGAAGTGGAAGACGAACGACTCCACGACTTCGGCAAGAGGCACCTGCTTCTTTGTTTCGGCAACAAGGCTCGTCATCTGAACGTCGGGCATGCCGCAGGGGTTGATGAGGTCGAAGTGGCTCATATCGGGGTCAACATTGAAGGCGATCCCGTGCATAGTGACGGAACGCCGGACATTGAGGCCAAGGGAGGCGATCTTGTTGCCATTGACCCAGACGCCGCGGGCCCTCGCAACACGTTCGCCGCGGATGCCCCAATCAGCAAGGGATCTGATGACGGTTTCTTCTAGCCCGGTGACGTATTCGATAATGCCGAGCTCCCAGCCTTTGAGGTCGATGATGCCGTACGCGACGAGCTGCCCCGGGCCGTGGTAGGTGATGTCTCCACCGCGCTCGGTCTGGACGATATCGATGCCGTAGTGGGCGACCTGTTCGGGAGAGACGCGCAGGTTCGGCTCGGTGTGGCTGCGGCCGAGGGTGAGGACGGGGTAATGCTCGGTCAGCAGGAGTGCGTCGGAACCTGAGCCCTGGCGGCGCTGGGCCTGGAGGCGGCGTTGAAGGCGATGGACATCGGCATAGCGGGTGGAGCCGAGTTGATAGACGCTGATCGACCGTTCATTCTGCGGCATAAAGATCCTCTTCCTGACTACTTTAGCAATCCCGGCCGGTCTATTCGGCGAGTAGCGCGTAGGGCGATTCGACGAGCTCACGGACGCGGGCGACGAGCCTGGCAGCGGTGCAGTCCTCGATGATAGCGGCGTCATAGGCGACGACCAGGCTGGCAACGCGGCGTTGCAGCGGCCTATCGCCCACGAGGGTGACGACTTTACGCGTCGCGCCAATAGCGAGGGCGAAGGGGCGGCCGCGGTCCAGCCGTGGGGTGGCATCTTCGATGCCGAGTGCTGTGAACGAGGTCACCACACAGTCGTAGTCAGACGCGGCGTCCTCCGCGGAATGCCCGGCGAGAGCGGCCACAGCGTCGCGGAAGGGGCGGCTGCCCGCGTTGTGCAGCACACGAAAGGCTTCCGCTTCGGGCGTTAACGACCGCACGGCGATGGTGCCGGCGCAATCGAATGCCGGCAGTTCTCGCAGTGCCCGGGCGAGGGCACGGACGACAATGTCCTCGATCCGGGGCACGATGCCCGCAACGCCCCACTCCTTCGCCAACTGATCGCACATCTTGTGGCACTCGGAGAGGTCAGCAGTGACTCGGATGAAAAGCACGCTTGCGGACGCTGTGCCGGGGGCTGACGGTCTGACTGCGGACGGTGCGGGAAGGCGCACGGTTTCGGCGGTCTCCGAGGTCGCGTGCCCGGATCCGGGCTCGACCGATCCGGCGACGGCGGGATGGGGAGCAGTTGTGAGAGCATCTGTGAGGGCCGTGGCGAAATCCACCCCGTCGCCTGGGACCGGGACCCACGCGGGGCCGTCCGCGAGTTCGTGGGCGGGTGGTTCCGGGAAGCGGAGCACGGTGGCGTCGCTGGCCGGCGATGACCCGGCGAGGATCTCGCGGGGGACGAACGCCAGCGGCGGAGCTGCGGGACGCCGCTCCTGGAAGGGCGTGCTGTGTTCGGCGGCGTCCGGCGGCGATGCCGCGGGAGTTGGAGTGAGCAAATCGAGCGGTGCTGCGGGCGGAGTGTCTAGCACCGCCAGTGGCTCGCCGGGCGCGAGGATTACCGCGAGGATGCCGTCCGTGGGACGGCAATCGCCAGCGCCGCTAAGGTAGCGGAGGACGCCATCACCTTCGGCCTCGAGTTCGAAGGAGACGAAGTCCGTTTCGAAGCGGCACACCGGGTCTCCGGCGTGGACCATGCCGCCATCGGCGACAAACCATTCGGCAACGGCACCCTCGGCGGGCCAGGCGGCGGGGTCGGGGAGGGCGACAGAAGCAGGCACGGCAGACATCCCGGGGGCAGCAACAGCCCCAGATTGAGTGACGGCTGTGGCGATGCCTTCGGTCAGGGGGCGGCCGGGTTTTTCACCGGCGCGTCACGCAGGTGAGGGGCGTTGAAGTCGTTTACCAATTTGCGCGGCGATGGAAAGCGCGAACCACCGCGGCCCAGACGGGGCGGGCGCCGTGGGTGCCACCGCAGGACGAAGACGCGCGGCCCAAATGGCGCCTCCAGCCACGAACTCTCAGCCCGGCGCTGGCGCGCCCCGGCTTTCCGTCTCCTCGATGGTGTCCCAGTCTTGCGGGCGGAGGGGCTGGAGTTCGCCCTTGCGATAGGAGTCGTAGATGCGGAAGAGGACGTCTTTGTGGGGGCGGATGCGGCCGATGGGGCAGGCCTCCCAGTCCTTCTCCGATTCGTCGCAATAGCCCATCCGCAACTCGCCGCACTTGGGCTGGAGGAAGCGGCCGAGCTCGGGGACGACCTTCATCACTTCGGAGCGCATGAGAGCGGCGACCTTGCGAAACTCCCACTGGGCGCGCGTGCAGAGGCGCAAGTCGCAGATATGCAGGAGGCTGACGAAGTTGACCGTGATCTTGAAGTTCGTGTTTGTGGCGTTGGGAAGGAGGAAGCGGGCGTCTTCGGCGGGCACACCCGCGGCGACCATCTCCTCATAGAGGCTGCCGACCTGGCCGAAGAGGGCCTCCATCTTCGCTGCCATGCCGGCCTTCTTCACAGTCTCGGGGACGGTGTAGGGGAACTCGCCGTCTTTATAGGTGACGTAGCGCTGGCTCTGCTGTTCGAAGGAAATGCCCACGCGGTGGCGCACGAACTGATGGCTGAAGGCGCGCGACACGCCGCTGATGCCGAATTCGAAGGCGACCTGTTCGAGGGGGCTGGCGTGGCCCGTCTTGAGGCGCTCGTCGATGAACTGACGCATCTGGGCCTGGGTGATGCGGTCGTCATCGATGCGGGCTGCGACCTGCTGCGGTGTGAGCTGGCTATAACATGTGCGATAGGCCATGTAGAGCGAGCGCATGGGGTCGGGCGAGTGTGAGAGAAGGGTTACCTGGATGGCCATGGCTGGTTCACGATTCGTGATCTCCGGTTGCGGCAGCACCGGGACGGCCATTGTCGCATGAAGAACTGATCATGTGGGTGAGCGGTCGGCCGAAGTTCATGATTGGCGGCAACTATGTCTCACCCGGCCAAATGGAAGGGTCGAAGTGACTATCGCTGGCGGGCAGCCTCGCAAATCAGATCGACGGCCTGTTGCACGGAGAGGTGGTCGGTGTTGAGGCAGATGTCGTAGTTCGCGGGGTGCAACCAGGCAACGGCGTGAAAACGTTCGAAGTAGTCGGCACGTTCGCGGTCCGAGTCCGCGATGAGGCGGTGGGCGGCTGGTTCATCGGCGGCCGCACCCGATTCGCGCAGGCGGATAGCGCGGACGGAGACGGAGCCACTGATGAGCACTTTGACTGTGTCCCAGCGATCCTTGAGGACAACCTGCGCGCCATGGCCAAGGACGACGGCGTCGCCCTCGTTTGCGAGTTCGCGCAAGACTTCGTGGATGAGGTCGCGAAAGTGCGTGGACGTGTAGAGCGGGTTGACGAGGATAGGAGTCGGGTCGAACCAGCCGATGGCAGTGACGGCGCGGCTGGCGGTGAGGGCATCGAGCATGCGCTGGCGGAGCGTCGGGGCGCGGTCGGCCTCGTTCATGGCCTCGATGGTGACTCCGGCCTCTTCCGCAGCCCGCCCGATGACCTCCTCGTCGAAATATTGGAAGTTGAGGGTTTGCGCGACGCAGCGGGCGATGCGCTCGCCGCCTGTGCCGATCTGGCGGGAGACGGCGACCATGCGTGTGTTCACCGATTGGCCTCGAATAGTAGAGGGGGCGTGCGACTACTGTCGGCAGGCATCAGTGGCTGAGGCTCGCCTGGGGAGCGCCGGGCACTTCCATGGCCATGCGCTGCTGGAGCGTCTCCTGCGCCTGGCGGTCGTTGACGAACCAAACGAGCAGGAGAGGGATAATCATGAGCGCGACGCAAGCTATGTAGGCATCGCGGTAGCCCAGTTCGAGGGCGTGTTGGGGCAGGGCGCCGGCCGCTGCATAGGCGTGCTGGCGGGAGATGGCGATGGTAGCGATGAGGGCAACTCCGAACGAAGCGGCAACCTGGCGGAGGGTGTTATAGGCCGAGGAGCACGGCCCCTGCTTCTCGCTCTCGATGGGGCCAAAGATGATCGTCTGGGCAGCAACCATGGCGAAGGCGAACGGCAGCCCGCGGAGCGTGAGCAGGATGACAATGATCCATGCAGGCGAGGCCGCATTGAGGAATGCGAACGGGGCGAGCGTGAGCACACCAAACGAGAAGCCGATTAGCATCATGCGGCGCGGGCCGAGGCGGCCATACATGCGGGAAGCGATCGGGAGGGAGATGGCGGTGCCGAGCGAGGCAGGTGCCTGGATGAGGCCGGCATGCAGCGGCGAGCGCCCTTGCAGCTCCTGGAGATAGAGCGTGAGGATAAAGATGAACCCGGAGAAGACCCCGAATGCGGGCATGATCATGAGGTTGCCCAGTGTGAAGAGCGGGCGCTTGAAGAGCGTGAGATCGATCATCGGTGGGTGCGCGCGCAGCTCCTGGAAGACGAAGACCAGCCCGAGAACAAGGCCTACCGCGCCAACGCCGATGACACGCACGGAGCCCCAGCCGCTGGTTGCCGCTTCGGAGAGCGCGTACAGCAGCGCCGCTGCGCCAAGCCCGCCGGTGAGCATGCCAAGGGCATCGAATCCCTTGCTGGCATAGGACTCCCTGTGTTCCTCGAGGTATTTGAGGCCGAAAAAGAAGCCGATGACGCCGATCGGCAGGTTGATATAAAAGATCCAGCGCCAGCTCACGTATTCGATGAGGTAGCCGCCAAGGACAGGGCCCAGGGTCGGTCCGAAGACCACGGGGATGGAGATGATCGCGGAGGCCTTGGCGCGCTCGGCACCGGGGAATTCACGCGAGAGCATGGCGGTGCCGACGGGGGTCATCATGCCGCCACCCATGCCCTGCAAGAAGCGGAAGAAGATCAGTTCCTGGAGCGAGTGTGCCTGCCCGCAGAGGGCCGACGCTGTCACGAAGATCGCCATCGCGGTGAGGAATGAGCGCTTTGTGCCGAAGCGATCGGAGAGGAAGCCAGCGGCGGGGATGAAGACGGCAAGGCTGAGGAGGTAGCCGGTGATGGTCCATTCGACGGCGGAGGTGCTGGCGTGAAAGTCCTTGCTAAGCTGGGGGACGGCGATGTTAACGACAGTCGTATCAACCATGTCCATGAAAAGGCCGAACATGAAGACGATGGCGACGAGGTACTTATAGGGGAGCCGTGAAATCATGGTTCACCGGGTGCGAAATGGCGTTGCGGGCAGCGTAGGAATAAGCCTAAGGCCCACGGAAATAGTTCGTCCAGCCCTAAAGGAGTCGCGGCCAAGGTTTAGGCCTGCGGGGAATCGCAGGGGGGTGGCACTTGCTCGCAGGCCACCGCCAGCGCGTCCATGGCGGGCAGGATCTCGTGGCCGAGCGGTGTGAGGTGGTAGGTGACGGTGGGCGGGTAGCCGCGGCCGATGCGCCTTTCGACAAGGTTGGCGGCTTCGAGATCCTTGAGCGCCATGGCGAGGGCACGCGAGGTGATGCCCGGCAGGAGAGCGTGCATTTCGCCGTAGCGGGCAGCGCCACGACCGATGGCGATGACGACCAGCATGGGCCACTTCTTGAGCGCGACGTCAACGAGGCCCCTCATCCTGACGACGGCGACGGCTGCGACGCAGGCATCCCCCACGAGTTCGCCGGCGGGGGACAACGCGTATTCCACGCTTGCGGGGGTCCTGGCGACGGTCGGGCGGACGACGAGCCCGCTGGTGACGAGCCTGGCAATGGTGTCGCCCAGGGTATCGCGGCTGGCGCCGAGGATATTCCGGAGTTCGGCGAAGCGGCAGTGCCCACGGGTATGGAGGTTGGCGACGACGGGGACAGACCAGCGGTGGTGGAAGAGCTGGATACAGCGGAGGAGGCGTTGCTCGGAGGGTGTTGACATGAAACTACACGTAGTATACTTTCCCTCTCCATCGAGGCAACCAGTGGACGGTCCGGCGTCCCACGCCCGGTCACACCGGTGAACGCTGACTGCTTGCTTCCATTGAGCACCTTCACAGAGGGCCTTGCCCCGGGAGATACAGCGCAGGTTCACCGCTATGGTCAAATGAGCATAACTTCTCGTATTGCGCTCAAGCCGGACGGTCGCTATTCGCGCCTGAACCTTGGCCTTCCGTTAGGCAGAATCCGACAACCGATGGAGACACACAAATGACAAAAGTGACGCCGTTCCTGATGTTCAACGATCAACTCGAAGCCGCCATAGCGTTCTACATCACCACATTTCCGGACTCTGAGATCAAGAACGTCGCCCGCACTGGCAAGGACGGTCCAATTGTTTCCGCCGAATTCACCATCGGTGGTCAGCCCTTTATGGGCTACAATGGCGGCCCTTACTTTGCATTCTCCGAAGGTTTTTCGCTCTTTGTAGACTGCAAAGACCAGGCGGAAGTTGATGAGTACTGGAACAAGCTTGTCAGCGCCGGCGCAAAGCCATCGCAGTGCGGCTGGATCACTGATCAGTTCGGCGTCACTTGGCAGATCGTCCCGAGGCGTTTCATGGAGCTCATCAGTGACGAGAACCCAAAGAAGGTACAGGCTGTGATGGAAGCGATGATGAAGATGGTTAAGTTCGAGGTGGCGACACTGGAATCGGCGTACGATGACGCGTAGCAGACAAAACCGGCGGCGCGTGCCGACGTGCCTTGCCTAACAATCGCGTGCAGCGGACGGAGTTTTGCGCCACCGCTGATGCCGATCGCGAGACGCCAGCAGTCAGGAGTGTGTGTGAACTCCTTTTATGCTACTTGCTCCCGGGCTGCCGCCCGATGGCTGTTAGACACTAAGGAGACATCATGGCGTTGCGGGAGTTGATATGAAACTACACGTAGTATACTTTCCCTCTCCACCGAGGCAACCAATGAACGGTCCGGCCTCCCACGCCCTGTCACACCGTCGAGCGCTGACTGCTGGCGTCCGTTGAGCACCTTCACAGAGGGCCTTGCCCCGGAGCTCAAAAGGAGAAAACGTTATGACGGAACACGAACCCATGGCAATCGGAACTCTTAAGTAGTGCGACCCCTTCGGTATTCCATCAACGTCACATTGGACGGGTGCTGCGATCACCGTGTTGGGATCGTGGACGAAGACTTGCATCGTCACGCGGCCGAGAACATCGCGCAGGCCGATGCCCTGCTCTTCGGGCGGGTGACCTACGAAATGATGGAAGCCGCCTGGCGGGAGCCGGCGCGCACGGGAGTGAGGCCTGATTGGATGGAGCCCTGGGGGCTACTCTTCGCCCGGACGATTGACGCGACAAAGAAATATGTCGTGTCGAGCACCCTGGAGAGTGTTGATTGGAACGCGGAGCTGGTGCGCGGGGATCTGGGGAAGGCCGTCGAGCAGATCAAGCATAAGCCGGGCAAGGCGCTGCTCACGGGCGGCGTGAAGCTCCCGCTGGCGTTGGCGGAGCTAGGATTGATCGATGAGTACGAGTTCGTAGTGCATCCCAGGCTAGCGGGCCATGGGCCGACGCTGTTCGCGGGTCTATCGAAGCTTATCGATTTGAAGCTCGTGAGCCGCGTGGAGTTCGGCTCGGGGGCAGTGGCGATGCGGTATGAGCCGAGAAGGTAGCCAAAATGGACCGGAGCATCGCGGAGTCGTGGCGAGCTGGATATAGCGCGGGAAGCGTGGCTCGGAGCATGTTGACACGAAACTACACGTAGTATACTTTTCCTCTTCAACGAGGCAGCCGTGGTTGGTCAACCCGCAGAGGCCGCCCACAAGCGTGTTGCCAGTGGCGGGTGCGCGCCCTAATCGCCGCCCGCAGCGCATGCAGGCCGGCCTGCGAGAGGCAGCGCGGCCTGGCCAGCCACCTAAGGAGTACTGGTGATGAGCAACCCCGTCGTCCACTTCGAAATCATGGGCAAGGATTCGACGAAGCTGGCCAATTTTTATTCCGGCCTCTTCGGCTGGAAGATCGACGCAGACAACCCTATGAACTACGGCCTCGTCGACACAGGTGGCGGCGAAGGGATCCCCGGCGGCATCGGCCAGGAGCCGGACGGGAAGCCACGCGTGACGGTCTACGTGCAGGTGGATGACCTGCAGAAATACCTGGACGAGGCGATTGCCCGGGGCGGGACGCTGCTGATGCCCGTCACCGAGATCCCCGGCGCGGTGACGATGGCAATGTTCTCCGACCCCGACGGAAACGCAGTCGGGATGATCAAGGGTTAACACGCCTGCCGGCGCGAATCGAGCGCTGGCCCAAACACAGCTGAGGAGGACCTCGATGCGGACACACGTATTGGTTGGCAGTCGGAAGGGAGCGTGGATCTATTCTTCGGACGAGAAGCGGGAGCGCTGGGATGTCACGGCGCCAATCATGCCCGGCTGGACGATCCAGCACATCTCCGCTGACCTGCGCCGCGACCCCCCACGGCTCTACGCGGCGGCTAACCATTGGGCGTGGGGCCCCTCGGTCGCCCGCAGTGACGACGGTGGCAAGACGTGGGAGAAGCGCACGCCGGGGCTAGCGTTCCCGCAGGACATGGGCCTCTCCGTGACGAGCGTCTGGCACGTGGAGCCGGGGCACGCGAGCGAGCCGGGCGTCGTCTATGCGGGCACGCAGCCAGGCGGGCTTTTCCGGAGCGAAGACTGGGGCGAATCCTGGGCGCCGGTTGAAGCGCTGAACCGGCACCGTTTCCGCCCCTTCTGGGGGCAGGCCGGGGGGGCTGGAGATTCCTGCCTGCATTCGATCCAGGTTGACCCGCGGGACGCGCGGCGTGTCTATGCCGCGATCAGTTCCGGTGGTACCTACTTCACGGAGAACGCGGGGGAGAGCTGGGAGCTCTGCTCACACGGGATCGTCGTGACGACGCCAGCAGCGAAGGCGTTGCTGGCGGAGTTCGCCGAGTCGTTCCCGCAGCCGGAGCTGCCGCCGGATGTCGACCCGGCCGCGATGGATGAGTTCCACAAGTTCAGAATCGATCCCAAGAACCCCGACCGGCTGTGGGGGCAATCGCACGTGGGAGTGTTCCGATCGGAGGACCGGGGCGGACGATGGGACGACGTGACGGAGGGGCTGCCTTCGTTCCACGGCTTCCCGCTCGCCATCACGAAGCGGCATCCGGACGCGGTCTTCGTGGTCCCGATCGAGTATGGCAACGACAACTTCCGCGTGGTCAACGGCCAGTTCGCTGTGTGGCGATCGAGCGATAGCGGCAAGAGCTGGGAGCGTCTGACCAGCGGCCTTCCCGGCCCCAATGACTACCAGAGTGCCTATCGTGAAGCGATGGACACCGATGGCCTCGAATCCGAGGGCGTGTATGTGGGGACGACCAATGGCGAGGTCTATGCGAGCAACGACGTGGGCGAGCACTGGCAGCGCCTGCCCGGGACGCTTCCACCGATCCTGTCGGTCAGCGCGGCAGCCTGGTAGGAGCTGTGGGCGCGGCTATCCGTGCTGGAGCGCGAGCAAACGGCGGTCGAGTTCTGCGAGGACGCGGGCCGGGTCGAACGCGGCGAGAGTTGCGGCGCGGCCCTCCATGTTGAGGCCAAGCTTGCCCGCGCGATGCCGCTCGAGGAGAGTGTGCAGGGCCGTCGAGACCGCTTCGAAGCCGGAGGCCTGGATGGCCCCGGGAAGCGGGAAAGTCCAGATCACGTAGCGGCCGCGGGAGAGTGCTTCGTGAGCCATGAAGGACATGCCGTCGTGGGTGGTGAGACGGATCATGACGGTCGTATCGCGGTAGAGCGCGTCCATGTCGTGGACGTGTCCGGGAGTGGCCAGGTTCGGCGGCAGCGGCGCTGGCAGCGTTTCCGGCGATGGCGGGATGAGTGTGAAACGCACTCCCGGAAAGGCTGCGGGGAGACGCAGCGTCGTCTCTGAGTCGAACACTTCGCGGTCGTGAGGGTCCGCGAGCAGGTACATAAGGACGTGGAACTCGGATGGGAACGGAGGTGGTGCGGACTCGAGCACCGGGATGGGCAGGGCCACGTAGTCTGCACGCATGCCAATGGGGGCGAGCTCGTCGGCGAGCCAGGTGGCATCGACCCAGTGCGTGGCGCGCTGCACCAGAGCTGCCGAAAGGGGGCCACGGGCAGCGGCCCGCACGGCTTCGAGTGCATCGCTGCCAACCCAGTGGATGACCACGGGTTTGCGGCGGAAGCGCATCATGAGGTCCTGCGGGGAACCCCGATCGATGCGGCTACTGATGAGATAGAGGATGCCTGCGCGCGCCACTTTCGGGGCGAGCCGGGCCCAGCCGCGGGCGGAGGAGCCGGGGTGCGGCAGATACTCCGCGTGCCAGCCAAGTTCGGATAGCCGTCCGGCAAGCATCCTGCCGAAGTACGGGAGCCCGAGGATGAGGACGCTCCCGCGCTGCTCGGTTTGGCCGTGCCAGGTAACGAATCGCCCGGGCGGGTGGCCGCTATCCGGTGGGCCGGCACTCATGCGCGTTCGAAGGGCTTCGCCAGGGGGCTGACGTAGGTCGCCCCGGCGGGAACATCGCGATTGACGAGACAGTGGGCACCGATCGTTGCTTCGGCACCGATGGTGACGCCGTGGAGCACGGTGGCAGCGGTGCCTATGTAGGTCCCCGCTTCGATGCGAATCGGACCCTGGCGGCGGGGGCGGCGCGCTTTGAGGGGGCCCTCCCCAACGTCGAAGCTGGTGATGAGGCTGGAGCGCATGCCGAGCGAGCAATCGTCGCCGATGCTGACGGTGTCGGCGAGGTCGATGAGGAAGTCGGTGCCGATGTAGACGCGGTCGCCGATGTGCAGGCGGGAGAAGTCGCGGTCCGCGTTCATGATGTGGAGAGGGCCGGTGATGGTGCAGCCTTCGCCGACGGATGCGCCATATTCGCGGAGGATGGGGACACAATCGATGGCGCAGCGCAGTTCCATGGCGATACCTTCGATGCCATCGCGAAAGTAGCGCAGGCGGCGGCGCCAGCGACCGAGTATTTCGAGGCGGGCGCGCAGCGGGCGGAGGGCGGGGGCGAGGTTCGAACGCAGTGTTGCAAGGTTGGAGACGCTGGTGGGGGCGGGTTTCGCCACGGGCTATCCTCGCTTTTGGTTCGGTTCCGGGTGGGCGCACGCTGGCGGCAGGGCGGCAATAGTTTGCCGGAGCCAGCGAGGCTCCGGGGCCGTGCATCTCCAACAAAGGGTACACTGCGCTGTAAACTGTCCGTAAACAGTTTCGACAAGCGGGCTCCGGGGCGAAACTGCAGGTTGCCTGCATAACGCGGCGCTCCTACCCTTCAAGCACAGGAGCCTCGAGCTCCTCATAGAGTGAGGCACCATGAAGCGAGCGATACTTTTGTGCATGGGCGCAGTGGCCGTCGTCGCCGCCATCCTGCCGGCCATCGCCATGGCTGATAGCGGCTTCCCGCCGGGGCCACCGGCGACCTTCTATGGCGTGGTGCCGGCCGGCATCCAGGTCGGCCAGGGCGTCGTCGCCGTCGTGATCAACGGCAGCCAGACGACAGTCTGCGGCTCCGGCACGGTGCTCGCTGATACCGACAACGGCGGCGCGCCTTCCTATGTGGTGGACGTTGTTTCGGCGCAGCAGATCGCGGGCTGCGGGGTGACCGGTGCGACGGTGCAGTTCTACTTCACGCCTTTCGGTGGCCACGGGGGCCAGATGGCGACTGATACCACGACCTGGAACGGCCCGGGCGCCACAAACAAGCCACTGACCGGCCTCGGCGCGACGCTGACGGTGCGGTCGCAGGCGCCGAACCTGGCGACCGACGGCGTCTACTAGGAACACTGCCGCGCGACAGCGGACGGATTGAAACGCTGACGAGCAGCCCGCAGGAGGCCGGAGATGAGATTTCGTAGCCGGCGCGCCGTGGCGGCGCTGCTCGTTTCGGCGATCGGCGCGGTGGCCGTTTCGGGGATCGCGACGGCGGATAGCCCGCCTGTGCCCGACTTTTTCTGGCCATATGGGCTGATCCAGGTCAACGGAGCGGACGTTTCGCCACAGGTCCAGCCGCTGATCGCGTTCGTCAATGGCAGGGCCTGCGGGATCGCGCAAACGCAGGTGGCGACGGCAGCCGATGGAACGCCAGCGAGCGACGTCGGGCACACGGTGTATGTGATCGACGTCCTGGCCGATGGCTCGGGAGCAGGTGACAGGCCGGGTTGCGGCCGCCCCAACCAACCGGTCACGCTCTATCTCCCGCAGAGTGGGCTGGTAGCCGCGCAGCAGCCGCTCTTCCAGCAGGGGAGCGAGCGCGTCGACCTCAACATGTCGACTCACCTGGTGTATCACGGGGCGAGTGCGGCAGTGGCGTCGGACGGGTCGAACTGAGGCGGGGTTAGCGACCGAACCTGGTGAGCAGGCGGCCGGCGGGGGTTTCGCGGCCCCCGGGGAGGGCGAGCAGGCGAGCGATGTCGTCGGGGGTATCGAGGTCGAGGTTGATCGCCGGGTGTGGCGCCTCGACGACGGTGATGCCGGCCGCGTGGGCAGCATCCCTGTGCTTCTGCGCGCTGGCGGCACCATAGGCGAGCGGGAAGCGTCCCGGTGGGCGGAGGAGCATGGCGTTGGTCCCGCCATCGCCACTGGGCGAGATGACAATCGAGGGCGCAGGTGCCTCAAGGTCGACCAGGAAGCTGATCGCCGCTGGCGTCAACAGCGGGAGGTCGGCGTGGATGATAAGCAGTTCATCGCCCGGGAGCGCGGCGACTGCCGCCTCGAGCTGGGAGTTGAGTCCCTGCAACGCCGGGTCCTCGTGGATGATGCCGATATCGGGAGCAAGGTATGGCGCGAGGGAGTCACCGGCGGTGAGCACGGTGATCTGAGCCCCGTGTGAATGCCGGTGCGCCAGGCAGGCATCGAGCACCGTCTCCAGCGTGGCGAGGGCGAGTTCGCGGCGTTCAGTCCCAGAAAGATAGGCAGCGAGACGCCCCTTCGCCCGATCGAGGCGGTTGACGGGGATGAGGATCTGAACCGTCACGGGCGTGATTCGGGCAGGGCGCGGAGGGCGGCCACGACGTCCCGCGCGAGCTCGGCCTTGCGCTCGGGTCCGGTCATCATCGTGTCGCAAACAAGCGTGTGCATGCCGAGTGCCTCAACCTCCTGCGCGAGGGCGCGATCCTGCTCATCGAGGACAAAGAGGTCGATGAGGCCGCGATAGATGCGGGCGACGCCCAGCGCGGAGACTTCGTGGCCGAGGGTTTCGAGCATCTTCGCGGCGGGCCCCTTGACGACCTGGCCGGCGATGATGGGGCTGATGGCGGCGCGCTTCGCCTCCGTGGCGGCAAGGGCATCGCGGATGCCATCGACGGCGAGGATTGGGCCAATGCTCACGATGGGGTTGCTCGGTGCGAGGATGACGGCCTCAGCGTCGCGGATCGCTTCGAGCACGCCCGGTGCGGGCCTGGCGCTTTCGATGCCGGCGAACTGCACGCCGGTGACTTCGACATCGGTGCGGAGGCGGACCATATAGTCCTGGAACGGGAGGATGCCATCGGGGCCGAGGATGCGCGTCTCGATGCGCTCGTCGGACATAGGAAGGATCGTGCAACGGAGGTCCCAATCGCGGACGAGGCCGGCCACGACCTGGTGCATGGGGACGCCCTGGTGGATGAGCCGCGTGCGATGGATGGCCATCGCAAGGTCCTTATCGCCGAGGTTGAACCAGCGTTCGTAGCCGAAGCGCTGGAGCTGATCGACAACGGCAAAGGAATCGCCGGCGAGGCCCCAGCCGGTTTCGGGGTTGATGGCGCCGGCGAGGGAGTAGATGACGATGTCAGTATCGGGCGAGATGTGGAGGCCGAACATTTCGACATCGTCGCCGGTGTTGGAGACGACGGTGACGGAGGCGGGGTCGACAACCTGGACCAACCCCTGCAGGAATCGGGACGCGCCGACGCCCCCGGCGAAGACAGTGATCATGCGGCTAAGCGTAGCGGGACGGGCGGCCGGAGACGAGGGTGCGGCATTAGCCCTCCGCCTTCACCAATTCAACGACGCGCGCGAGGTTTTCGATGCGCTCGGCGAGTGTATTGCCGGCGGGGGCGACGGAGATGGTATCGACGCCGGCCGCCCTGTGGGCGCGAATGCGGTCGCGGACCATCGCTTCAGTGCCGATGAGGTTTGTGAGCAGCACCATCTCGTCGGGGACGAGGGCGGTGGCCTCAGCACGCTTGCCTTCGAGCCAGAGGTTTTGGACGGCGATGGCTTCGTCGGCGTAGCCGGCGCGCTTGTAGGCGTCGTTGTAGAAATTGTGCTGGCGCGAACCCATCGCGCCAAGCGAAAAGGCGAGGCCCGGTTTGCGCGCGGGGATGAGCCTCTCAACATCGTCTGAGAATTCGATGACGCCGGCATTGGCCTGGAGGTTGAGGTCGCTGAGGGTGCGACCGGCGCGGGCGGCGCCCTTCGCGATGTGTTCGAAGAAGATATCCGCGTGTTCGGGGATGAAGGATGTGCCGATCCAGCCATCGGCGACTTCACCGGTCATCTCAAGGCTCTTTGGGCTGAGCGTGGCCATGTAGACGGGGACGTTGCGTGGCTGTGCGCTTGTCTTGAGGGCCTTTCCTTCACCGCCAGGGCGCGGAAGGTTGTAAATCTTGCCGTCGTAGGTGAGGCGCTCGCCGCGCGTGACGATGCGGACGATCTCGGCTGTTTCGCGGAGTCGCTGGACGGCTCCCTTGAAGGGGACACCGTGCCAGCCTTCCACCACCTGGGGGCCGCTCGCGCCGAGGCCGAGGATGAAGCGGTCGTGCGACATGGAGGCGAGGGCGAGGCTGATCATGGCGATGTTCGCCGGTGTGCGCGCGGCAGCCTGGATGATGCCGGTGCCGAGCATGATGCGGCTCGTTTTCGCGGCCATATAGGCGACGGGCGTGGCGGCGTCGTGGCCCCACGTCTCGGCGGACCAGGCGTAGCCGACGCCGATGCGCTCGGCTTCCTGGAGGAAGGCGGCGGCGCCTTCCCAGTCTTCGTTCACGGGCCCGATGCCAACGGCAACTTTCATGTGTTTCCTCTCGAAAAAACTCAGGCGAGGCTATCCTCGCGGAGCTTTTGGCGTTCGCGCCAGGCCCCGCGCAGGAAGCCGGAGCCGTAGGCTACGTGCATCGTCGCCATCGCGACAAAGGTAAGGAAGGGGTTGGCGCCTGTCTTCCGGGCGGCGGAACGGGCCGTGAAGATGCCCGCGCCAATGTAGAGCACAACGAGGAGCTTGAGGAGGATGCGTGCTGCATCCCAGAAGCGGCCAAGCAGGAAGAGCGCGGGCGCGGCAACGACCATCCCCGAAGGCGCGAAGTGGCGTGGCTGAAGCGGGCGGCCGCGGCTCAACAATGTGCCCTTTGCGGCGCCGTATTCCCAGTATTGCTTTGCAAGTGCCTTAAGGGTTCGCCGGGGGAAGTAGCTGCTGCGGATGCCGGGGACGAGGATGATGCGCCCGCCAGCTTCTATGAGGCGCGCGTTGTAGCTGTCCTCGTCGGCACCATCGACGGTCTCATCGAAGCGTCCGACGACCTCCCAGACCCTGCGGTGGTAGCAGCCAAAGGGCACAGTATCGACTTCGCCTTCTTCTCCGCCATAGCGGAACCTGGCGTTGCCAACGCCGAAGGGGGAGGACATGGCGGCGGCGATAGCTTTGCCCCAGGTGCCCTCGCCGATTGTCTCAATAGGCCCGCCGACACAGGCAGCGCCAGTCCGCTGCAGGGCCTCCACGGAAGCGCGGACGAAGTCGCTGCGCACGTGGCTGTGGGCGCCGATGATGATCCAGCAGTCGCCACGGGCCGCGTCCATCCCGGCGTTCAGGCCAGCGACGGTGATACGCCCCGGGTTATCGACCAGCTCGAGGCGAGCGAAGCCAGCCGGATAGTCGCGGACAAGCTCTCGCGTGCGGTCTGTGCTGCCGCCGTCGGCGACGATGACTTCGATGCCATCGGCGCCGTAGTCCTGTGCCGCGAGCGAGTCGAGGAGCGCGGTGATGTAGCGCTCTTCGTTGAGGCAGGGGATAACGATGGAGACGAGGGGGCGGTCTGGGATGGCGAGGGGCTCATCATCGAGGCGTCTGCGCGGCGAATGCGAGGTCATTGCTTCACCGTAGGCGCGGGCAGAGCGGCGGTCAACGCGCGCTGTTTCAGCCCAGGCCGGAATGCCAGGGACGTTGCGCTTCCCGCGAACGGGTACCTTCGCTACAGTGCGAATGATGGGCGACAGGCGAACTTGCGAGCATGGGCGTTGATAGCGCGCCCGTTGGCCGCTTTCCGCGGTACAGTTTCGCTGTGCCCCGTGGCAGGTCTCTAGGTTGGGGGTGCCGCCAGTGCGCGTTGGCGTCGCCGGTTACGGCTATTGGGGCCCGAACCTGGCGCGAAACGTCGCGCTCAACAGCGAGACGGCGCTGGTCGCCATCGCAGACCCGAACCCGAAGCGGATCGCAGCAGCGCGGGCTGCGCACCCGGGTGTTGCCACGGTGGCCGATGTCCATGACATGCTGGCAGACGAATCGATCGATGCTGTACTGATTGCGACGCCGCCCGAGACGCATTGCGCGCTCGTGTTAGAGGCTCTCGAGCACGGAAAACACGTGCTGGTGGAGAAGCCGCTCGCCACCAGCCGGGAGGATGCGGCGCGCATGGTGCAGGCGGCGCGGGCGGCGGACCGGGTATTGATGGTGGACCACACGTTCCTGTTCACCAGCGCGGTGCGGAAGATGAAGGACTATTTCGACGCGGGCGAAATGGGCGAGGTGTACTACTACGACTCGACGCGCATCAACCTGGGCATCTTCCAGGGCAGTACGAACGTGATCTGGGACCTCGCACCGCACGACATCTCGATCATGTTGTATCTGCTTGGCCAGCCCGTGAAGACGGTGTCGGCATTCGGGGCCCGGCACGTGGACGAAAACCACGAAAACATCGCCTACCTGACGTTGCAGTTCGAAAGCTCGCTGCTGGCCCACTTCCACGTGAACTGGCTCGCACCGACGAAGATCCGCCGGACGATCATCGGCGCGAGCCGGAAGATGCTGGTGTATGACGACCTCCAGCCTGACGAAAAATTAAAGGTCTATGACTGCGGCGCACAGCTTTCGACGGACCTGGAGGAGATCTATGGGCGATTCGTGGAATACCGGACCGGGGACGTGCTGGCGCCGAAACTCGACAAGACAGAGGCGTTGGCGGCAGAGCTGGAGCACTTCGTGGCCGTCGTGCGGGGCAAGGAGCGTGCGATCTCGGACGGGGCGTTCGGGTTGCGCGTGGTGAGCATCATCGAGGCGGCCCAGCGTTCGCTGCGGGCCGGCGGGGCCCCGGAAGCAGTGCTCGAATGACCGTGCCATTCATCGACTTGAAGCGGCTGCATGAAGGCGTACGCGGCGAGCTGTTGGCAGCGTTCGCGCGGGTGTTGGACTCGGGCGTGTTCGTTCAGGGGCCGGAGGTGGCAGCGTTCGAAGCGGAGGCCGCTCTGCAATATGGCGCCAGGCACGCGATCGCGACGAGCAGTGGGACGGCGGCACTCCACCTCGCGCTCGCTGCCGCCGGGATCGGGGCTGGAGACGAAGTGATCACGGTGGCGAACACGTTCATCGCGACGGCCGAGGCGATCACGCTCGCGGGTGCAACGCCCGTATTCGCGGAGATCGAGGACGGTGGCTTCAATATCGACCCTGCCGACGCGGAGCGCCGGATCACGGCGCGAACGAAGGCGATCGTCGCCGTGCATCTCTATGGGCAGATGGCGCAGATGGGGCGTCTCCAGGCGATTTGCAGCGAACACGGGCTGAAGCTCATCGAAGACGCCTGCCAGGCCCACGGTGCGCGGCTCGAAGGGCGGATGGCGGGGACGATTGGCGATGCCGGATGCCTGAGCTTCTACCCGACGAAGAACGTGGGCACGCTGGGCGAGGGTGGCATGGTCCTCACGGCGGACGACCAGATCGCTGACCGTGTGCGGTCGCTGAGCAACCACGGCCAGGCGAGCCGTCACGAGCATGTGGTGCCGGGCTACAACTACCGAATGCCGGAGCTGCAGACGGCAGCGCTGCGGGTCCTTTCGCCGCACCTCGAAACCTGGAACGCGGCCCGCAGAATTGCCGCCGGCTGGTATGAGACGGGCCTCGCGGGCCTGCCCGTCGAGAAACCGGCAGCGGGGCCGGACGGCAGTCACGTCTTTCATCTCTATGTGATCCGCTGCCGCGCGCGGGCCGGGCTGCAGGCGGCGCTTGCCGGGGCGGGCATCCAGGCGGCGATTCATTACCCGTTGCCGATTCATCTCCAGCCAGCTTATCGGTCGTGCGGTGGGGGTGAGGGCTCGCTTCCGCGGACGGAGGCGGCCGTGGAAGAGATCCTTTCGCTGCCGTTCCACCCGGCGATCAGACGGGACGAAGTGGACGAAGTGTGCGAGGCGATCGCCACGTTTTACGGCGCACACGCCTGAGCGAAGCCGCCGCGCGCGATCGGCAGAGGTTATTCACTTGGCAGGGGTTGTTCACATGGGAGGACGGGACGGCAACGCTCCCGCAGCACTGAGGGCTCTTCCCAGCCGCTCCGAGCTGAACGGCTTCTGGACAAGCCCGGCGATGCGCCGCTTGACGTCCTGGTCGATGTGGGCATCGGCGGCGTAGCCGGTACAGACGACGACGGGGAGGTCGGGGCGGATCTCCGTGAGGGCGCGGAAGGTTTCGCTGCCGGTCATGCCGGGCATAACGAGGTCCAGCAAGACAACTGAAAAGCGGTCGGGGCGGGCGCGGATGATTTCGACGGCGGTGGCGCCACCCGGCGCTTCGACGACGTTGTAGCCGAGCTGGGCAAGCGTGGCGCTGGTCGCGCGCCGGACGAGCTCATCGTCATCGACAACGAGGACAAGGTTGCCTTCGCCGGCGTTGTAGGCGTTGCCCGGGAGGAGCTCTTCGGCGCCCGGCAGCAGAGGGAGGGTGATCGTGAAGGTCGTGCCCTTGCCGAGGGAAGTCTGGAGGCCAACGCTGCCATGGTGGCCCTGGATGATGCCGTAGGTGATGGCCATGCCGAGCCCGGTGCCGGAGCCGAGGGGCTTGGTGGTATAGAACGGTTCGAAGATGCGGACGCGCGTTTCGTCGTCCATCCCGGGGCCGTTGTCGGCGATGGTGATGGTGGCCGTCATGTTATCGGCCCGGAGGTCCACATCGATTGAACCGCCATCGGGCATGGCATCGCGCGCGTTGAGGACGATATTGAGGAGGGAGAGCTGCAACTGGCCACCGTCGCCTTCGACCATGACGGCGGCACCGGGGAGGCGTGTCGTGGCGCGGATGCCAGCGTGCAGGCCCGGTTCGGCGAGATGCATGGTATCGGCAACGACCGTACGCAGGTCGACGGGGCCGACGCGGACGAGGCCACCGCGGGCAAAGGCGAGGAGGCGGCCAGTGAGGTCGGCGGCGCGGCGGGCAGCGTCCTCGATCAGGCCGAGGTTCTCGCGCTCTTCGGCATCGAGGTTCGTACTCCGTTTGAGGAGGCCGGCGAAGCCGAGGATGGTGGTGAGGAGGTTGTTGAAGTCGTGTGCGACCGCCCCGGCCATGGAGCCAAGGGACTCCATTTTCTGGGCCTGGACGAGCTGGCGCTGGATGGCCTTCCGCTCGGAGACATCGCGGGCGAGCACGAGGATTGCCTGGCGGCCACCGTAGCTGACAACCGAGGCGACTTCATCGACGTCGATGCGGGAGCCATCCTGGCGGACATAGACGCGGTCGCCAACGTGGAACTCGCCGTTTTCGAGGGTGCGTTGGACGGCCTCGGCGACATCTTCGGGCGAGGCTGCGACGAGGTCCGTGAGGCACATCTGGCGGATCTCGCCACCGCTATAGCCGAGCGTGCGGGCCGTATAGGCGTTCGCATCGAGGATGGCGAGGGACTGGCTATCGAAGAGAAAGATCATCTCCTCGGCCTGGGACACGAGAGAGCGGTATTTGAGTTCGCTCTCGCCGAGTGACGTGACTGCATCAGCCTTTTCGAGGGCGATGGCGAGCGGGCGGGTGAGGGTCGCGAGGAGGTCAGCGTCCTCCTCTGTATAGGCTCCGGCACCGTGTGCCCAGAGCGAAACGACGCCGCGGACCCTGTCGTGGACGATGAGCGGTGCGTCGATAGAGCAGAAGAGGCCGGCTTCGATGAGGTCCGGGTGCTGAGCGCTGGCGATATGGCTGGTGCGGGCATCGGCGAGCACGCGCGGCGCGGGCGTATCGAAGGGAGGGGCTGTGCCAGGGTCCGAATCGCGAGCGAAGGGGACCAGGGGCTCGTCGAGGTCGGAATCGCAGGCGAGGACACGGACGCTGGCGGCATCGGGGCCGGTGAGCATGGCAACGGAGTGGGCACAGCGGAAGAGCGTGCGGCACTCGGCGAGGAAGCCGGCGGCCAGGTGTTCGACGCTCCCTCCGCCGCTGAGGCGAACGAGGATGCGGTTCGTGTATTCGAGGCGAAGGGTCCGTTTTTCCGCTTCCAGGCGGCCTTTGAAATAGCTGATGGCGACGCCGAGTGGCTGGACGATCTGGATGAGTTCACGGGCGTCGGCGTCGGAATAGCGCGCAGCGACGCGCGAGCCAACGGTGACGAGCCCGAGTGGCGCGGCGGGTGGGCCGATCGTGACTCGTATCGAGGAGCGGAGCCCCGCGCGACGCAGCGCAGCGCCTTGCCTGGAGAGCGATTCGGGGGGTTCGACGCTGAAGTCGGAAGTGACGTCGAGCCCTTCGCTGAGGAGGCGGCGAGGCAGTTGGGCAACGGCCAGTGCCGCGCTGGTGCCGGGCTGCCAGTCATCGACGAGGTCGGAATCGATTGCGGCGAGGGCGATTCGCTCTCCTTCGATGGTAGCGATGACGCAGTGTTCAGCGCCGTACATGGTGCGCAGCGCGCTGGCGAGCGGTGCCGCGAGATCTGCCAGTGAGTCGCGCGGGCCGAGTGCGGCGAGGATATCGAGGATCGCCCGCGTGCGCTGTGTCTGGCGCTGAAGTGAGGTGACGACGCGAGCGCGCTCGAGCAGCATCGTGAGGGGAGCAGCGACTTCGGTGAGAATGTGGAGTTCGCCCTCCTGGAGCCGCCCGGGCTCGCGCGAGCCGGCTGCGATCATGCCGACGGGGACGCCGCTGGCATCGAGGCGGACGATGATCAGGTTGCCGAGCCCGAAAGTGGCGGCGCTCTCTCGCAACCAGGCAGGGGCAGCTTCGGGATTGCGCGCGTCGAAGTGTGCACGCGGCGTGTCGAGGACACCCTGGTAGGTGCTGGATTCGGCGAGGAGGTTCCGCTTCGGCAGTGGCACCGGTTCGAAGGATGAATCGAAATCCGCGGCGATGCGGACGCGGGTGCCGGCGTCGTGGTCGAATGCGTGGACGAGGACAACATCCGCGCCGAGGAGGCGGCGGACTTCGGCGGCGAAAAGGCGAGCGACCTCTTCGGGCCGGGCGCTGGCGTTGAACGTGCTGAGGAGCCGGGTGAGGGTACTGACCCTGGCGGCGCGCTCATCGGCCGCAGTCAGCAGGGCCGCACGTTCGGAGACGAGACCAAGGGCCGAAGAGAGCTCCACCAACGCAGCGACGTCGCGCTCATCCCAGCGATTGGGCTCGGGATGGCCGAGGGTGACGAGGCCCGAGACGACGCCGGCGCTATCGCGGATGGGTACGCGCATGAGCGAGCGGACACCGGCCCGCAGGGTCTTGCGCTCGATGGTGCTGCGCGCTTCGATTTCGAGGTCGCCCACGATCTGTGGTTCGCCGCGCAACACGCTGGCATAGGGTTCGATGGCAGCGGGATCGCTCCCGTGGGGAAAGTAGAGCTCATCGGCGGTGAGGTGATCGCTGGAGAGCGCAACCACCGAGGCAGCCGCGCGCGCCAGCCTTGCGACAAGTGCGTGGGTTGCGCCGAAGAGACGCCGGGCCTCCAGGACGAAGACCTCGCCGACGCCCTCGATCGTTGCGCCCGGGCCGAGTGCGGCAAGGACGTGCGTCTGTGCGGCGAGGGTGCGGCCCGAGTCTTCCATGTTGGCGACGAGGCGGACGCGGTCGATGGCGAGGGCGAGGGCACCGGAGATGTCGCCGAGTTGGGCGTCATCGGCAGGGCCATATGGCCGCTGCTGCCCACGGGCGACGATCACTATCCCGGTCTCTATGTTCGCCAGGGGAAAGGATATGGCGATGGTGCTGGTGAATGCGGCGGCGCGGGCGACGGCGGAGTGCGGCGCCGGGCCAGTCGCGGCGGGTGCACTCGCAGGGTCAAGGTCCCTAAAGCCCATCGCGAGGTCCTGTGCGAGCTGGCGAGCAGAAGCGGGGTCTGCCGGGACGCTGCAGCCGAGCACGCTGGTACGCCCGCTCTCGAGGCATCGAGAGGCGAGCACGACGGCGTCGGCGGCGAAGAAGTCGCTGAGGATGGTGGCGATTGCATCGAAGGCGCCGGCGCTGTCGCCGGATGTCGCCATCGCCCGGAGAATCTCCGCGGTGACGGCAAGGCTGCGCCGCTGCCGCTCCGCCTGGGCGAGCAGTTCAGCATGTTCGATGACCAGGGCAAGGGGTTCAATGGCGGTTTCAGGTTCGACAATGCGCGGGAGCAGGGAGCGCCCAGCAAGTGCGGAGAGCATGGATCCAAGTTGCTGGAATTCCGCCAGGTGCTGATCGTGGAACGCGCCTGGTGCTGGTGCGGCGGCGAGGGCGAGCCCCAGGGGCCTGCCGGCATCATCGAGGAGGGGAATGTGCATGACGGCGCGCACTTCGGGGAGAAGAGACTGTGGAACACCAGCGAGACTCGCGATGGCGCGAACATCGGGAATGATTGCCGGGGTTGCGGCCATGAGCTGGCGGAAGGGCGCAACGCCTGTCTCCAGCCAGTCCCGCAAGGGCTCGCTGTCGTTGCCGGCGGCGTTGATGGCTACAGCGCGGGGGCGGCCCGCCGGAGGCTGGACGACGATAGCGGCATAGCTGGCACCAAAGCGGCGCGTGAACACGGCCGCGGCCTGGCGAAGCGCAGCGTCAAGTTCGGGCAGCGTGCCGGCGGCGGCCATGGCGGCGCGCGCGGAGGCAGCGTCCACGAGTGCGGTGGCTTGCGGGCCACCGGCCGTTATCCCTTCCAACAGCGTCTCCCCGCCGCTGGCAGAACAGCCCCGGTCCGCGCTGGCGAACCCGGAGAGCATCCGCCGACTAGGTTTGCGGATAGTAAATCTGCGTGCGAGACAGCCGATATAGGGATTCTCCCCACATCAAAGTCTTTGTCTCAACTCGCGGGCGGACTTTACCTAATGATCGTCAATATGTCCAGAAGGCGGATTGAGACAGTTGGAGGTAATAAACGCGGCCTGGCTGGAGAGTCGTGAAGGAGTCGACGTATGCGGGGAGGCCGGGGGCGTACTTCGTCCAACTCCCGGAGGCGGAATCCCAGGCATAGACAGAGACCACCGAGCCGCGGATGGAGGCGAGTGCGGCCATCACGGGTTGTCCGGGCCCGGTATAGGTGACGAGGTTCATGCCAGGCGAGAGGGCGAGCTGGACGCCGATTGGCGGGAGCGGCGTGGGAGAGGGAGTGGGCGACGGGGATGGTGTGGGCGAAGCCGTTGGTGACGGCGTGGGCGTGGCTGATGGCGTAAGCGTGGGCGTTGCGGTAGGCGAGCTGGACGTGGGCTGCGTAGCGGTCGCGGGTGGCGGCGGGCTGCCGGTGTCGTCGAGCTGGCCGAAATCAGCTGTCCAGGCGGTGGTGATGCCGGGGAAGGTGTGGGCGCCGATGCCGACCACCCGCATGGTGGGGTCGATGATGTTCGCCCAGTGGCCGGGCGAGTTCTTCCACATGTTGAAGATGGTGGCGGCATCGGGGGAGCCGTAGGCGACGTCCTCGGCTGCCCAGCTCGGGTAGCCGCAGTCGGTGGTGCGGAGCGGAGCTGGGCCATAGCCCGGCACAGGCCAGCGGCCGAGAGAGTCCTGGTGCGAGAAGGTGGCACCGTAGGCGCTCGAATCGGCGGACTTCCAGGCAGCGGCGCGATTGAGGTTGGGCGAGAACTTCAACGGCCCGGCGCCGTTCTGCGCGCGCGCCTGGTTGATGAGGTCCAGCATCTGCTGCTCGGCGGGTGTGATGCCGGCTTCGCTCGTGTCGCAGTTGCTGATGGCGCGGGCCGTGCGGGCACCGCCGCCGCTCCACGCGAGGAGGCCGGCAGCCAGGAGAAGCACACCGAAAAGGGCAAGTGGCAGGATTCGTCGGAGCATATGCCTCGGGAGGGACCGCCGGCGGCAGGGCGTGCCGACGGGAGCCTCCGGTGCACCGTACCGGCCGCGTTGGGAAGGGGGAATCCACGGAGACGGCGTTTTACAGACAATTTACGAGCGGAGCTGGCCGCCGGGCGGGCATCGCCGCGCATGGGCGGAGGTGTCGGCAGCTACTGTGTCCTCTTCCCTCTTTTCGCCGGGCTAACTAAGGTTCGCGCATGCCACTCCACACCCGCCGGCCACCGACACGGATCCTGATTGCGCGCCACGGCCAGACCGTGACCAATCGCGAGGGGCGCTTCTGCGGACATTCGGAGACGGAGCTGACCGAACTCGGACGGCGGCAGGCCGAAGCGCTCGGGCAGCGGCTGGCGGAGGTGCGGATCGATGCGGTCTATACCAGTGACTTTTCGCGGGCGATCGTGACGGCCGGGATCGCCGCCGGCGGGCACGGGCTGACGCCATCCATCGATCCAGCGCTGCGGGAGCTGAATTACGGGGAGTGGGAGATGGAGAAGGAGCGCGACGTGGCGCGCCGCTATCCCGAGCAGCACCGCCTGATGCGGGCCGAGGACCCGGACTGGCAACCGCCCGGCGGGGAGACAACCGGAATGGTGCGGGCGCGCACGTTTGCAGCACTTCAGCGGATTGCGAAGGCACATGCACACGAGACGGTGCTGGTGGTGAGCCATGGGACAGCCATCAATTGCATGATCGCAGAGGCGCTGGGGATGGCGCCGACGCACACGTTCCGTTTCGGCGTGGACAACTGCGGACTTTCCGAGGTGGTGATGCGGCGCACCACCCCGATAGTGCTGCGATTGAACGAAACAGCGCACCTGGCCGGGTTGCGGTGAACGGCGGGTCGGACGCACCGAAGGCGGGCGGAGAGAAACCGTGATCCCAATCCACGATTCGGCGCGGAGGTGGTCGACACCATGGGTGAACTATGGGCTCATCCTGCTAAATCTCGCGGTGTTCGCCTACATGTTGACCCTTTCCACCTCGCAGCCGCCGACGGCACGCCAGCAAGCGGGTGCGCTCCAGGCGCAGACACACAGCGTCTGCTATGGGTTCGAGACGGCACCGACTGCGTCGGACGCGTTCATCTGCCGCTGGGCGTTTCAGCCGAAGGAGTTCTTCGACAACCTGCGCGGCCATTCGGACGTGCCCGCCCCGGACCGGCCGCTGATCCTCTTCACGATCATCACATCGTTGTTCGTCCATGGCGGCTGGCTGCACATCGCCGGGAACATGCTGTTCCTCTGGGTGTTCGGGGATAACGTGGAGGATCGGCTCGGCCATGCCGCGTATCTGCTTTTCTACCTCGCCGCGGGGATCGTGGCGACGCTGGTGCAGGGCCTGATCGATGTCGGCAGCGTGGTGCCTGTGCTGGGGGCGAGCGGCGCCATCGCGGGTGTGCTCGGGGCGTACATTGTCTTCTTCCCAAGGACGATGGTGTTCGTGGTGATCCCATTTTTCTTCCTGATCTTCATCCCGCTACCAATCCCGGCGTTCATCATGATCGGCGTATGGTTCATCCAGAACTTCCTATCTGGAGTGGCGAGCATCAACAGCGCGGTGCAGGTGGATCAGGGAGTCGCGTTCTTCGCCCACATCGGTGGCTTCGTGTTCGGGATGCTGCTGGCACTGGCGCTGCCGGTGCGGCGTGGCCGCCCCCGCTGAGGCAACGATCGTGCGGCGGTCTCAGGGAACTGTGGTGAGGGCTTCGGCGATGAGCGCCTCCATCGCCTGAAAAAGGGCCGGCCCGGCTGCAATGATGCCGGGAGCTTCGCCGGGGCCGATCGGGCGGACCGCCGTAACACCGCCGGCCTCGCGGACGATGAGCGAGCCGGCAGACAGGTCCCAGGGGTTGAGTGGGCCTTCGAAGTAGGCATCGAGCCGCCCGCAGGCGACGGCGCAGAGGTCGAGGGCGGCGGAGCCCGCGCGCCGCAGGTCTCTCACGCTGCCGAGGAGTGCAGCGATGACGCGTGCCTGCCGGGCGCGGTGCATTCCGTCATAGCCGAAGCCGGAGCCAAGGAGGGCGAGCGAAAGCCTGTCCTGGCCGGTGACGTGGATGCGCTGGCCATCGCGAAAGGCACCGCCGCCGAGCCACGCGGTGAAGGTCTCGCCGCGAGCAGCATCGTGAACGACGCCCGCGACGACCTCGCCCCGGACCTCGACGCCGATCGAGACGGCGTAGGCGGGAAAGCCGTAGAGGTAGTTGGTGGTGCCATCGAGCGGGTCGATGACCCAGCGGACGCCGGATTCGCCCTCGCGGTCGGTGCCTTCTTCGCCGAGGATCCCATCGCTGGGGCGGGCGGCGAGGACGCGCTCGACGATGAGCGCTTCCGATGCGCGGTCGACCTCGGTCACCATATCCGTGAGTGAGGACTTGGTCTCGACGGACTCGCGGACATGGGGCGCGCGCGTGGCGAGGAGTTCGCCCGCTTCGAGGGCGATATCGGCGGCGAGGTGGAGCAGGACTGCCGGGTCGATGCTTCGGTTGGACATTGGGGGAGCTTACGACAGGCGGCCGGGTTTTTCGCGGCGGTTCGCTACGGGCTGGTCGCCCCTTGCTTGACGAGGTGGTCGCCATATTGTTCGCGGAGCTTGAGCTTTTGGAACTTACCGGTCGAAGTCTTGGGGATGGCATCGACGATGAGGTAGTCATCGGGGAGCCAGAACTTTGCGAAGTGGGGCTCGAGGGAAGCGCGGAGCTCGTCCTTTGTGGCGGATTGCCCGGGCTTGAAGACGATGGCGGCGAGGGGGCGCTCGTCCCACCTGGGGTGGACGGCTGCAAACACGGCGGCTTCGAGGACAGCGGGGTGGGCCATCAGTGCATTTTCCAGGGCGACCGTGCTGATCCACTCACCGCCGGATTTGATGACATCCTTCGAACGATCGGTGATGGTGAGATAGCCATCGCTATTGATGGTGACGATGTCGCCGGTCTTGAACCAGCCATCGGCGGTGAAGCGGTCGTCCTGTTCGTTGCTGTTGTAGTAGGAAGCCGCGACCCAGGGGCCGCGCACTTCGAGTTCGCCCATGCACTGGCCGTCCCAGGCGAGCACGGAACCGTCGTCGCCGGTGTGGCGGATTTCGACGAAGGGGACGGGGTAGCCCTGGGTGGAACGTACCTTAAGCTGATCGGCGGGGGAAAGGTCGCGCATGGCGTTTTTGAGCCGGGCGAGGGAGCCGATGGGGCTGGTCTCGGTCATGCCCCAGGCGTGGGTGACGGTGAGTCCGTGGCGCTTTTGGAAGCCGTCCATCATGGCGGGCGGGGCCGCCGAACCACCGACGATCATCGTGCGCACGGAGGAGAGGTCCCACTTGCCGGGGTTGGCATCGAGCAGGGCAAGGATGCCGAGCCAGATGGTGGGCACGCCTCCGGCGAGGGTGACTTTCTCGCGGGCCATGAGATCAACGAGCGTTTCGGGCTGGAGGTTGGGGCCGGGAAAGACCACCTTTGCCCCCGTGAGGGCAGCGGCGAAGGGCATCCCCCAGGCGTTGACGTGGAACATCGGGACGACGGGCAGGAGCACATCCCGTTCGGAGATGCCGAGCGTGTCGGTCATGCACGTCGCCATCGTGTGGAGCATAGTGGAGCGATGGGAGTAGAGGACGCCTTTGGGGTTGCCGGTGGTCCCCGAGGTATAGCACATAGCGGCGGCGGCGTGCTCATCCAGCTTCGGGTAGACGAAGGCATCGGATTCAGCGGCGATGAACTGTTCGTAGTCGGTGTAGCCATCGGGGGTGGGGCCATCGTCCGGCACCACGATGACGTGGCGGAGGCTGCGGACGGTGGAGCGGAACTGTTCGAGGAGGGGGAGGAGGGAGCGATCGACGATGATCACGGAGTCTTCGGCGTGATTGGAGATGTAGCTCAGGTCGTTCGGGTGAAGGCGCAGGTTGAGCGTATGCAGGACGGCGCCCATGGAGGGGATAGCAAGGTAGGCCTCAAAGTGGCGGTGATGATTCCAGCAGAGCGTGCCGACGCGATCGCCCTGTTTCACGCCGAGGCGGGTGAGGGCGTTGGCGAGTTGCCTGGTGCGCCGGTAGTAGTCTCCGTAGGTGTAACGAAAGAACGAGCCGTCGTGGTTGCGGGTGACGAGTTCGTTGGCGGGGAACATGGTGCCGGCGCGTTCGAGGAGGTAGCCGAGGGTGAGCGGGTAGTCGTCCATCATCAGGCCGGTGAGCATGGAGGTCTCCTTGGCGAGTGCTGTAACGCATGATAGAGCGCCGGGAGGGGAGAGGGCGAAAGGGGCAGCGGTGAGCCGGAGCGCCGCCCGAAAACGTGCCGGGCTGGAAGAGGCGTCTGATATACTGGGCCAATGCTGATAGGCGTCGCAGTGCGGGACGAGTCCTTGCCCGGCAGCGGCATGGGCGCGGGTATGGCCATGCGCGTGGCGGCAGCCCGCCGGGGCTAACTGCTGCCGTCTTTTTGAGCCCGATTCGCCAATTTTGCCGCTTTCTCTGGGAGTCCCATGACCTACGCACCTCTCGATCACCCTTTCCTCGATCGGCTCCGCAACCGCGTCCTCTTCGCCGCGGGCCCCATCGGTTCGACGATCCTCAGCCTCCGGCCGGGGCCCGACTATGGGGGCATCGATGGATGCAATGAGTACCTGACGATCTCCGACCCGGCGGTGCTCGCCCGCATCCAGCGGAGCTTCTATGCCGCGGGCTGTGATGCGGTGGACAGCGCCACTTTTGGTTCGAATAAGGTGGTGTTCGCGGAGTATGGGCTGAGCGAGCGCGTCCGCGAATTGAACCGGCTGGCCGCGCAACAGTTGAACCGCGTACGCGATGAGTTCAGCACGCCGGAGTGGCCGCGTTACAGCTTCGGCACCATGGGGCCGGGGACGAAGCTGCCATCGCTCGGTCACATCGGCTGGGATGAGCTCATTGACAGCTACAGGGAGCAGGTGCGAGGGCTCCTGGAGGGCGGGATCGATGTGCTCAAAGTCGAGACCTGCCAGGACCTGCTCCAGACGAAAGCGGCGCTGGCGGCGATCAGCGACGTCTTCGCTGAGACGGGGCGGCGCGTGCCGGTGATAGCGAGCGTGACGATCGAGACCACGGGGACGATGCTGCTGGGTTCCGACATTGCCTGCGCGCTGACCACACTGGATTGCCTCGATGTGGCCGATGTTCTCGGGATCAACTGTTCGACGGGGCCGGACCAGATGGTAGAGCACGTGCGCTACCTGGCCGAACATTCGCGGCGGCCGCTCTTCATCGCCCCGAATGCGGGGCTCCCGGAGCTTGTGGATGGGGAAGCGTGCTACCGGCTCCAACCGGCGGAATTTGCGCGCTACCAGGCGATCTTCGTGGACGAATTCGGCACGAACAT
>Ga0307372_10002265_pt1 | contig 32177 bp, 33 predicted proteins | sample OX1MG_FD_202533 | JGI IMG/M metagenome (GOLD analysis project Ga0307372, IMG submission 202533) | Soil microbial communities from Risofladan, Vaasa, Finland - OX-1 | ecosystem: Environmental > Terrestrial > Soil > Coastal area > Acid sulfate soil | place: Finland: Risofladan, Vaasa | collected... | reverse complement strand
TTTATTGTCACTACGCTTTTTCGCCAATCACCCTGCCGGCCGTTGGAAAATAAGCACTTACGGCGATTGCCGACCCGAGACCTGTCAAACATGGGCTAGATCAACTGCGCAACGGCTGGCTCAACCCGCCCGAATGGACGCGGGAGGAAGTTTTGACGTTTCCCGGTTCGGTCGATGGGCCTTGGGCGCGGTACGTCGAAAATCCGAACAGCCGCGGCGTCGGCACGGTTCACTATCGCCGGCTGGTGCCCGTTGATGCCGAGTGCGCGAAAGAGCTTGGCAAGCGGACTTTGACCAACCTCTATAACCAGCGGCCCGCGTGGCTCGCCAATGCCCATCGCCGGCTCGACGAAGCGGTGTTCGCCTCCTACGGCTGGCCCGCCGATCTAGCCCACGACGACATCTTGGCCAAGCTTTTGGAGCTTAACCTTGCCCGAGCGCCGGCGCGGTGAGCGCTCCGTTCCAAATACAACCAACAAGGGCGGTGCTGGAATGCGGTTTAATCGCTTGCAACCTCGCATGCGCCCAGCGTGTCGCGTGGCACGAAACGAGTCGCGCACGGATTAACCCGGAGTCGTGATAAAGGCCATGCCGGATACGATCAAAGACGAGCCTATCAGGCGGTTCTCTGAGTTTCAGCAGAACTGGGCTTCGATCATCAAACCACTAAGGCGGGATCGTTACTGCGTTGAATCCGCAGATTCGATAGGCGGCGATGCTCCCAAAAGCTTTATTCGCATGCAGGAATACACGCCGGGCCAACCAGGACGAGCAATTCGCTTCTGGCCGTACTTCATCGCAAAGGTTGGTTCTAAGTCCTACCCGAACGAATCTGTCACGGAGCACCTTCTGACCAGGATAGGTGAAGCCTTCGGTATGAAGATGGCGACGACGCAACTGCGAATCGTCGGAACGCAGGTCCGGCTCCTGAGCAAGTATTTTCTCCGCCGCGGCGAAGAATCACTTGTGCATGGTATTGAAGTCTTTAAGCAGTATCTCGACGAAGAGACGGTGGAGGCGATTGCAGCGGCACGCCAGGAGCAGGTGTTCTACACCTTCCAAACCGTCTTGGCGGCAATCAAATTCGCTTTCCCGGACCATGCGGACGAGATTCTGCCCGGTGTCGTCGAAATGCTGGCCTTCGATGCGCTCGTCGGCAATAATGACCGGCACCCGGCCAATTGGGGATTCATCGTTCCCGTCACAAAGAAGCCGTCCCCGCGTTTTTCGCCGGTTTACGATACGGCGCGTGCGATGTTTTGGAACGTGAGCGAGGAAAAAGTGGCACGAATACTGGCCGATCCCGATATGTTGGATGCCTACATTGATCGGAGCGTCCCTCAAATAGGGTGGGACGATGACGAACTCAAAGATAGGGCATTTTGAATTGGTGTCGGGGATCTACCAGGATTCTCCTGAGTTTAGGGGCCATTTGGAGACGCTTGCCAGGCGCGAACCTCTGGCTTTGTGCGGTAGACTTATAGAGGATGAGTTTGGTCCGCTCATGACCGACGCACGCCGGGCGCTCGTGATGCGTTGCCTGGAGAGTCGGCACGACCGGTTTTTGAATGCGATTTCGTAGCAGGCGGGCAACCGAACGGAGCACAACAGCCAATGGCTGGGACGAGTAGCTTTTTGAGATTGCTGAAAAGCTGGATGGGCAAAGACGAGAAGCTCCGCGCGCCCCCTGACGCACGTGCCGACTTCCAACTTCGCTTTAAGGGCATGACAATCGGGATTCTCAGTGCAGCCGACGGCGAATGGACGTTTCGTTATACCGACGATTTTCGCAGGTCCGGCGAGCTGCGCCCCATTGTCGAGTTTCCCGACGTCGATAAGGTTTACAAGTCGGACGAGCTATGGCCCTTTTTCGTGATGCGATTGCCGAGCCTGAAACAGCCATCCGTTCGCGACATCGTGAAGAGCGAGGCAATTGACGATTCCGACGAAGTCGAGCTTTTGCGCCGATTCGGGAAGCGCACGATAGCTAGCCCATTTGAATTGGTCGCCGACTAGCAACGACACAAGTGGCCGATTGCCGATGAGCCGGCCGCAGGTTGCTCGCGTGCGGCCATCAACCCTACCGACACGCATCGCCGTTGTTGGCCGCTACTGCCCGTCGCCGCTCAACCGGGCTTTGATTTCCGCCTCGATTTCCTGACGCGCGGCCGCTTCGTCGGCGGCATCGTCGCGTAGGGGGTTGCTGGTCAAGATCCCCATGTAGGCATTTTCCTTGGCGGAGCATTTGGCCTTGAAGCGGGCCTCGACCATCCCGTCGATGATTTGCTGGCCATCCGTCGGGCCGGCCGGCCGCGCCAGCTTGTCGAGTGCGGTCGCCTTCAAAATCGCCACGGCGGCCGACACGTTGCCGCCTTCCATCGCCGCGGCCAGCGCATCGACGGCCTTGGGCGCCAGCGAACGGAGCTTGTCGGCCACCGCTCCAAAGACCTCTTGCCGGCGGGCGTTAAGCGCGGCTTGAAAGTGCGGGTCGTGCAACCGCCACTTGGCCACGGTGCCACGACGCACGCCGACGGCTTCGGCCGTTTCCAAGTCGGTCTTGCCCGTCGCGAGCAAGTCGATAGCGTTCTGCTGTTCGATCGTAAGCGCGTGCTTGATTGCCATGCGTTGTTCCGTGTTGAGAGTAAAAAGGCCAGTTCGACCGCGGCAGCCCGCCGACGGTCGCACGCCTACGGAAATTGTAGGCGGTTACGGTTCAAGGGGTGAATGCCTTTGCGGCCACGTCGGCAGCGCGTCGAATGTCGATCGTGCCCACCAGCGGCTTGCTTCTGGCACGTCCGGGGCTTCCCATCCCAAAGTGCCATCGGCGGCCCGCCGGGGTATCCAATCGGCGAAGCGATCGGCCGCGGCTGGCATGGTGCCAGCCGGCGCAAATGGCCCGACATACTGCGCGGATTCTTGGGCCAGCCCGGCGGCCGTTTCGTTTCGCTGCCATAGCTTTCGTCGAGGGCGCTCAACAGTTCGCCGGCTTTGCCTTCCCATTCGCCTTTGGCCAGTAGCTCCAACAGCCGGCCCGCGATGGGCGATGCTTCAAGGGCCAGTTCGTTCGCGGCGTCGCGGTTGCGAGTGTACGCGGCGATGAACGTGCCAGGCGGCCAGCCAAGCGCCCGTTCGGCGGCCGTCGCCCACTTGGCGAAGTCGGCCATGCGCGGTAGCCGCACAAGCTTCACCCGCGGCAAGTCTCGCAACGCTCCCGCCACGGCGTCGAACAGCGAGCCCAGAATCTTCGGGCGCGCGGCCTCGAATTCCGCCCACAAGGTCTTTTCGTCGCGGCGCCGATCTTCACCAATCGGCGGCAAGCTCACCGGCAGGCACCTATCCAGCAAGTCGCCTTTCTCCGCCAGTTCAACAATGCTTGTGAGAATCGCCGGCCGCATGGCGTCGAAAATCACTTCATCGGCATCGCTATAAAGCTCGCGCGTGGCGAACCCGCCCCCCGTACTCAAACAGCGGCGAATGCGGTCGATGTTGTCGTTGACGTAGCGCCGGCTTTGGCCCGCCTCGACCATCCGCATTTGCAACGCCTTCAACGCCAGCGGGCCAAACTTCGCGGCCGGGGTATGGCCGTAGTATTTGTTGAGCCAGTGCAAGGCGACCACGACAGGGAGAGTCGGGGCTAGGATTGGAAGGCCAACGTGCGGCCGTGCAAGCGTTAGCAAGCCAGCATAACGCAACCATCATTGCCGAGTACACCGAGATTGAATCGGGCAAGAGCAAAACGCGGCCGAAATTGCTCGCTGCCATACCGCACGCTAAGCGGTCACAAGCGACGTTGGTAGTCGCCAAACTCGATAGACTTGCTCGCAACGTCGCCTTTACGTCTACGCTAATGGAAACGGGCGTAGACTTCATCGCTTGCGACAATCCGCACGCAAACCGATTGACTATCCACATCCTCGCTGCGGTCGCTGAAGATGAAGCCATACGCATATCGGAGCGAACGAAGGCCGCGTTAGCGGCTGCTATGGCACGTGGTCAACGCTTAGGCTCCGCCCGTGAAGGCCATTGGAACGGCCGCGAAGACTCTCGATTGCGAGGCTTGGCAAAGGGGCGACAAGCCGCCAGCAAGGTTATCACAAAGCAAGCGAATGAGGCGTATAGCGACCTATACGAGCGTATGACGGCATCGCGAGGGGTAGGGCAGACACTACAGCAGATTGCCGATTCGCTCAACAGCGAGGGCCATACAACGCGGAGGGGCAAACCGTGGAACCCAACGCAGGTTATGCGGGTTTTGCAACGGGCGTAGGATGCCCCGTCAACGTGCCGTTGACAGGAACGGCACGCTACGGGCTATCCGGTGTTTTTCTCACGAAAGGGATTGTGCTATGGAAGTGGAATTGAGGTTTCAGGGCGGAATCCGAAACGGCAGGATGTTACGCGGCAGACGTGCCGCGAAGGTCTTCGCAATGACCGACGAAGGCCGCGTAGGGGCGACTTTTAAGGCGGGGCGGATGCTCCACCACGATATGAGCGGCAAGCGTTCCAAGGTCATTCTGAGCGTTCCATACGCGGAACGCTACGTCATCATGGAACGCAAGCAACTAGCAAACTACGTCAAGCTAGTTGCGAGGCACGTTAGGCTGCTTGCAAAAACCTAAGTGTCCTTTCGCCTTGGCCTACGGCCAACGAAGCCCCTCCCCTTTGGCCTATGGCCAATAGGGCAAGGGGTTTTTTTTTGGCCTACGGCCAATAGGGCAACCCCTCGCGTGCGAGGTTATCGCGTGAAACCTCGCTGTAGTCTGGTTACTTATCGCGGTTTCGAGGGGGTGTAATCGGCCGGAAGGCATAGTCTGGCCGCTCAGGTAGGCTGCCGTGTACGGGGGACGGGGGGAGGGAATTGGCGAGAAAAGTTAGGTGGGTTTGGGTTCGCAAAAACGTTGGTAGTGTTTGTTAACGTCGTCTTCGCTAGCATGGCGAACGATAAAAGCTAGAGTGCTTTCTTCATCATGTCGCACTTCCAATATGTCACCTACATCTAGGCCAACGTCGGAAAGAAGGTAGGCCAAAATCACAACGGACTCACGGCCGTTTTCAATGTGTCGCGGATGCCCTTTCAGACTCACAGATACGTCGTCACCAGTCTTTTCGATTTTCAAACGTTCTTCTTTGCGAAAAACGAGGGAAGCGAGCCGCTTGCGTTCTTTGTGTAACCGCTCAACCTCTTCTCTGTTGAATATCCACCCCTGATCGTCGATGATGAGGTTCGCGGCCTTCAACTGCTCGATTTCGGATTCTCCAACTGTATTCGTATCGACGACGATACCTTGTCCGGGGGTTGGAGGGGCCAACGCGATCGCTCTAACTCTTGGCTGAAGCATGACGGCACCTTAGAGGGGTTAAAACCAACAGCCTACCGCCCTAGGTTTCTTCCGTCAATTAGGGTTCGCCTACGGCGAAGCCATCATGGCAGGCCAAGCCCCAAATCTTGGGCAACATCAGTGCAAGGCCAATCAAGGAAGTCGGGAATGTCCGCAAGCTCGCGTTCCCTTACTCCGTACTTCCGTAGCTCTTCCTTCCGATCTCCTTGATATTGATGATGCGTTGCATTAACGAGTTTCCAACTTCCATCTTGGAATGCGTAATTAACTTCCATGTGTCCCCCGCTGTTTCTGAAGTGGTCGTCTGGATTGTTAGAGTTGGTCATGCCTAGTATGAAGCGAAGAACGGCCAAGTATGGGGAGACAAGCGAATCAGTTTTTTTGATGTCATACGACATAGCACCAACCCTATACTGCACCGATCCCGCCTTGATAGTTTGTTCTTGTATTTTGTCAACCTTCGGCTTGATTAACCTCTTGAACGCGACTTCTGGCTTTTCGGCTATGGCAAAAAAGACGATCACGGGAATGGCGATTAACGCGAGGGCGGCAGGAATCGCCCACCAAAACTTAGTAACAGTTGACCGCTTGGCTGGCTTGGCCGTTTCCACCGGGGCGGCAGGCTTGACGCGAGGCATCCTCGCCTTGCTCGTGTCGATAGCCACCACTGGACCGCCGAAAGACAAACTCGTCTTGTGGGCACTAATCCAATCGCCGTCGCGTCCCTTGCGAATCAAACTCGATTGGTCAATCGTTCCGTCTGCCGCCTTCTCTTTCAGTTCGGCCGACGATATTGGCCCGTACTCCTCGCCCATTACCTTATAAAACCAGTCTGCCATAGGAATCGCTCCAAGAAGGGGAAAGCGATCCGATCATAGCGAGGAGCGGGGTCGGGATCAAGAATTGGCCGGGCTGGGCATCGCCCTAGCGGCTTGTCTGGGGGCAGACCCCTAAGACATTTCCTCCGCCAATTGACCGCGTGAGCGGCCTTGCGGCCGATATGGCGAAGAAAGGGGAGGGGCGGACGGCCAGAACCCCTGACGGAAACCCGTACTAAATTGTGTCAGAAATTGTGTCAGGGCAGAAACGGCCGCTCTTTGTGTCAACGAAAAAAGCCTTGCAAGTCGTTATCTCACAAGGCTTTAAGTTAGTCGGGGCGACACGATTTGAACGTGCGACCTCTACGTCCCGAACGTAGCGCTCTAGCCAGGCTGAGCTACGCCCCGATGCGAGGGACTTTGCCGAACAGTCGATTCTATCCAACCCCCGGCCACGGTCAACGTCAAGTCGCCCCCACTCTCCGCTTACTTGCCGGGCCGCTTCAGCAGTTCGGCATGCACCTTGGCCACGTCCCACATGTAGTGCGAAATCTCACGCTGGGCAGCCGACTCGATGAACTGGCGGGCTTTCGCTTCTTCGCCCAAGGCCTCGTAGTAGAGCCCCAAGTAGATGTCGGCGTAAAACAGCCGCGTCCGCAACTCGTCGGGCGGCGGGTCGCCGCTACGGGCGGCGGCCAGCACCTGGTCGGGCGTCGCCTGCCCGGCGAACAACGCGTAAATCTCCATCATCGGCACCCGCCGGTCTTGCTTGATCTTGAGCAACTCGCGCCGGGCGACGGGCACGCCGTCCTGCCGCGCCATGCAGAGGAACCGCCACACGGCGTTTTCGACGTCGTTGTTGTCGACGGTCTGATAATGCTCGAACTGCTTGCGGCCGTCGTCATAACGCCGCATGTAATAATACGAGATGCCCCGCTTCCAATGGCCCGCTTCACGCGCCGGGTCGAACGCGATCGCCCGGTCGAAGTCGGCGATCGATTCGGCGAACCGCCCCTGCTTGAAGCGCTCGCTGCCGCGATGATCGTAGGCCTCGGCGTTGCGGGGATCGAGTTCGATGGCCCGGTCGAAATCGGCCACGGCCTCGGCGTGCTTTCGTTGCATTTCGTATAAAGAGCCCCGATACACGTAGGTCGCGGCGTCATCCGGGCCGGCTTCGACCGCCATGGTTGCCAGCTCAACCGCCCGTGCGGTATCGCCCGCCTGCCAGGCCGCCCGCGACTGCGCGACGAGTTTCCCGACATCTTCCGCGCCGTGCGCCGCGTCCGGCCAGAGGCCAAACAGCATGCCGAGGGCGCAGAGCGATTCGAGCCGATGAGGCCGCTTTATTTGAACCGAGTGCATCATAGGCGAACATTATAAACGTTCGAGCCGGCATTGCGAGGGTCGGTACAATGGAGACAGACGATTTCCATCGCCCCACAACGTGCCCGCGTGCTGTTCCGTCTCCTTCTGCTGTTCACCCTGCTGCCGCTGGTCGAATTGACCCTGCTGGTCTGGCTGAGCGCCCACACCGATTGGCGACTGACGATGCTGTTCGTCATCGGCACCGGCGTATTGGGGGCCTGGTTGATCCGTTCCCAGGGCTGGCGGGCATGGCGCCGCATCCGAGACGAGCTGGCCCGTGGCCAGATGCCGACCGACTCCATCCAAGACGGGCTGCTGATCTTGATTGCCGGATTGTTGCTCATCACGCCCGGCGTCTTGACCGACGTCGTCGGCGTGCTGCTGCTCGTGCCTCCGCTGCGGCGATTCATCCGCACTTGGCTCAAGAGCCGATGGCAGGGAAGACTCCAGGTGTACTCGTTCCGCGGGCCGGGCCGTGGGAGCACGCGGGCTAGTGCGCCGCTCGTCGCGCTTGCCATGCACGACCGATCAATGTAGATTGATGCGTATTGGACCCGCCTCCCTCCTCTCCCAAAGGAAAACCTTATGACCCGCCCGTGGACGACCTTGCTTGGAACTCTGGCCAGTGTGGTGTGCGTTTTTTCTCTTGCGGCCGGCGCGGCCGAGCCGAAAGCGAAGGAGGCCGCGGGCGACGGCAAACCGGAAGCGAAACTGGCCGTGGGCGATCAGGCACCCGACTTCGCCATCAAAGACGCCGACGGCAAAGAGATCAAGCTCGCCGAGCTGACCGCCAAAGGTCCCGTGCTGGTGCGGCTCACCTGCGGCTGTTCGGGCTGCGACAAAGAGCTGGCCTACTTTCAGGAACTGCACAAAGCCTACGAGGGAAAGGGACTGATCAGCCTGGCCGTTTTCAAGGAGCCCGACGCGAAAGTGGCCGATTATGTGAAGCAGAAGAAGCTCAACATGCTTTATGCGGTCGATACCAAGGGCGATAGTTGGAACGTGTTCAAGACGAAGACCATGCCCACGAACTTCTTGATCGGCAAGGGCGGCCGCATCGTGTCGATCGCCGCCGGCTGCGATCCCAGCGGCCTGCTGGCCAACAAGCTGGCCGGCAAGGTGGCCGATCTCACCGGCTCCGAGAAGGTCGACGTGCAAAAGGAAGTCGCCGGCCGGGCCACCGAGCAGCCGGCCAAGAAATAACCGTCGAAGCGAGGACCACCGATGCTCAACCTACTGAGCGGTATCACACGCGATTGCCAAGCGGTGCGGCGCCGCCACTTTTTGCAGGTCGGCACGTTGGCCGGTTTGGGGCTGTCGCTGCCGGAACTGCTGGCCGGCCGCCGGGCCGCGGCCGCCACCAGCCGGGCATCGGCCGAGGTCAACTGCATCCTCATCTGGACGCAGGGTGGCACCAGCCATCACGACACCTTCGATCCCAAACCGGAAGCGCCGGCCAGCGTCCGTGGCCCGTATCAGGCGATCGACACGGCCGTGCCGGGCGTGAAGTTCACCGAGGTCGTGCCGCGACTGGCCAAAGAGCTGCCGCGGTTTTCGATTTTGCGAAGCTGGAATCCGCGCAACGGCAGTCACGGCACCGCCGACCAATATGTGATGTCGGGCGCGACCACTGGTCGACGGCCGGTTTTATTCTGGCAGCGGGAGCGGGTATGCCCGGCGGCACGGTCATCGGGCGGACCGACGGCGAAGGGGGCTACGCCACCGCCGACGAATACTTCACCGAAGATCTGGCAGCGACGGTTTACACCAAGCTGGGCATTCCCCTCGACCTGATCCACTACACCGCCGACGGCCGCCCGATGCGGCTGAACGAAGGCCGCGTGATCCGGCAGTGGATGTAGCCGCGGGCGGTGCGGGGGAATAAAATCGTAGGGTGGGACCAGCGAGCTTGCGAGCGCCGGCCCACCATGAGCGCCGATGGTGGGCCGGCGCTCGCAAGCTCGCTGGTCCCACCCTACATCATGTAATCCGATGTTTGCTTTTCGCACAGCCTTGTTGTTGTCGGCTATCTTGTTGATGGCTGCCGATCACGCCGCGGCTCAGCAAGCGGCCGCCAGAAAACGGTGGATCAGCGAATACGACGCACAGGTGCTGGCCGGCGCGCCGATCACGCGGCCGGCGGTGATTCGCAACTACCAACCGATCGATCTCGGTGGCTCGGGGACGCGCGTGGGCAACAGCGATGAGCCCGCCGTCGATCTTTACTCACGGCGAAACTCGCTGGCACGCCCCCAGACGGGTGCGGGCAACGGCAACGAGCCGGCCGTCGACACGGCGCTTTATCCGTACTACAACCCGTCGTTCATCGGCTACGGCAACTATGGATCCTACGCGGGTTACGGCTATGGCGGTCATCCTTACGGGGTTGGCGCCGCCTACGGACCGACCAACTACCCGCCCTGGCTCTACCGACCGCGGTACTTCTATCCGTACCGTTACTATCCGCTCCGCACCGGGTGGTCGGTCTATAATCCATACTTTTACTACAACAATTCGTACTATGGCGGGTACTCGAGCCCGTTTTGGACCGGCTTCGGCGGTTTCGCGTTTCCCTACCACTTCGGCGCCTTCGGTAGCGGCGGGGCCGGCTACACCTTCGGCGGTTTCGGTCAACCTTATCGCTATGGCATCTTCGGCTATCCCTATCCGGGGCTGTTCAATCAGACGTGGGCCTATCAGCCCAGTCCGGCCTATTTCATGTATCCGGGAATGGGCGGGCTGTACTCGCCGCCGGGCTTCTATGGCTTCCCAGGCTACTACGGCTACGCAGGCTACGGAATGGGCCTCGCCACGCCCGCCGGCGGCTTTTATTGGTAGACGATCGGGTTGGCGTGACGGGCGCGAGGCTGCCGATAAAGTGGTAGGGCGGGCAGGCCTGTGACCAGATTTTCGGCAGGCGGGTATCTGTACGGAACGCCCTCCGTGGCGTTCCGCGGCCGACGAGTTGGTAAGCCCGCTGGCTGGATTGCGGAACGCCACGGAGGGCGATCCCTACCGACGTGAGGTGCCGCGCATGGTCGATCGAGCCACAATCCTGGTTTTTGCCTACACGCTCATCTGCGGCGGCGTCGCCGACGCAGGGCTGCCGCATTGGGCGCGCCGCAGTCAGGCGCCCTATCCCAGCGATACCTACGCGCCCGAGACGCGGCATTACATCGTGGTCGATCCGGTTGTGGTCGGCACGCCGCCGGTTTCCAAGGGCCTGATGAAGAAGGTGCCGCCGGCCGGTCAGATTCTATGGCGGCAGAACGTCGAGGCGGTGCCGACCTATCCTTGGGGCTGGTTTGGAGCGCGGCGGCATTGGCACAATACGGCGCATCAACGGTACTACGCCAACGAGCGCGACTGGGGGTACATGCGCGGCGACTAGCCGTACTAGTTCAACGCACCGACTCGCCGTCGAGATGGAACACGGCCACCGTCTTGCCGTCGGGGTCGAGCATCTCTTGGACGGAAAAGATGCCTTCGACCGCCACCGGATAAAGACTGTAGTCGGTCGACTTGCCCGGCTTCATCTCCACGATGATGCAATCGTAAAGGGCCGCACCGGGTCCGAAACAGCACGACATGTTGTCGCGCACCAAAACGAACTGCGTCAGCCCCGTCTGCAGGAAACTGGGCAAGATAAAGCCGCGAATGCGGACCGGCTTGCCGTCGAGCGTCTCGATCTTCGCAGTCAGCATCGAGCGCTGGAATGCGTCGCCCTTGTTGATGTCGAACTTCAGATCGTCGAAACTGATGTCGCGCGTTCGCCGCGGCTGCGGGTCAGGTTCGGGAGGCTGCGCGGATTCGGCGGTCGCCGAAGGCGAGCTTGCACTTTCGTCGGCTTTCGCTTTGGAAGGAGCGGCCTGCGATTTGGACGCGGCGCTCGTGGTCGCTTTCTGCGGCGAATCGGCGGTCATCGCGGGGGCGTTGCCGCCGCCGCACCCGCTCGTGGCAAGTACGGCCGCCAGAGCGATGACGAGCAACGAATCAGGCCCACCGATGGCGACGTCGTTTACGGTGGGCCGGCGCTCGCAAGCTCGCTTGCTCCACCCTACGGCAAATGCGACGTACGGCGCGAGATCCATTCCGTCCTATTCCAAGTGATCGGCGTCGAGGTGATACAAGGCGCCGGCCAGGCCGTGCATGCTCAGACCCGGAGCGATGCGGAACGTGCCCGCCAGCTTGCGCGGAAGCATGTTGAACTCGGCCTCCAGGTCGCCCTGCAGCTTGACCTCGATCATGTCGGTGATCTTCGGATTGCCGCCGAAGCAGCATTGCCCCTTGTCGCGCACCAAGATGAATCGCTTGATGCCCGTCGTCTGGCCGCCCGTCGGCTGATAGACGAAGCCCTTGATGAACACCTTTTTGCCGTTCAGTTCCTGGGCCTTTTCGGGCGGGAACACCATCGGCTGGGCGGGATCGAGCTGCAGATCATCATAGCTGATGCGTTCGTAGCCGGGCGGCACTTCGGTGGCCCGAACGTAGGCCAGCCGCGACCAGCCCCCGGTCCACAGCACGGCGCAGAGCACCGTGCCCAGCAGGGCCAGCAACTCGCCGGTGTAGGCCTCGGGACTCGATCGGATTTGTCGCAAGGCCAGAATGCCGGCGACGATGCCGATCATCGGGATGGCGGCCAGCATCCAGTCGAGAAAAACCAGCGACGATAGCACGCCCGCCACCAGGCTGATCACCGCCAGGCTGCTCAGTGCCCGATACTGCCGATAGTCGTCGGCGGTCAATTCGCGATCTTGTTGAACGTCAACGCTCATGTTCAATTGCGACGCAAAATGGTAAACATCAAGCCAAACAACACCCCTGCCGCCCCTAATGCTACGAAGGCCACCTGCCAGCGGTTCGCCTCGGGTTGGCGTGCGCGGCGACTTGCCGCGGGAACCACGCCTGGCGCAGCGGCCTGAGCGGTTTGCCGCGATTCGCCGTCGGAAGCCGCTTCGGGCCAGGCCGCTTCGGGACGGGCCGGTTCCGCATCATCCAGTGTAGTCGCAACGGGGTCTTGCTGCACGGCAGGCCGCTCGGCGGATTCCTCCGGCGCGGCCGTCTGTTCGGCCATCGCCACCACGGCGCCGATCAACGCCGGAACCACCACCGCCCGATCGTTCGACGACGACTGGCCGGGCTTGGGACCCTTGTCGCTCTTGCTGCCGCTCGAACCGTTCGCCTTGGCCGGCTTGGCGTCGGAGGCGGCACCGCCCGATTTGTCCGGCGCGGGCACCTGGGGCTGCTTGGCGGTCGCTTTATCCGCGGGCACCGCCGGAGCGGCCGCTCCAAACGGGAAAAAGCTGTTGGCCCGCTTCACGCTCTCCGGATCGAGCTTGGCGAGTTCGGCAAGGTAGGCCTTCGCCTCCGGTTTGGGGCATGCCCGAAGGTAGTTGACCACCGGCACTTTGACCCACGACGATTCTTCGTCGGCGTTCTTGAACAGCTCCACGAGCTTTTTCATGGCGCTCCAATCTTGCCAGCGGGCCAGATCGGGAATGACCAGGTCGGCAAGCTGCGGCCGGTCGAGCATGGCCCGCAGGCCGGCCAGCAGCCGCTCTTTGGGCACCGCCGTCGTCTCTTGGCCGAGGAACCGCACGGCCATGATGGCGGCGTAGGTGTCGGTATATTCGGCGTCCTTGTTCTTCAGGAACAGGTCTTCGATCAGCGGCATGCCGTCGGGACCCTTCAAAATGAGATAGCAGGCCACCATCGCGTCCAGCGCGGTCCGCACCTGCCGGTCGCTCGATTTGATCATCTGCTCCAGCACGGCGAGGTCGTCGGCCTGCCCGCACACGCCGAGCATGGTCAAATACAACCGCCGCCGCGAGGCCGGCACATCGCGGTTCTTGATCCACTTCAGAAGCTGCTCGCGGTGCATCCGCGGCTTAAGCTGTTTGACTTCGGCGTAGGGGGCACGGGCAAACTCGTCATAAGCGTCGGTGGCCAGGAGCGATTCGTCGTCTTCCAGATACTCCTGGAAAAACGTCAGCCGGTCGGCCCCGCTTTTCGGCAGCCCCACAAGCTGCGACACATACTTTACCGCCCTTGGAGACAGGGCGTTGGGAGTCGTCCACTGCACCTTCTTCGGGTCGACGCCGAAAACCAGGAATTCCGTCCCGACCGGCTGCTGCCCGAAGTAGAGCACGCGAATTTGCCGCGACTGACGGGGCCGCTTTGGGCTGTCGGGGGCGAGTCCCACCAGCGCGGAGTTCTTTTCCAGGGCATCGCCGCCTTTCAATATCTGGACGATCTCGAAGGTCGCCTCGGCGTCGGCACTGCCGGCGATGACCGCCTCTTTCGGCGGCCCTTTTACCAGCTTGGCGATAATGACCACGTCCGACGAGTCGATCTCTTCACTGAGGGTCTTGGTCTGCGCATTGCAGAAGGGGCAGGCGACGGCGGCCGCCGGCAGCGACAGAACCAACAGCGGCAGCAACGCCAAGAACGATAACTTCGGGGCAAACATGATTTTGGTCTCCTTCTGGCCTTCCGCTTGCGGAGCAAGCGGGCTACGCCCAGCACGTGGATTCTACACCAAGCGGTTAGCGATGGGCAGTGGTGGGCAACTGCTCTGCCGCGGTTTGCCGGGCGACGATAGAATCGCCGCCCATGTCCCGCCGCCTTAATCTCGCGAACCTGGCTGTCTTGGCTCTGGTTGCGCTGGCCCTGCGCTTGGCGGCCATCTGGCTCGTCGGCGCGCACCAACAGGCCGGCGGAACCACCTACGAGCACGGTGAGATCGCCGAGAACCTGCTGGCGGGCCGCGGCTTTTCCGTCACCTTTCTCGGCGTCTTCGGTCCCACAAGCCAGCAAGCACCCTTTTATCCAGGTTTGCTGGCCGCTGTATATTACTGCTTCGGCGTGGGATCTCCGGTGAGCCTGCTGATCGTGCAGGTGTTGCAGGCGGTCGCCGGAACGCTGTTGGGTCTCTGCGTGGTGTGGCTCGGTTGGTCGCTGCTGGCCGATTGGCCGGTTCTCGGTTTGACGGCCGGCTGGCTTGCGGCACTCTATCCCAGCCATATTTATATGGTCACCCATTTCCAGGTGGCCGTGTGGAGTGCGTTGGTATTGACGGCCCTGTTGGCCTGGGTGGCGTGGCCCGGCGGCCGGCACACCTGGAGCAAAGCCCTGGTTGGCGGGCTCCTGGCCGGATGCCTGTTGCTGATCGATCCGATTTTGGCGCTCGCGCTCCCCTGGGCGGCGTATCTTTTTTGGCGGCGTGACCGCGACATGGTCATCGCCGACGGCTGGACGAATGCCTTTTGGGCATGCTGCGGCAGGTCCGGCCGCGTGGCCACCATCGGCATCGTCGCGGCAATGGTGGTCGCTCCCTGGCTCGATCGCAACCACCGGGTGCATGGCGAATTTGTGTTCGTCAAATCGACGCTCGGCTATGCCTTCTGGCAGGGCAACAATGCAGCGAGCTGGGGCACGGACAAGATTCCCAAAAGTTCGGACGAAGCCCCGCGGCATCGTCACGACGGCAGCCTGGCAGGCCGGCATCGGGCTTTGTGGGATGCCCGGCACGAGACACTTTATATTGACGACGTGTTGCTGAAGCCGACCGGCTACCGCGATTTCGCGGGGCTGAGCGAGCCAGAACGTTCGCGGCGGCTGGGCAGCCAAGCCTGGGAATTCATCACGCGACAGCCCGACCGATACGTGCAACTTTGCCTGCGTCGGCTGCGCTACTTTCTGCTGTTCGACGAAACCAACCCCAAGGCCCGTAGCGGGATTTATCGAATGACAACGGTGGTCTGGCTGGTGTCGTCGTTGGTCGGGTTGCTGCTCCTGCGATCGCGCTGGCGGACGCTGTGGCCGCTCGTGGGCGCTTTCGCGGCGGTGACGTTGTTTCACACGCTGACGATCGCGTCGGCGCGGTTTCGCATTCCGATCGAGCCATTCTCGTTCGTCTGGGCGGCCGCGCCGTATGCGGCGATTTTCCAGCGGGCCCAAGGCCGAAGACCAAAGACCTAAGACCCCAATCGCAACGCGTCGCGGACCAGCCACCACAGCAGCCGCGGCTGGCGCCGGGCCTGACCCAGGCAATAGGGAAGATACGCCTTTCCATAGGGCACGTAGAACCGCACCCCAACGGCCTCGCTCGCGGCCACCGCCAAAGTGGCGCGTTGGGGAAGTCCGTAGAGAAGTTCCAATTCACACGTGCTGCCGGCCGCGCGGAGGCGTCGGATGGCCTCGCCGGCCAGCGGGGCGTCGTGACTGGCGATCGCCACGTGCGGCGCACGGCCTGCCAGCCGGTCGACGACCTTCAAAAAGCCTTGCCGCAAGTCGCTGTCGGGCCCGGCCGCATCGGGCCATTGCCCTTTGACCACGCGTGGAATGATGCCCGCCGCGACCGTGGCGTCGGCGTCGTCCAAGCTGCGTCGCCATCGGCCGGGCAGCGAACAACTGACCTTCACGTCGCCGGGTTGAGCCACTTGCATCGCGGCCGACCACATCATGTCGGCTGCCTCCGGCCCCAGCGAATCGAAGTGAATTCGCTGGCGGCTGCGCCGGGCCACCGCCAACAGTGAGTCCAACCACGGTCGCGAATCGCCCAAGGCGGGCAATTTGATCGAAAGGTAACTGTCGGCGAGCGGCGACATCGCCTCCAGCGCGGCCAGATACTGTCCGGCCACGATTTCGGGCGTGTCGCCCTCACCGTCCCAAAAACCGAGCGTGCTGGCGAACCCCTGCCGGGCCAGTCCGTGGGCGAGCTTCAAAGCGTCGTCGAGCTCCGGCCCGGCGATGTAGGCGCTCGCCGCACGCGCCGCCAGCGGCATCAAGCAACGGCGGACCGCATGCCGCAGATAAGCATTCAACTCGCGCATGACCTTCTTGTTGCTAATGCCCGGCCCGCTTTTTCCATCATGTCGGCCGCCAGCGCCAGCCCGCCGCTGAAGCTCGCCGGGTACCACCGCAGCGACACGCAGGGACGCTCCAGTTCGGTCCACACCTGAATCCAGGGTTCGACCGTGCCTAACAGCTCATACGTCTCCAGACCGTCGGATACTGCCTGCTTGATCGCTTCGACCATCAGCAAAATGCCCGGACTCGAACGATGAAACTGCGGGTCGTAGCCGACCTTGAGCACCCAATAGCGGTTGCCGTGGACGACGCCAAACTGCGTGGCGGCCACTTGATTTCCCACGTGCAAAAAGGCGATGCGGAACTGTCCCGCGTCGGCCGTGCGTTTGGCATAACGTCGATAAAACTCGCCCGCGCGGCTATCTGCCAGGGCCGTGCCCGTCGTGCCCTTCCACGAACGGCGTTCCACGTCGAAGGCCCGATCGAGCAACCCCTCAACCTGGTCGCTGTGAGGCGAGAGCAGCTCGGCCCGGACCGGACCGGCCTGCTCGGCGTGCCGACGGGAACGCCGAAAGTCGGAACGGCGCCGCGACGACAGTTTTTGTTCCGGCGAGGCCCAGCTTTCGTCGAGCGCGATCCAGGGCGTGGCTGCCTGTGGGCGAACGATCAATTTGCCGGACCGTCCTACGGCCCTTTCCATGGCCGCGACCGTGGGCGAGGCCGCAAAGACGCGTGGCAGGAACAGCGGACGGCCTCGTCGCCAGAGCGCCTCGGCGAGGGCGGCGTTGGCCTCCGCGTCGCAGAACGCCAGGTCGGCCGGCTCGTAGAGGCCGTGATAGTTCAGTAACTCTTGGCGGGCAAGCCGAGTCCGGGCAATCAGCGGAGCCCCGGCCACGATTTCGTCGCCGTCGCGGCCGACGACAATCTCGATCGGGCCGTCGCCCTGGAAGGTTGCGGCCGCGGCTTCGATCCAGGCCCAGGTCTGCATGGGGGTGGCCATACGGGCGTCGAGATCGAGCCACCGCTCTCGGCAGGGGCGCAGTTCCGACGCGGAACGCACGATGTCGAACGCAAGGGAGCCGGAGCGGCGTGCCTCGACCAGCTTTGGCCCATCGTCGATGGCACTTGCCATAAGTACGCCTGGTGCAAGTCAGTGGTGACATGCAAGGATAGGTCACGCCGTGGGGAGGCGTCCGGCATCAGGCGTCAGGCATCAGGCGCGGCATGGATTTCCATCCCGCCGCCTGAACCCTGAACCCTGAACCCTGAACCCTCCCATCCGGCCCAATCGTTTTACACGGCACGACCGGTCACAGACTTTTCTCCCCAGGGGCACTGGGACAGCACGTTGCCCCTAACTATACTTGAAGCACCTTGGCAGCCATCGGGCAAACGCCGGCGGCGGTCGTGCAACTTTGAGGAACACCTTCGATGCCCAAAGCGTTGACCATCTCCGGACTGGTCGTGGCCTGCCTGTTATTGTTGTTATTCGGCCTCGATCTTGCACTCGGAGTGCCCTTCGGCAAGGCCAGCATCATGATGGACGTGGGCTTCGTGATCTGTTCTCTGATTCTGGCGTACATGAGTTGGTTGGCCTTCCGCGATATTCCCTGATATGGACACTCAGGCACCCTCACTGATCCGACGGATTCTTTGTCCGGTCGACTTTTCGCACGCCTCCGGTCGGGCGTTCGCCTACGCCCAGCGTCTGGCTCACGACACCGGGGCCGAACTGGTGCTGTTGCACGCCTTCGACGTGCCGGAGACGTTGAACCTGGTGGGACAAGAGCATCCGACCGACCCGACGTTGCGCGAGCAGCTCGACGCGGTGCCGGTTTTGCCCGACGTTTCGGTCGAGCGCATCTTGCACGCCGGCCCGCCCGGCCCGGTGATTTGCTGGGTGGCGCAAGAGCGCGGCTGCGACCTGATCGTGATGGGCACTCACGGCCGCAGTGCCCTGGTGCATCTGTTGCTGGGTAGCGTGGCCGAATATGTGTTGCGGCACGCGCGTGCTCCGGTGCTCACCCTTCGCGACCGTCCCGCCGAAGAACCGCCGCTGGCAGAGCCGCGCGTGCTGCCCGTGCCCGCCCCGCGGTTCCTGTAGGAAACGGACTCCGCACATCACGGACATGAATCGGATGAATCGAAGCGCGCCGGCTGGTTTTGTGGCTTTCGTCGCGGCGGTCGCCATGTCTGCGAGCATGGCCGTGGCGCAGTTGCCGCGCGCCGAACCGCAAGCGGCGGGTATGGACGCGGACCGTCTGACCGAAATTGACGACGCGGTACAAACAGCATTGGCCGCCGGCAAGATGCCGGGTTGCGTGGTGCTCGTCGCCCGATGTGGAAAGATCGTTTTTCTAAAGGCTTATGGCGAGCGCAGCGTCGAGCCGGTTAAAAGGCCGATGACGGTCGACACCGTTTTCGACATGGCCTCGCTCACCAAGCCCGTCGCCACCGCAACCAGCGTGATGCTGCTGGCCGAGCAGGGCAAACTCGCGCTCGACGACCCCGTGGCGAAATACCTGCCCGGTTTCGCACAAGCGGAAAAGGAGTCGATCACCATTCGGCAACTCTTGACGCACCAGGGCGGCCTGATCGCCGACAATCCGATCGAAGACTACGCCGATGGCCCCGAACAGGCGATGGCCCGCGTCATGGCAAGCGGGCCGCAAGCGAAACCGGGTGAGGCGTTCAAATATTCCGACGTGGGCTTTATCGTCTTGGGCGAGTTGGTGCGACGGGTCGCCGGCGAAAACCTCGATCGTTTCGCGTCCGAGCACATCTTCGTTCCGCTGGGCCTCAAAGAGACGACCTATCTGCCTGGTGATGGGCTGCGCCAGCGGGCCGCGCCCGCGGAAAAGCGAAACGATCGCTGGATGCAGGGCGAGGTGCATGATCCACGGGCCTACGCGCTGGGCGGCGTCGCCGGCCACGCCGGGCTGTTCTCGACCGCGGAAGACCTGGCCGTCTATGCCCAAATGCTTTTGCAAGGCGGCGAGTTCAACGGTGTCCGCATTTTGCGGCCGGAGACGGTCGCCGAGATGACGCGCGCGCAGCCGGTCAAAGGCGGCCTGCGGGCACTCGGCTGGGACGTGCGCAGCGCTTATTCATCGAACCGAGGGACTGGCTTTTCCGACCGCGCCTTTGGACACGGCGGGTTCACCGGCACAGCGATGTGGATCGACCCGGAGCTCGAGCTGACGGTGATCTTTCTCAGCAACCGTGTGCATCCGGACGGGAAAGGTTCCGTGAACAAGCTTGCCGGCCAAATCGGCACGATTGCCGCCGCGGCGATCGTGCCTGGCAAGTAGGGCGGGGCCAGCGAGCTTGCGAGCGCCTGCGAGAGGGTTCCCCTCCGCCAGTTCGACTTCGTCTTAACGAGGGACATGCCTCGAGCGAAACGATTGCGATTGCCTTGGCGAGCGTCTATACTCCGCCATCGAGCTATTCCACCGAAGAGAGGACATCATGTATCGATCGAACTTTCCGCGTAACGCCGCATCGACCGGTGGGCGGAACCGTGCCAAAGCCCGGCGAAATCAAAAGGCAACGAAGTCCTTGCGCGCTCGGCCGAGGGGGCTCTTTCCGGAGCGGCTCGAAGATCGACTTCTGCTGTCGACGTTTACGGTCACCAACACCAAAACGCGGCCAGCGATTTCACCGCCACGATCACCTGGGGCGCGGGCGTCACTTCGACCGGCACGTTGCAAACGATCTCAGGCGTGCCGGGCGGTTTCAGTTTGACCGGCACGCACGTCTTCAGCGACGAGACCGCCAGCTCGCCATTCTCCATCGTCGTGCATGACGTCGGCGGCCAGACCGTCACGCTCACCGGCACCGCCAAGGTCGATGACGCAACGCTGACGCCCAGGCCCGTCACGTCGCCAACGCCACCACCGTCGCCGATGCTTCGCTGACCGCCACGGCGTCGTCCGTGAGTTCGACGGAAGGAAGCACGTTCAGCGGCACAATAGCCGCCATCACCGATGCCGACCCGGCCGGCACCAGCGCCGACTATTCTGCTACGCCCTGTTTTCGAGCTTGTAGGCCACACTACGGCGAATTCGTCGCGATTCTGCCCACCAGCCGCGAATCGGGAAAGTTCGCCAGCAAATAGGTGTTGCGGCCGTCGTCGATCGTCACGGCCTGCGGTTCGGCGGCGCCGGTCGAGCCATAGCGGCTCACCGGCTGCAGCGCCACCTGATGCCGGCCGGTGGGCAACTCCAGGCGCAGCACCTGAATTTTGTCAGGCAACAGGCCCCAACAGCGAGTGTCGGCGGCTTCGCTTGCTTCCCAGGCGATGCCCGCCACGTCCAGGGCCACGCTGGTGAGCGTCGCCTGGTTGGCCCCCATCGCCTCCTTGGCGCCGAGCACGATCCCTTTTTTCACGACGCGCCGCACCACCGCCTCGGCAAGGATGCGCGGGTAGATTGCCTGGTGCTGCTCGACGGCCATCCGGCCAACGTCGGTGATCGTGGCCGTGGTGCCCGCGGGCCGGCCATCGACGTAGACGCCGATACCGGCGATTTCGTTGGGCGGTATGACGATCCGCGGCACCTTCACCGGCGCAATGGTGGGCGGCAAGCTGTATTTGTTCGTGGCGCTGATGATCCGGTCGGCAATCAACAGTGAGACGGTCGTGGGCAGTTCAAGCGTCTCTTCTTTGTAGGGACCGCGTCCGACCAGTGCGAACACGTAGAGTACGCCGTTGCCCGGCGCCGAATGACGGCCGTGCCGGGCACGTTCCAAGTCGGCGCGCCCGTCGAGGAATTGCGGTTCCCATTGAACGACCAAGGCACTGGCGCGGGCCGCGTCGTCATAGTTGCCGTGCGTGGCTTCGCGAATCAGCCCGTGCAGGTAGGGGCCGATCGCCACTTGCTTGTAGGCCAGCTTGGGGTTCGGGCCGTCACTCGAAGCCTCCGCGCCGGCGGCCTCGATGATCTGTTGCTGTTTGTCGGCGACCTGCAAGGCGTAAGCGACGGCGTCTTGCCCGTCGCCGAGCAGATTGGCCAGCGAAAGCAGTGCCCGGATGAGCACCTTCTCGTAATCTTCGCCGCAATAGGCTTTGTGCCTGTCGTCGGTGATCAAGGCAATCGCCGCTTTGCCCAGCCTCGCCCGTTCCAGCTCGTCGAACCGGTCGCGGACGGTGCGCAGCGCCTGTTCCGACTCTCGCGGGCGTCCTTCGGCCAACTCGACGATGGAGCGTTCCAAGAGGAGCACTTCGGAGTCGCGGTGGTCGTGCTTCAGACCATCGTCGAGCGATTTTTCGGCCACCGGCAGGTCACCCGAATAAAAACCGTCGCGAATGGCCAGCAGCCGCCGTTCGTGCGTCGCGCAGCCAAGGGCGAAGAGCGGCAGAAGGGGCAGTAAAAGGAAAAGGATCCATCGACGGCAGACGGCAGCCGGTAGACCGGGATCTCGGCGATGCACGGCGCAAACCAGCGGGCAATCGTCGGTCATCTAAGAATCCCCGTCTACCGTCTACCGTCTGCCATCTACCGTTCTTCACCCCTTCATGAGCCGACTGAGCCGCGAATGATAGTAGCCCTTGCTCAACGTGGCCGATTGCTTGTCGTATTGCCCGTTGTGGACATCGACGAGCTCCATCGTGAGCAGATAGTCGCGCTGGTAGTCTTTGTTCTCGCGGGTGGTGCCGGAGGTGATCGTGGCGTAAAGCAGGTAGTCGAAGGGCTGGCCCTGTTGTTCCATGGCGCCCACGAACATCCGCATGTTGGCGGGCACCATCAACAGGTCGGGCCGCAGGCGGGTCTGCATCAGCCCCGCTTCGACGAACCGCTTGCTGACGGGCTGAAAGATCTGGCTTTCGAGAATCTTGGAGTCGATCTGTTCGTAAAGCTGGTCTTTGAAATCGCCGATTTCTTCGATGCTCTTGTTTTCGACGCCCACGAAACAGATCCGCAGCGGCGGCAGAACCTGGCCATTGGGACCCGATTGGCGGGCGACCGAATGGCGGCCGAGCAGCTTGCCAACCGCCTCGTCCATCAGCGGCCGCCAGGTCTCGCCTCCGGCCTGGTGACTGCCGACCATCGACGGGTCGCCCGGATGTTTCACCTCGGCGTATTGATTCCCGCGGCAGCCGCCCAAGCAGCCGGCCAGTGTAACGAAGCTTGATCGAAGAAAGTGGCGTCGGTGCATGGAGTCCGTTCCGTGCAAGTAGGTCAGGCTTTTCAGCCTTGTATTTATGGCGCAGCGGTCCCTGATACCTGTAGATCGGCCGATTCTTTTGGAAAACTTGGCATCGCCGGAACGGCCCTCTCGCAACTTGGCACACGAGCGGTGATATTACGGAAAAACCGCAATCTGGGCAAGCGGCAATCAGTCTTGCGGCGCCAATTCGAAGATTGCCTGGGGCACATCGACCGGCAGTCCCGCTTGCGGCATGGGAAGCTTCAATGTCCACAGGACGGCCTGGCTGACCAGTCGCCGATACGCCTCACGGCGCCAGTTGTCGTGAAAATGAAGCCCGCTGAAACCGAACGAGCGACCGCCGTCGGGGCGCTGCCAGGCCCAGGCCACCGTTTCGTCGCGGCCTTCAATCGGCACCGTAATGACCGGCTGAATCGCGTCGCCCGGTTCGACAAGCTTGAGGCGATAATAAAACTCATCGCGGACCGTGAGCGGACCCACGGCATTGGCAATCGGGTGATCGGCAGCCTGCCAACGGGTTTCGATCACCGTGTATTTCCGGTCCGGACCGCCGTGACAACCGCCCAACAGGCGCACAAACGGTCCGATGTTCTCCGTATCCTTGGTCCCCATTGCCCAATGCAGCGCCACCAATCCGCCTCCGCGGGCAGCAAGCCGGGTGAACGCCTCATAGCGGCGCGGATCGGCGTTGATCCATTTGGCTCCCTCGGAGAGAAACAGCACGCAGCCGTCGACCTCGGCCAGTTTGTCGGGCCCTTCCGGCCATGGCTCGTCGCAGCGCTCGACACGCGCTTCCACGCCCGGAACACCCTGCAAGCACACTTGCAATACCTTCAGACCAGGCAGGTACTCATGCGTGGTCGGCGGATGACCGTCGGGGCCCTGGCCGAGCAGCAGCAATCTCTTCGGCCTCTTCGGCGGCGCCTCGTCCGCCCTTGCTGAAGAACCGAGGCAAATCAGTTGCAGGGTGACGAAAAACCAGATCGCTCGCTGATATGAGTTGGACCTGAACCCGAACTGTATTCTTGTCATTTTCAGTCCGCGTCGAAAACAGCATTGACGTTGTGACCGAGACAAATGGCGGGAAAGTCGTCGAAGGTCGGGTCGGGCGCGGGCGGCCAGAATTCTCCCGCGCGAATGCGGCGGACCACCTCCCGCGCCTGCGCGTCGGCCGCCTGCAAATCTTCGGGCGTCCAGTCGGCGAGTTGGTCTTTCACGGCCGTCAGGTCCTTGGGCAACACGATATAACCCAGACCGATCTTGGCGTCTTGGATTTCGATGGCCCGAGCCAAGTGGCAATAAAGCGGCAACTGCAAGTCGATCCAGCAATCGTTCTTGCGGTGGGTGGCATTGGGAGATTGCCCCTTGTCCGAAGTCTTGTAGTCGAAGATCACGTAGCGGCCATCGCCGTCGTGGCGGTCGATGCGGTCGATGCGCCCGCGCAAGAACATCGGCCGGCCATCGACCGGGAAGGGCGCCGCCTCGCCGTCGATCTCCACCTCGGTCGTGGCGATCCGCCAGCCTTGGGCCGCCCACTCCGCCTGCCACCGCGCAAACGACGCCAGCCGCAGACGCAAGTGCTCCACCTGCAAGTCGACCGCCGGCAGACGCTGTTCGCCATAGCGGCCGACCACCAGACGCGCCAGCTCGGCACTCAGCACGTCGGCGATTTTCTCGGCGCTGGTGAGCCGCGAGTTGTCCGGATCCTGGCCAAACGCCTTAAGCACTTCGTGCGCCAGCCAGCCGAACGTGGCGGCGTCGATCTCTTCGGCCAGATCGTCGAGAGAGACGAGTTGCAACACGTGCTTCAGATAAAAGCGATACGGACACGCCAGATAATCGCGAAACTGCGTCACGCGCAAGCTCGCCGGCGGCTCCTTCGGCGGCACCGGCAGCGGCGGCCGGAACGTCGATTGAACTCGACCGGCGACCAGGCCTCGCGGCACGCGATCGGGAGAGGGCGACGCCGCCAGGCCGAAATAGGCCAGCACGCGGCCGGCGATTTTGTCACGCGGGCAGGCAAAGGCCAGCCGGCTGGGAGTGAGCGGATCGCCTTCGGCCGAACGTCGCCCGGCAATCAGCCGCAGCTCGCGGCGCGAACCGGCCAGCACGGCCAGGGCGTAGGCGTCGCGGGCATAGCGGCGGTCGTTATCTTCCAGCCCAAGCTGCCGCCGCAAGCCGTTGGGCAAGAACGGATCGGCGTTGATGAACGACGGCACAAAGCCGTCGTTGAAACCGGTGACGACCAGAGCCGGCGCGTCGTCGAGCGGCAGCTCCAGCCAGCCCAACAACTCGATGGCCGAATGCCCGGCGAGGGGCGGAATTGGTTCGTCGTCGATATGCCGCAAGAGCAGGCGAACGGCGTCGGGCGCGCCCCAGCGGCCGGCGAGCTTCGCGTCGGCCCCGAAGGCCTCTTTCAGCACCGTGTGGATCTTTTCGCAGGCCGCCAGCACGATGCGACCGCCGGCGAAAAAGGGGGGGTGGTTGGCATCGAGCTGCCGCCGGCCATAGACCGCCACCAACAAGCCGGCGATCTCCTTGGCCCACTCGGCCAGCGGTCGTTGGCCGCGAAACGGCTTGCACAGTCGGTCGATTTTTTTTTGGATCGTAGCCACCTTGCCGCCAAGGTCGTCGTTATCGGGCGCGGCCTTGCCCAGCCTGGACTGAAGGTGACGGGTGTACCAAGTGTCGAGCGCGGCCAGCCAATCGCCCGATTGGTCGTCGCCGGCCAGCCAGATTTCCAGGTCGGGATGACGCACGAGCGCCGCGAAATCGGCAAACCGTCCGCCGTCGAGATAATCGGCCACGGCCGACAGCAGCCGATAAGGCGCCGTTTGCCGCAGCCGCAACGCTTCGGCATAGCGCGAAGGCAGGTCGAACTGCTCGAAGCGGCGTTCGAGAAAGGGGACGACGCCCACGTCGGGCACGCCCATCGTGATCTCGTCGGCCGCATACTTCCCCGCGTAGCCGGCCAGCGCGTCGACGGCCGCCGTCGCCTGATCGGCCGGACCATCGACCACGATGATCTGCTCGTCGCTCAGCTCGATGTGCGCCTGGCGCCAAGCGCCGCTCACGAGGGTGCCCAGCTTCGTAAACCGCTCGGCCATGGCGGGCGGAGCATAGACGAGCGCCGTCACGTGATCGCCCACCTGTTCGAGCATCTTCTCGGCCACGCGCGGCATATCGGCCAGGCCCACAAGAACGATGTCGTTGGCACAGCGGCATTGGCTGTTGTTGACCGCTTGCAGCCGGGCAAGCTGAGTGTCGGCCAGGCCCAGCTTTTCCAGCCGCCGCAGATAGGCCTGCTGCACCTCCGCGAGCGTCTGCCACCGCCCGACTTCGATCGCCTCGGCCGCACGCAGCGCGGAGTTTTCCGCCGGTCGAAAACCTCGTTCGGGCACGTCGGCAAAGATCAAGCCGTGCCCGGCCAATTCGTCGTGAAGCCGTCCCACCATCTCGGCCAGAGCCAGCCAGCGCGCGGGGTCTTGGCGGTCGGGCGGGTCGGGCACAATTCGCCGCAGCAGACCGGCGTCGGTGTCTTCCAGCGCCTTCAGCCAGGCCAGGCGGCACGTCAACCGGTCGGCGTGGCGGCATGGCTCGTATAACTTTTCGGGCAAATGTCCGACCGTGACGATTTGCGGCGGCGTGCAGGCAAGCTGACGCTGCTCCGCCTGCTCGACGAGGATTTCCAATAAGCGGCGGCTGGCGCGTGCGCCCGGCAGCACCACGATGACCTTGGCCAGATCGGCCGCGTCGGCCGCGGCATAGCGGTCGAGCAGCCAGCGGGCCGCTTGTTCCAGCGCGGGTCGGATCCATCCCAAGAAGGTTCGCACGGGCGGCATGGTCTCATCCTCATGAACGGGCGTCTCGCATTATGCGAAGTTTTTTGCCGGGACGCCATGCCCTAAAACCACTCCTTCGGAAGCTGCTGCAGACCTCGCACCACGACACGCTGGATGGACGACCAGGCGACGGCGGTGAGCGTGTGCGTGCCGTTGGCTTCGGTGGACGCGAAGATCGCGTGCTGGGCGTCCTTCGAAGAGAACTGATCGGGCTCGAGCAGCTTGCCGTCGCCCAGGTGGAGCTCAATCGTCGCCCCCTGCGCTTTGTATCGCCAAAGCTGTGCCAAGAGCGAAGCCAAGGGATGCGCGGCGACGTTGGGCGAGGAGGCCGACGTCAGGCCCGATTTGCCTCCCTTCGACGAACCGCCTTTGCCCGACGTGTCGATCTGGATCACGATGTCGTTCAACGGGAAGTCGGGCGTCTCTTCCTCGACGAACGGCTGATCCTCCTCTTCGTCTTCCTCGTCGGGGTTGGGAACGAGAAACTTGATGCCGCAGTGCGGGCACTGGCCCGGCCGGCCGGCCAGGCTCGCCGGCCCGTTCAGCCGATGCCCGTTGGGGCAAAGAAAAATAATCTGGTCGGCGCCCAAGTCGCTGGCGCTCACGCCGTCGCCGGTCGATTCGATGCGGCTGGCGTCGTCGTCGGTCTCTTCCGGCGCGTCGCCGGCCGGCACGCGCACGACGACTCCGCACTTGGGGCACTTGCCCGGTTTTCCGGCCAGATGGTCAGGGCAGGTGAGCCGGTGGCCCTGGGGACAAAGAAAGGTGATCGGCATCGCCTTTTATCGTAACCCAGGCGGACGGCGGAGGGTAGCCACCGCCGGCCGTCTGACCTTGGAGCCGCTGGCGGGCGGGCGTAGAATGCCAGGCAGGCTGGGCGAACCCTCACCCGCACCGAAAACGCATGTCGTATCGTTCCATCAAACGCCAGCTTGGCGAGACCCATCTGGAGCGCAAGTTCCTGGCGCTGTTCGGCATCTGCCTGGTGCTGCTGATCGGCCTGAGCTTCTGGGCCTACAGCCTGCGCACCGACAGCCTAGTGGCCAAACAGAACCCGTCGACGGCCAAAAGGCTCGTCGACACCAGCTTACTCGCGGTTCACTGGAGCAAGGTCAACTACGCGGGGCAACTGCTGGACGAAGTCCGCGACAAGGACTGGATCGACTTTCTGCGCAAGATGGGTGCGGGCCTCCAAGGTCGCGACTACGACTGCACCTTTTTGCGCCCCGCCGACGCCGACAACGCCGCGACCCCCGCCGATCCCTTTGATGCGGGGGTGCTTGACGAATTCGCCGAAGCTCCGGCGCAGGCGGAAGCCCCGGGAACCGAGGAGCCGCATCGACAGCGGTTCATCAACAATGGCGAGCAATATGTCTACTACCGTCCCGTCTACGCCGAGTCCTCTTGTATTCGGTGCCATCGGGTTTCCACCGGCCCGCCCGACCTAGCGGAAGGGCAGATCATCGCAGTCGCCAAGGTGACGATCTCCAACGCGGCCACACGTTGGGACCAAGTTGTCAACCGCGCGATTTTGGTTACGTTTGCCATCTTCATCACTTTTTTGGCGATGTTGGCCGCCTATTTCATCGTCCGCTACGTGATCGTCAAGCCGCTCAAGCACCTGCGCGACGTGAGCGACGCGGTCAGCCGCGGAAACCTGGAGCAGCGGGCCGAAATCCGCACGGCCGACGAATTCGAGGAACTGGCGGTGGCCTTCAACCGCATGCTGGGCCACCTGGTCACCGCCCAAGAAGAGCTGCGCCGGCTGAACGAGAATCTGGACGTCAAAGTCGACGAGCTGGCTCAGGCCAACATGCGGCTGTTCGAGTTGAACCGCCTGAAGAGCGATTTTCTGGCCACCATGAGCCACGAGCTGCGCACGCCGCTGAACAGCATCATCGGCTTCAGCGACGTGCTGAGCTCCATCAAGTCGCTCGATGACAAACAGCACCGCTACGTGTTGAACATTCAAAAGTCGGGCAAAATGCTGCTCGACATGATCAACGACATTCTCGACTTGGCCAAGATCGAAAGCGGCAAGATGGAGCTGCGGCCCACTGAATTCCGCATTGAGCACGTGATCGGGGCCCAATGCGACATGGCCCGCCCGCTGGCCGAACGCAAGAACCTCGATCTCGACATCGAGGTCGAGCCGGATTTGCCCGGACTCTTTCAGGACCAGGGCAAGGTGCAGCAAATCCTCACCAATCTGCTTTCCAACGCGATCAAGTTTACGCCCGACGGCGGGCGGATCGTGGTTGCCGCCAAGGCCGGCGCCGACGACGAGCTGTTGCTGACGGTGGCCGACACGGGCGTGGGCATTTCGGCCGACGATCAGGCGCAAATTTTCGAGAAGTTCCGGCAGGGCCGGACCGTGATTCCCGGCGGGGACGCCATGACCCGCGAATACTCCGGCACCGGCCTGGGCCTTTCCATCGTCAAAGAGCTCTGTAAACTGCTGGGCGGCGATGTCTCGGTCGAAAGCGAACTGGGCAAGGGAAGCACGTTCACGGTCCGCCTTCCCTGGCGAGTCGCGGAGCGTCCCCCGGCCGACCGGCTGGCGGCCGAAGCGCTGGGCGACCTGGGACATGCCTCGCGCGACGATTTCCTGGCACCCTCGCTGGAAGAGCCGGCGGCCGGCCCGGTGGGTCTTTAGCGACGCACGTATGCCCAACTTTCCTCGACGTTCTCCCTTGCGGCTGGCCGTGTTGATTTCGGGCGGCGGCACCACGCTCCTCAATCTGATCGACAAGATCGGCCGGGGCGAGCTGGACGCGAGAATCGCGGTCGTGGTTGCCAGCAATCCCCAGGCGGGCGGACTGACGTTCGCGGCAGAAGCCGGCATCGATACGAAGGTGGTCGAGCGGCGCGCGGCGGCTGACGACGCGGCCTTCAGCCGGGCGGTGTTCGACGCTTGCCGGGCCGCCGACTGCCAGCTTGTGGCCATGGCCGGCTTTCTGAAGTTCGTGGCCATTCCGCCCGACTTTGAGTGGCGGGTGGTCAACATCCATCCCGCGCTCATTCCCGCCTTCTGCGGCCTGGGGTACTATGGGCATCACGTACATCAGGCCGTGCTCGATTACGGCGCCAAGGTGAGCGGCTGCACCGTCCACTTCGTCGACAACCAATACGACCACGGGCCGATCATCTTGCAGCGCACGGTCGCCGTCCACGACGACGACACGGCCGGGTCGCTGGCGGCGCGGGTCTTCGAGGCCGAATGCCAGGCTTACCCCGACGCCCTTCGGCAGATCGCATCGGGCCGGCTGCGTGCGGAAGGCCGCCGCGTGTGGATGCAACCGGAATGATTCATCCGCTCCCAAGCCACGGCGGTGGCTGGGGCAGAAGCTGGCCGAGAACGACCCGGCAACCACCAATACGCGCCACCGGCCAGCGGATGCCCCGGTGGTGGCGCTACCGGGGCATCGCCGCGGCCGCGCGTGAAGTGGAGAACGGGTCGAGCGCACGGCTCTGGCCCAGCCACCGCGAACCCTCACTGCTCGCCGCTCTCAAGCCACGGCCGGCCATAGGTCGCGGCACTGGGAGCGGGCTGTTCTGGCAGGGCCGACCAGCCGACGACCGACGGATGATATGCCAGTCGGAAGCAAACCGGCTCGGCCCATTCCAGCGGCAGCCGTTGGATCACCGTTCTGCCGTTGCGGTCGAACTCCTGGTAGGCGGCGTCGGGCAAAATCTGCTCCACCAAAGTGGCGTCGGCGTTGACGACCGCCCCTCGCAACGCCGTTTGAATGACGGCCTGCCAAACGGCCGTGCCGCCCCAGAGAAGCTTGACTTCCAGCGGCGCCAGTGTTGGACTGTGCGTGGTCCAGACCGGAAAATCGGGCGCGGGAGCCAGGATTTCAAACCACGCGCCCACCTGCGTTTCGACGTAAGCGATTTCTCGTTCGCAGCCGGAGACGACGACCGCCAAAGGCGATGCCAGCGGCTCGCCCCGAGCCTGGCCGCGGATCAGAAAGCCGTCGCTCGCCGGAGTGCTCCAGATTGCCAGCGGCTCAAGGAACCATTGCGCGCGGACCTCCAGCCGGACTTCGCCGATCGGGCCACCGGGCAAACGCTCGCGGCCCGGCCGCAAGGGTTGCGTCACGCCGGGCAATTCCTGCGGCAGCTCGACTTCGAGGTCGATCTCGTTGCGCGGCCCGACGAGGCGCGTCACCTCGAAGCCGCGCGCCAGCGCGTAGCCGTCGATCGTGCCCAGTCGGGTGCCGTTCACCGACACGTGTCCAAATGCGTCGACGCCCTTCACGACCAGCCAAAGCCGCTCGTGTGGATCGAGCGTGGCCGGAGGGTTGAAGGTCCGTCGATACCGCACGCGGCCGCGGAAGCCGCTGCCCAAGCGATCTCCCCAATCCTCAGGCACCGTGGCGCGGCCGGCGGGCGGCAGACCGGCGCTGATTTCAGTGATTTGCCCATCGGCGTCGAGCGTGGCCCGTGCCAGCGGCTCAAAGTGCCACGGGCCGCGCAGGCGAATGACGTGGGGATAAGGCATGCGGAATAAGCAGACTTGTAGGGTGGGACCAGCGAGCTTGCGAGCGCCGGCCCACCGATTTGAGGCGTCAGGTTTCAGGGGCCAGGCGTCAGGACAAACAACCTGATACCTGACGCCTGACAACGGTGGGCCGGCGCTCGCAAGCTCGCTGGTCCCACCTTACACCGGAAGCGGCACTATATCTAACCATACCCACCGCTACGGATCACGGACAACCACCCATTTTTCCCGAATCTCCGGCACGTTCCTTGCCGACGCCACTTTCGTAAAAACCGGACTAATCGCGCCGTCCGTCAAATGCCGAAACGCCATTGATAGGGCCAATAAACACCTTCGACCGGCCTTCCCGCGTCCCGTCGGCTCTTGTCGCCGAGCGGGAAGAGCCTGTCTGGACCTTGCTGGAGGAATCCTTGCCATGAAGAAGTTGATCTCCGCGGCGGCCTGCGGGTTGTTGCTCGCTTCCGTTCCCGCCTTCGCCCAATCTCCGCGCGCGTCGCAACGTGCGGCCGCCGCTTCAGCCAAGGCAAAGGCGGACCTAGAGGCCGTCCATGAGGAGCTGCCTCACCGAACGTCGATGACGCAGATGACGCCCGAAATGTGGCTTTATACGCAGGAGATGCAGCGGCGCGACGATCCGAAAGAGGCGGTCCGCCGCAAGGCCGAGTTTCGCACGGCGCAGCGGCAGCGCCGCATCGCCGCCCGCGAATGGTTCGGTTATTCGAACTCCCGCCCGACCGTGAATCCCGATCCATATATCGCCGGTTACTCGGCGCACTGGTCCGCCAACAACGCCGTGCGGCCCGACCAGTGGATCGGCAGCAATCGCCGCGCCGGGCGGTAGATAAGGCGTCAGTAAACCGCCACATCCGGGCTTGGTCTGCGCGCGCGAAGCGACAGGCGTGTCGCGTCCGCGCGGCGCCGACAAGCAGCGGGCCACGCGGATGGATCGTCGAGACACTCGCGGACAACCGGCCCCGGTGCGCCGCGCGCGGCGCTTTTGCACGGCGCGCCGTCTCGAAGGCCGGGATCAAAACGAGGCCCTCGTGCATGAGAAAAAAACGCCGCGCGCGGCGCTTTTGTTCTGCGCGGTCTCGAATGCCGGGTCCAAAACGGCCCCCTCGCGCAAAAGAAAAGCGCCGCGCGCGCCGCGATTTTGTTTTGCGCACCGTGTCCGCGTGACAGGGCACCCGCCTGTCGGCATGTAAAGCTTCGCCGAACCCGGTACGCAGGTGCCGTACACCAACCCGAAGCGCTAGCGAGGAACGTGAAAAAGGCGACAAAACCTCGCTTGCGCTTCGGGTTAGTGTGAAATGGGAACGGGTTCGGC
>Ga0307372_10002261_pt1 | contig 32215 bp, 30 predicted proteins | sample OX1MG_FD_202533 | JGI IMG/M metagenome (GOLD analysis project Ga0307372, IMG submission 202533) | Soil microbial communities from Risofladan, Vaasa, Finland - OX-1 | ecosystem: Environmental > Terrestrial > Soil > Coastal area > Acid sulfate soil | place: Finland: Risofladan, Vaasa | collected... | reverse complement strand
GAGGCGGGCTTCGGCCCTCCCTTGGCCGGGTGGGGCTATTGACCCCGGGCCGGGGGTGCCGTTGATCCGGTCGTCAGGCGACGTCGACTACGGGCGGCTGGGCGACGGCTACGCCCGCCGGCGCCGCCCCGATCCGAGCATCGCCGCGCTCATCCACCACGCCCTCGGGTCGTCACGTACCGTCCTCAACGTCGGGGCCGGTGCGGGCTCCTACGAGCCGGAGGACCGTGCGGTCGTCGCCGTCGAGCCCGCCGAGTCGATGATCGCGCAGCGTACCGACCGCCACTCCCCCGCCGTCCGGGCCGTGGCCGGAGCGCTCCCCCTGGCCGACGGCGCCGTCGATGCCTCGATGGCCACCGTGACCGTCCACCAGTGGCCAGACCCGGTCGCCGGCGTCCTCGAGATGCGCAGAGTGACCACCGGGCGGGTGGTCGTCCTCACCTTCGATCCGGTGGAGCTGGACCGCCTGTGGATCGCCGACTGCGCGCCGGAACTGATCGAGGTCGAGTCTCGCCGCTATCCGGCGGTCGCCACACTGGCCGAGGCGTTGGGCCCCGGCACCGGTGTGCATGCGGTGCCCATCCACCTCGACTGCCCCGACGGCTTCACCGAGGCGTTCTACGGCCGGCCCGAGGCCTTCTTGGACCCGCAGGTGCGCAGGGCCCAGTCGGCATGGTCCTTCCTCGACCGCGCCGACGAGGAACGGGCGGTCGAGGCACTCGCCGCCGATCTGGCCTCGGGACGCTGGGACGAGCGCCACGGGCACCTGCGGACCCAGGCCCGCTTCGACGGTGCCGTCCGGCTGATCGTCAGTGGATCGTGAGCCTGCCGGCCCGGTCCGGGTCATCCGTCGGCGCGGCCCTTCCCGGACAGCAGCTCCTCGCCGATGTCCACCTCGAGGCCGATTCCCCGGTCCGCTGCATGGCGGGCGACCCGCACCTGGTAGCGGCCGGGGTGGACGACCATCGAATGGGACACCACGTCCCGTTCAGCCACTGAGGAGAGGTCGATGGCGAGCCGCACGGTGGCCGAGCGGGCGGCCCCGACCTCGAACCGGGCGAACCCGGCCAGGCGGGCCGGACGGGGCGAGTGCCGCCGGTTGACATACACCTGCAGGACGTCGGTCCCGGCGCGGTCGCCGGTGTTGTGGACGGAGGCCTCGATCCGGAGCATCCCCCCGCTGACCTCGGCGGCGGCTGCTTCCAGGGAGAACCGGGTATAGCTCAGGCCGAATCCGAAGGCATACGCCGGCGCGATCCCCTCCCGCTCCAGATGCCAGTATCCGTGCCAACCGTCGTAGACGAAGGCGTCTGCCTCGCGCTCGAATCCGGGAAGGTCCGAGGCCGACCCGGGCACCGAGAAGGGGAGGCGTCCGGTGGCGTCGACCTTGCCCGACAGGACGTCGGCCAACCCGTTGCCGCCCTCCATTCCCGAGTACCAGGACTGGACGACGGCCGGTACTGCGCGGTCCCACTCGGAGATGACCACCGCGCTGCCGGCCACCAGGGCGACCACCGTGCGCGGGTTGGCGGCGGCCACGGCCCGGATCAGAGCGACGTCGTCCTCGTGCAGCCGCAGTGAGACCCGGTCGCCGCCGACGGCGAACCCACCCGGTTCCGGACGGGCCGTGACGTGAGCCGGGGCCCGGATCGACCGCTCCGCGGCGATCTGGGCCCCGAACCGCTCCACCAGCGCCGGGTCGTCCTCGCCCGGGAACAGGTCGGCGAGACCGGCGGACCCGGCCTCCCCGATGAACTCGCCTTCGTCCTGTCGGGTGTAGCCCACCACCACCAGGGCACACGCCGCGGCCGCGGCCACCGACGACGCCCGCGACAGGTCGGTCCCGTCATCGACGACCAGCGTTCCCCCAACTTCGGCAAGGACCGAGCGGAGCCCGTCGGCCACGGTGACCACCTCCGGGGCCCACACGTCGCTCGATCCACCGTCCCCCAGGTTCACCGCGGTGGCGAGCCTCCCGAGGACGGCCACCGAGGTGCCCGCCCGGATGCCCAGCGGCAAGACGGGCGTGTCCCCCACCGCCTGGTTCCTGAGGAGCACGACCGACTTGGCCGCCGCCTCCCGGGCCAGGTCCCGGTGAGCCGCACACGCCAGAACTTCTCGGCCCGAGGCGGGACGGCCGAGCACACGCTCGAAACGCTCCCGGGTGGCGACCACCCGCTCCACCGCCCGGTCGACCTCGCTCCACGCCTCCGGATCGTCCTCGAGGGCCCGGCGGAGATTCGCCGCCCGGATCATCCGGTAGGGCATCTCCACGTCGAGCCCGGCGTGCAGCGAACGGGCCGCGTCGCGGATGCCGAAGATCCAGTCGCTGATCACGAATCCTTCGAATCCCCACTCCCCCCGCAGCACATCGTGCAGCAGCGGCCGGCTGTCCCCGCACCACTCTCCGTTGACCCGGTTGTAGGCACTCATCACCACGGCCACGCCCTCATCGATGATCCGTTTGAAGTGCGGGAGGTAGACCTCGTGCAGGGCCGCCTCGTCGACCGAGATGTCCACCCGGAAGCGGGAGTTCTCCATCGAGTTGCACGCGAAGTGCTTGACACAGGCCATGGCGTGGCGCTGCACGCCCCGGGCGAGCGCGGCACCCATCTCGCCGACGAGGTGAGGGTCCTCGCCATAGGTCTCCTGGGCCCGGCCCCAGGCGGGGTGGCGGAGGATGTTCACGCACACCCCGCCGAAGAGGTCGGCGCCGACGGCCCGCAACTCCCGGCCGATGGCTTCGCCGATGCGCTCCTCGAGCTCGACGTCCCAGGTGGCACCCCGGGCCATGCTCACCGGGAAGCAGGTCGCCCGGTCGATGACGACACCGCGAGGACCGTCCGAGAACGAAAAGCCCGGAAGCCCGAGCCGGTCCACCTGTGCCGCCCGGAAGGGGCTCTTGTGGTAGCCCCCCTCTCCCAGGTAGGCCAGGCCGGCCCAGAACGGCGCATCCCCGTCCAGGCACCACAGCTTCTCATCGTCGGTCATCGCCTCGACCGTCCGGCGGGTCCACTTCCCCGCCTCCCCGACGTCGGGCGGGCTCAGCTCGTCGGTCATCGGGCCACGCTCGACCGTCGGCCGCTACCGGCCGAAGGGTCGGTTGTCGCCGTCGACCACGGTGACCAGCTCCCCGAGGCTCGCCTCATCACCCCCCTGACCCTTCCCCCGTGAGGGCTCCGCCGGCGCCCCGAGGTTGACCCAACCGAGCAACCGTTCGTGCTCGTCCAGCGCGAACAGGGCCCGCACCGGGGCGGTGTCCAGCACCGCTGCGCTCTTCCACACCGCTCCGAGGCCGAGGGCCGTGCCCGCCAACACCATGGCGTACCCGGTGCAGGACGCCGAGGCCATCTGCTCCCACTCCGGGACATTCGACTCGAGCCGGGGGGAGGCGATCACCATCACCGCGCACGGTGCGGCATGGGCCTTGCCGCGCATCTTGGCGACCATCGCATCGGGGAGGTTCGCACCCCTCACCGCATGCAGACCGGCAACCATGGCATCGCCGAACCGGTCCCGCCCGGCCCCGGTGATCACGGCAAAGCGCCAGGGCCGGAGCCCTCCGTGATCGGGAACGGTGGTGGCGGTTTCGAGGATCTTGGCCAGGGCCCGGCCATCGGGCGCCGAACCGTCCCGGGCCGGCTCGGCCCGGGGGGCCGACAACTCCTCGATCCATGGCATCTCAGCGGCAGGGCCGGGGCGCGGCCTCACCGGCCGGCCGCGTCGATGATGGGCTGGTGTGCTGCGTCGAGATCCACCCACGGTAGAGGAAACCGGGTGGGTGTCGCGCCATCCGACCCGTGCCGGTTCAGCCCGTCGGCTGCTGCTGGGCCTGGCTGCTCGAGCTCAAGGTGGCCGTCACGGCCATCTGGGCCTGACCCCGGTAGAGCCCGATCCTGACACTCTTCCCCGGCTTGTCTGCCTGCACTGCGGCCGCCAGTTGGTCGGCGCTGGTCACCGGCTTCCCATCGAATGAGGTGATCACGTCTCCCTGTTGCAGGCCGGCCACATCGGCCGGAGATCCGCTCTGCACCTGCAGCACCACTGCACCCTGGGTTGGCACGAAGTTGTACTGGCTGCGCAGCTGCGGGGTCAGCGTCTCGAGCGACACCCCGAGGTAGGCGGTGCCCGAAGACTGGTTGTTGCTGATCGACTTGTTGCGCAGCGCCGGAAGGAGCTGGTTGATCTTGCCGGACGGAATGGCGAACCCGATGTTCTGGGCCTGCGTGGTTCCAGTCGAGTCGGCCGCCACCGCGGTGTTCATGCCGATGACCTTGCCAGAGCTGTCAACCAGTGGGCCACCCGAGTTCCCCGGGTTGATGGCGGCATCGGTCTGGAACATGTTGGTCAGCGTCTCGGTCCCGGCTCCCGATGAGTTGGTCGCTTGCACGGTGCGTCCCTTGGCCGAGATGATCCCCTGGGTGACCGTGGGAGACCCGGCCTGGAGGCCCAGAGCGTTGCCGATGGCGACCACGGCGTCACCGACCTGGACGTTGTCCGAGTTGCCGTAGTTGACGGTCGGAAGGTTCGATGCGCCGGTGATCTGCAGCAGGGCGACGTCGTTGGTCGGATCGGTGTCGACCAGGGTGGCCGGCATCGACGTCGTCTTGCCGAACAGGGTGACCGTGATGGTGGTGGCTCCCGAGATGACGTGGTTGTTGGTAACGACCTCGCCGTTGGGGGTGATGATCATGCCTGTGCCCTGGTCCTCTTGCACTCCGCCCGGCGAGCCGCCGCCGAAGATCGCGTTGGACACCGGTGCGGGCGACTTGGCGTCAATCGACACGACCGCCGGCAACACCTTGGCGATGACCGATTCGATATTGGTGGTGCCGTTGAGGAGCGCGGGCCCGGCGGAGATCTCCTTCACCGTGGTCGATGCTGAGTTGTTGTTGAGGGCGGCCACGATGCCCCCGCCGATCAGCGCGCCGATGAGCGCGGCGGCGCCGGAGACCACCACCCACAGCCACCCGGGTCCCCGACGGCCGCTCGAAGGTGACGCCTCCGGGCCCGACGCGGGTGGAGAGACCGGGCCCCAGACGGGGACCACCGGGGCGCCCGTGCCGCCGGTAGCGATCGGCTCCGGCCCGGACGATGCGGAGACGGCGCCCGGTGAACGCTCCAGCCACCCGTCGGGGAGGAAGGGCTGGGCGGGCTCGGTCGCGGCCACCGGCACCGGCTGGGTGGGAACCGGGGACGCGCCCGGGACCTCCTGGGTCGGTTCGGCGCCGGCCGGGCCGAGGGGCACCGCCGCGGCCGGTGGAGAAGGGTCATGGGCCGGCGTCCCTGGCGGGCGCTCGTGCGCCTCCGGTGGGTCACCGTCGGTCTCGGACTGCTCCATCACTCGCCCTCCTCGGGCCGCGCTGCTCCCGGGTTGCTCGACCACTTGACGGCGGCCGTCGCGACGACATCGTAGGGTGGGATCACCTCGGCAAACATGCATTTCGACGGGTTCTTAGTGCCTTCTTAGGGCGTGGCCGACGACTTCCTTCCGGGTCCTCCGCACCAGCCACTAGCCTTTCGGCCGGTATGGCCCATCGCATCGAAGTCGAGCTCACCTCCCAGACCGGGGACGACACCTGGACCTGGCGCGCCGCCGGCGCCAAGCAGCCTCGCGGCACGGTCGAGGCCAAGCTGGTGCCCGAGGGCGCCGGCGTGGGGGCGGTGCTCCGGGCCGAGGTCGAGACCACGCTCGATGGCACCACCGTGACGGCCCTACTCCCGTCCAAGCCCAGGGGCGAGGTGCGCTCCGCCGAGCGGATCGAGGTGCTCGGAACCCCCCGTCGCGGTCCCGACGTCAACGTCGTACTGGCCGCCAAGGCCAAGCGGCCCCGTCGTGACGATCGACCGGACCGCGTCGGGGACGGTGCCCGCCGGACGACCGGTCACCGGCCGCGCCCGGAGAGCGCCGACCGCCGTTCCCGGAACGAGCGTGGCTCGGGAGGCGGGCCCGGCGCGCCGGCCAGGGAGGGTGCGCCCACCCGGAGGTCGGCGGGTCCCCCCCGCTCGGGGAGGCGGGATCCAGGCGGACGGGACAATCCTCGGCGGCCGGCTGTCTCCAACACCTACCGCAACGCGGCCTTGGCCGACCTCAAGCCCGAAGAGCTCCCCGTGGCGGAACAACTGCTCCGCGGCGGGATTCCCGGGGTTCGCCAGGCCATAGAGGAGCAGAACACCCGGGCCCGGGGCGAGGGGAGGCCCGAGGTCAACCCCGGCCCGCTCCTGGCCATGGCCGAGACGCTCCGTCCGGTGGTCAACCTGGCGGCCTGGAAGGACCGTGCCTCGGTGGCCCGGGCCGACGGCAAGGATGTGCCGCTGCGCGAGCTGCGATCGATCGTCGCCTCCGCCTCGACCGTCACCCTCGACGAGGAGGGCGCCGAGATGCTCTCCGCCCTCCGCACCGCCCTCGATCAGCGGGTCACTGCGCTGCGCGACCGTTGGGTCGAGCGGATCACGGCAGCCCTGGGCGAGGGACGGGTCGCCGACGCGGTGCGGGCCTCGATCCGCCCTCCCGAACCGGCAGCCCGGCTATCGTCCGAGCTGGCCGTCCGGCTGGCTGATGCCGCCGGTGGGGCCATGACCAGCGAGACCCCTCCCGACGAGTGGCTCGCCCTCCTCGAGGTGGTGGTCGAGTCCCCGGTGCGCCGCACGGTCAAGCCCCGGGGCGTTCCAACCGGAGCCGACGAGTCCCTTCTGGCCGCGGCCCGCCAGGCATCCGGCCATGTACCGGAGTTGGCTCGGCTCATGGGAATACCCATCCCGCCTCCACCCGGCCCCCGTCGTCCGGTCCCGGCGCGCTCGGGCCAGGGTCGACGCGGGTCGTGACGCGGCCACCCGGCCGATCAGTCCAAGGGGCGGTACATGGTGAGCACCCGGGCCTTGAACCCGGCTGACTCGAAGAAATTCTTCGCCTCCCGGTCTCCGGGCAGAGCGGTACCGTCCACCCCCGTGCAGCCCTGCTCCTCCATCCAGGCGACCGCAGTGTCCAACAGCAGCCGTCCGACCCCCACTCCTCTCGCTCCCGGCTCCACGTAGCAGGCGTCGAGGACGCCGCTCCTTGCTCGGCCGCCTCCCTCCAGGTGGCAGAGCGCGAAACCGATGACGGCATCGTCGATGGTGCCCACCAACACGAGCCGCTCGGCGTCCCCGATCAGTTCGGGGAGCCGCTCGGCCAGCGCGGCACCACCTGGCGGGCCCGCGGCCCCGCCGACCAGCAGCAATCCCCCTCGCCTGGAGACCACCCCGGCCAGGAATTCCGCCGACAGCTGCCCCAGGCGCTCGGCGTCGTTGACCGTTGCCGCTCGTACCGCTTCCATACGATCCTCCCGCCCCGAGCCGTTCCCCGATCTGCGGGCTCAGGACCGCTCGTCGAGGAGTTGGTCGACCCGGCTGAGAATCGTCCGGCGCCCACGGGTCGACGACTCGTAGGTCCGGACCGACACCAGCTCGGACCGATTCAGCCCGTCGAGCCGTTGGACCACCTGGGACGCGGACAACGCATCGAATCCGGGGATGGACAGGGCCGACACCGAGGGGACGTGGCCGCTTCCCGGTGAGGGCCGGGATGGAGTCGCCGGGTCCACGGGCCTGGCCGGCTCCGGTCGGCGGGTTCCCGCCCCGGACGCCGGCGCCCCCGAGCCGCCCCGGTCCCCCGTCCCCGCACCGGCCTCGGACGGGACGGAACCGCCGGGCACCGGCCCGGCGCGGTGCACCAGGCCCTTTGAGCGCCGGTGGAATTCGCGCCGTCCGGCCCGGACCGCGAACTCTCCCATGGCCCGGGCCGAGGAGACCCGGATGCCCAGACGCTCCCGTCCCCGGGCGGCCAGCTTGGGCAACTCCTCGACCACCGACACGGCGATACCGGCCGGGACGAAGACGAACACGTCCAACAGCCGCTCGTTCAGGGGAACGTCCCCGTGGTGGTCGTCATTCGTTTCTGGCATGGCCGGCTCCCGGTCAGACACAGTCGCGGCAGAGCATCTTCTTCCGGTCCGCCAACTGGTTCGGATGCTTGACCAAGAAGCAGGAGCGGCAGACGAACTCGCCCGGCTGCTTCGGCAATACCCGCTCGACACCGTCCCCGGTGCGATCCTCGGGCTCGGGCGCCTCCTCGTCGTCCTCGACCACCTCTTCGACGACCAGGCGCTCCTTCAGGATGGTGTCGAGGCTGGCCTCGACGTCCTCGTCGTCGGGCTCCTCCTCTTCGTCCTCTTCGGACTCCTCTGCCGCCTTGGCCGGCTTGGCCGTCTTGGCCGTGGCCGAGGCGTCGGGCACGGCCTCGATCTCTTCTTCGACCGCGGCCAGATCGGCTTCGTCCTCGTCCTCGATGACCAAGCCGTCCTCGACGATGAGGTCGTCGTCGTCCGCCAACTCGTCGAGGTCACCCTCGATGAGCTCCTCAGGTCCTTCGACTTCGTCGAGTTCTTGTGCCATCTTGATCTTTCAGTGGTGAGTTGGCGGGAGCATAGACGCTTCAGTGGCGACCTCGTTCAACGGCGCCCCATGACTGGGGGTGACCGCCTCTTCATGGCGCCGATGCCCCAACCGGAACTCCACTGCCGCCTTCAACAGGAGGTTTGCGCCGGTCATTCCCGGTCCCCGGTCGCAGACGGTGGGCCGGGCCGAGGAGGATCCGGTGCTTCCGTTCGCTCGGGCCCAGGCGGTCGGACCCAGGGGTCTTTGGCACCATTCCCCCGTTGCCTGCGGTCGACACCGCCCGCCTCGGGGGAATGTTTTCTACTCGATCCCCTGGGTCTCCCTCCGCCTCTCACAGCATCCCCCCCTCAAGCCGGACCGTTCGATCGAGACCGACCGGAACGCTCTTCGGGGCGACTGGGACTGGGCGCACGTTAGGCCACTGGCACTGCCGGTCGTCAAATGGCAGTAACCCCTCTCCACCTGGGCATTTACAAAACCTCCCAGGTCAGGGGTTTGCGCGATTTCCTGACGCCGCCATCGAATTCCGTCGTTCCTCGGCGCGGCGTTCCGCCTCGAGCCGTTCGAGATCCTCGGCACCGAAGTCGACGTGCGACATGGCCTCGGCCAACAGGTGGTGGCCGGCCCGTCCCGCGATCAGGCGGTGCATCTCCTGGGCCACCCAGCGATAGCCGGGGTGGCCCTGCGGGCCCGATCGGAGCTCGGTCAGGTGCATCGCCTCGCGGGCGTTCATCTGCATCGAGTACCGGATGCGGAAGGCGAGGGCCACCGCGTAGGCCGACTCCACCGGGAACGCCGGGAGCAGGGCCTCGCACAGCTGGCGCGAGCGCTCCATGGACCCCACGTAGCGTTCGGTCAGCCCCGCCCCCTCGACCACCTCCGGTACGTCGTATCCCAGGGTGGTGCCGAGCGGCTGCCACTCGATGGTCAGCATCCGGTGCCGCTGCAGATCCCTGAAGGCGCCGTAGTCGGTGACCACGTCGAACCGGTAGTCGGTACGCTCGAAGGCCCGGCCCGGTCGGTGGCGCCGGTTTGCCCGGTCCCCCACATAGGCCCGGAGGATCGAGCGCTTCTCCTCCGACCCGAGCAGGCGGACCCGGGACAGCACCTCCTCCTCCGGTCGATCGGTGTGGGGGGCGCAGATGGCGGCGATGACCTTCTCCTCACCCTCGGGATCGAAGTCCACCAGCGTCACCGAGGGCTCCCCCGAAGGACCGACCGGTGGCTGATCGGCCGGGGAGACCAGGTCGGGGAAGAGCTCTTCGACCAGATCCCCGGTCTCCCGCCGGGTCCGCTCCAGGTAGGCCGACCACGCGCCGCCCCGGTCGGACAGGTCCACCCGCTGGAGAAAGGACGGGATCACCTTGCGGAGTTCGGTCAGCATCAGGTCGGCATACTGGCGGGCCTCGTCCAGCGGATGTGACCGCATCCGGAGCAGCAGCATCTCGTACGACTGCCCGGTGGCGTAGATGCCCACGTTGGAAAGGGAGGCGGCCGGCAGCAGACCGCGGACGGCGTCGAGGGCCTTGGCCCGGATGGCCTGGCGGTGGACGAAGTCGGAGTCGCCGGGGTGGCGCGGGTGACGCGCCGACAGCCAGGCCTGGGCCTCCTCGAGCAGCTCTCCGTAGGTGTCGAACATCCGGTCCAGATCGCCGACGTAGCGGGCGCCGAGCGGTGAATCGAGCAGGCCCGGATGGCGGTAGTAGCGGTAGTGGCCGGTGGTCAGTCGGTGGTTGTAGGCGATGTACCGGGTCGACTGCTCGAGGTAGGCCATCAGCCGTCCCCATTCGAGAACCTTGGTCAGCACGTTGGAGGCCTGTTCGCAGGCCAGGTGCACCCCTCCCAGCTGGGCCACCGAATCGTCGCCGTACTCGAAGAAGACCTTCTCGTAGAGCTGCTCGGCCCGCTTCAGCCCGACGGTGGCGTCGACGGTGGCGTCACCGGAGATGTCGAGCTCCCCCACGAACTCGTCGAGGAACAGCCGGCGGAGACTCTTGGGCGAGCGCGAGTAGCGGGCAAAGAGTGCACCCTTGACGACTTCGGGCAGGTTGACCAGGGCAAACACCGGCTGGTCGAGATTGGTGACGTAACGGCGGAGGATGTCCTCCTCGTCTGCGCTGAACGTCTCCGTGGCGTAGGGGAACATGCCCGGATCACACTAGGACGGCACCGACGGCTCAGGCGCGGACCCCACCGGCAATCGGATCGTCCGCCGCCACCACGCCCCGCTTGAGGAGCGCCCCCGCCGCCTGGGCCGCCTCCCGGGTCGTCGGGTCCGGGGCCGCCTGGCCCAGCTGGCGAACCAGGTCGATCAGCTGGCGGACGTTGCGCACGAAGTCGCCGGGGGCCACCTCGGTCTCCTCGAGCACCGAATCGAGCGTGTCTCCTCCCGCCCATCCGATGGCCGCCCGGGCGAGCCCGGCGTCGGGCCGCCGTGTGCGACGCAGGCCGACCCGGCGCTCGTCGGCGCGAAGGCCGGCGCCCAGGGCGTCGAGGCCGGCCAGGCGCTCGACCACTTGTCGCTTCCGGGGTGGTCGCTCGGAGACCTCCACCCGCCGCGCCTCGAAGCTGAGGGCCGATGCCACCCCGGCCAGCGATTCCGGGTCGAGCCCGTCGAACAGCCCGACCCTCAGGGCCTCGGCCACCAACAGATCCGACTCGTGGTAGATGGCGGCGAGGATCCGGCCCGGCCCGGTCAGACGCCAGCCGTCGATGAACCCCCGCTCCTCGAGGATGGCCAGTCGCCGGTCGAGCTGGGCGGAGAGCGAGACCGAGCCGGGGGGAGCCTGCCACTGCCCGTACGACGCGGCCAGCAGCCCGCGGGCCTCCTCCCTCGACCACCGCCGCACCAGGTTGACCGCCAGGTTGTAGGTGGGATGGAAGGAGGAGACCAGATCCGGCGCGGGGGCGGCGGCGGTGCGGGCCACCAGGGTGAAGGGGGTGGCCGCCGACCACAGGACGACAGCGTGCCCGACCGTGTCGATCCCCCGGCGGCCGGCCCGGCCGGTCAGCTGCAGGAACTCGCCGGAGGTGAGCGCCGAGCTGTCCGATCCCCGGAATTTGGCGAATCGCTCCACCACCACGGTCCGTGCCGGCATGTTGATGCCCAGCGCCAGCGTCTCGGTGGCGAACACCACCTTGAGCAGTCCCTCGGAGAAGCAGTGCTCGACGGCCTGGCGGAATGCCGGGACCAGCCCGGCGTGGTGCGGCGCGATGCCCGCCTCCAGGGCCGCCGACCATGGTCCGTAGCCCAGGGTGGACAGGTCGTCATCGGTCAGCCGTTCGACCGCGGCCTCGGTGAGCTGGCGGATCCGCGCCCTCTCGGCTCCCGAGGTCAGCCGGATCCCGTCCTGGAGGCATTGACGGGTGGCGTCGTCACAGGCGGCCCTCGAGAAGATGAAGGTGATGGCGGGGAGGAGGTCGGCCTCGGCCAGGTACTCGACCACCTCGCCCCGCCGCGGCGTCCGGTACCGGTGCCGGGGATTCCGGCGCTGGCGGGCCTCGAGGGCGACACCGTCGGGGTTGGGCGCTCCCTCCCGGAGCAGGGGCACCAGGGTGATCCCTTCACGGCCCCGTTCGGCGACGGCGTAGTGGAGGTGCAGTGTGACCGGTCGGTGAGTGGCCACCACCACCCGGGTCGTCCCGCGCACCGAGTTGAGCCAGGCTCCGAAGTCCCGGGCGTTGCTGACGGTGGCCGACAGACTCACGAAGGCCACGGCCGGAGGCGTGAGGACGAGGACCTCCTCCCATACCGATCCCCGGTAGGGATCCTGGAGGTAGTGCACCTCGTCGAGCACCACCACCTGGAGCCCGTCGAGGATCGACGAGCGGCTGAAGAGCATGTTGCGGAGGACCTCGGTGGTCATCACCACGATCGGCGCCCGGGCCTGGTGGGAGACGTCGCCGGTCAGCAGTCCCACCCGGTCCGCTCCGTAGCGTGTGGACAGTTCGGCGAACTTCTGGTTGGAGAGGGCCTTGATCGGCGTGGTGTAGAACGTCTTGCCTCCCAGCTCGAGGGCCCTCGCCGCGGCATAGTCGGCGATCACCGTCTTGCCCGACCCGGTGGGCGCCGACACCAGCACCGACTCGCCCCGGTCGACGGCGTCCATTGCCTGGTGCTGGAAGGCGTCCAGGACGAACCCGAGACCCTGCTCGAATCGTCGCCGCAATCCCTCACCTGTCCCATCGCCGGCGTCCCGGGCCGTCCCCCGGACACGCCCGGCGGTCATCGTCGGATGACCTTCCCGATGACGATGGAGATCTCGTAGAAGAGGTAGAGGGGGATGGCCATCGCCATCATCGAGAACGGGTCCGAACTCGGCGTGACGACCCCGGCCACCACCACGATGAGCACGATGGCCCACCGCCGCCACGAGGACAGCTTCTGCGGGCTCAGGACGCCGGCCACCTGCAGCGACACCAGGAGGACGGGGAACTCGAAGGTCAGCCCGAACACCGTCATGAGCAGCACGATCAGGCTCAGGTACTTGGTCGGGTCGAGGATCTGGTGGAGGCTCGGGCCACCGATGTTGTCGAGGAAGCTCAGCGCATGGGGGAAGGTAAGGTAGGCCACCACGCACCCCAACGCGAACAGCGCGATCGAGGCCACGATGAACGGGATGGCGTACTTCTTCTCCTTGGGGTTGAGCCCCGGGGTGATGAACCTCCAGAGCTCCCACAGCAGGACCGGGGAGGCGAGGAAGAGCCCACCGTAGGCCGCGATCTTCACCCGCAGGGCGAGCCCGTCGAGCGGCCCGGTGATGTAGAACCCGCAGTGGTGGGGCGCCACCTGGCAGTAGGGGTGCTTGAGAAAGGAGAGGATCCAGGGGTAGACGAGGAAGGCCGCGGTGGCGGCCACCACGAAGGCCACCGCGCAGATCAGCACCCGGCTCCGGAGCTCGGTCAGGTGCTCCACCAGGGTCATGGCGTCGGGCTTGGGCCGGGCCTCGCTGCGGCGCTTCAGGGAGATGGCCATGGGTCTCGGGCTCCAGTCGGTGACGTCGCCGGCCGGGGATCCGCTGGGGTCAGTTCAACCCTGGGTCGTCGGGGACGACCCCGCCGGTGGATCGGACCTGGTGGACGATCCCCCCCGCGTCGGGGATCAGACCTCCTGGCACCAGGGACGGTCTCCCGGCGGCGTCCGTTCGGACCCCCCCGGTGGGGTCGGTGGAGAACCCGGGCGGGTCAGCGTGCATCCCGGAATGTTCGGAGCCGTTGGCGGATGCGGATGGCCCGGGCTGCTCGCCGGTGTGAGCGTCGGCCAGCGTGTCGAGGAAAGACAGGGGCGAGCGCACCGCCTGGGAGATCTTCTCGGTGGAGGGGAGGTCGGGGAACGACCCCCGTACGTCGGATTCGAGCCGTTCGCGGAACTTCCGGAAGTCGCCCCACAGCCCACCGATCTGCTTGGCCATCTTCGGCAGCTTGTCGGGGCCGAGGACCACCAGGGCCACCACCAGGATGACCATCACCTTCGCCGGGCTCAGGAACGGCACGAGGCCAGTGTACCGGCGTCAGGGGCGATTCGGCGCCCCGGGGGACGACTGGAACCGGGACCGGCCTAAGCGCCGTCCGGGCCGGCGGGCGGCCCGCGACGGGACGTCCCTGGGTGCGGACGGCGCCGACGCGGAGCCTGGAGGGCCAGTACCAGGAGGATCAGGACCACCAACGCCACCGCCGACAGGGCGGCCAACCAGAACTCCTGGCCGAGCGGCCAGGCTTTGAAGGCCATCTTGCCGACGATCAGGTCCTTGGCGATGGGTCCGAAGTAGCGGCTGTCCTCCGAGTCGGTGCGATTGTCGCCCATGACGAAGTACTCGCCTGCGGGGACGGTAAAGGGATGGGCGAGGCTGAACCCGTCCGGAAGCGGGCTCGGGGAGGTGACCGGGGGGTCCGCCAGCCAGGGCTCGGCCAAGGGCTGGCCGTTGATATAGACCTTCCCGTCGACCGACGCCACGGTGTCGCCCGGCAGGCCGATGACCCGCTTCACGAGGTCGGAGTAGTCCGCCTGCTCGAGCGGAGGGCGTCGGAAGACCACGATGTCTCCCCGGCCGACGCCATGGAGGCGGTAGCTCAGCTTGTCGACCACGATGCGGTCGCCGATCTGGAGCGTGGGCAGCATCGACCCCGACGGGATGTAGAACATCTGGGCCACGTAGACCCGTACGCACACGGCGAGTAACAAGGCGACCAACAGCACGACCAGCCACTCGATCAGCCAGCGGGCCTGGCGACGGGACCCGGCGCGCTCTGCCCCGTCGTCCGCCCCGGCCGTACCGTCGAGGCCGGCGTGGCCGCGGACCGCCGCCGCCCCGGGGGTGGCCACGTCCACGGCTGCACTGTGAAGGTCGGGGTCCACCAGGGTGCGAGGCTACTCGACCCCTAAAGGCGGTTTGCTACAGGCCCTTGGCATGGCTGATGGGCCACACCACCGCCACCGCCCGTCCGACGATCAGGGACCTGGGAATCGGTCCGAAGAACCGGCTGTCCTCGGAGTAGCGGCGGTTGTCCCCCATCACGTAGTACTCGCCGGCGGGAATCTTGACCGGGCCGGGGAGGTCGAACTGCTGGTGGGGGTCCCCGCCGGACAGGGCACCGCTGTAACTGTTCGATCCCGGGGGCAGCCACGGCTCGGACAGCCGCTTCCCGTCGATGTAGATGTTGCCGTTGCTCGAGGAGATGGTTTCCCCGGGCAGCCCGACCACCCGCTTCACCAGATCGGCGTAGGCCTGGTCCTCGAGGGGCGGGCGGGCGAAGACAACCACGTCGCCGCGGTGGGGATCGTGGAAGCGGTAACTCAGCTTGTTGACGATGATCCGATCACCGATCTGGAGCGTCGGGAGCATCGACCCCGAGGGGATGTAGAAGGACTGCACCACATAGGTGCGCAGCACCACGGTGGACAGCACCACCGCCATCAGGATGATCGCCCATTCGATCACCGCCCGATGGCTCCGGCTCCTCATCGGGCCGGCCGTCGTCTCGCCGTCACCCTCCTTTGCCAGGAGGTCCGACCCTGTCGGCCGGGATCCCCCGGGGAGTTGAGTGGCCACAACCAGGGGACGCTACCGCACCGGGACCGCCGTCCCGGGTGCAGGGATGCGCCGATCGAGATGTGGGTACGGGTGACGGGGGCGGCGGATGCGCTGCAGTCCCGGCCGGGTCACAGCCCGGCGATGAGCTTCTCCACCCGCTCGTCCTTGGCTTTGAAGGGGTCCTTGAGGAGCACCGTGCGCTGTGCCTGGTCGTTGAGCTTGAGGTGGACCCAGTCGACGGTGAAGTCGCGCCTCCGCTCCTTCGCCCGCTTCACGAACTCCCCTCGCAGGCGGGCCCGGGTGGTCTGCGGAGGAGTGGACATGGCCGCCGCGATGTCCGCGTCGTCGCACATCCGATCGAGCTGGTCGTGGCGCTGCAGCCGGTAGTAGAGCCCGCGCGATCGGTCGACGTCGTGGTACTGGAGGTCGAGCAGCGACACGTTGGGACTGTGCAGGGAGAGCTGGTGCCGCTGGCGGTAGCTGTCGATGAGCCGGTACTTGGCCACCCAGTCGCACTCCCGGTGGAGCGACAGCGGGTCGGACTCCAGGCCCTTCAGGCAGTGCTCCCACATGTCGAGGGCCCGATCCTCTTGGGGCGACAGACCTTGCCTGTCGCGGTAGCGGACGGCCCGCTGCAGGTACTCCCCCTGGATGTCCAGCGCGCTCATCTCGCGGCCGTTGGCCAGGCGGACCGGCCGACGGCAGGTGATGTCGTGGCTGATCTCGCGGATGGCCCGAATGGGGTTCTCAAGGGTCAGGTCGCGCATGACCGTCGAGGGGTCCTCGAGCATCCGCAACACGATGCTGGTGGCGCCCACCTTGAGGAACGTCGCGTACTCGCTCATGTTGGAGTCGCCCACGATGACGTGCAGGCGCCGGTACTTCTCGGCGTCGGCGTGGGGCTCGTCGCGGGTATTGATGATCGGCCGGCTGCGGGTGGTCGCCGACGACACCCCCTCCCAGATGTGCTCCGCCCGCTGGCTGAGGCAGAACACCGCACCCCGTGCCGTCTGGAGCACCTTCCCCGCTCCGGCGTAGACCTGGCGGCTGACCAGGAACGGGATCAGCACCTCGGTGTAGTGGGCGAAGTCGTCGCGCCGGCTGGTCAGATAGTTCTCGTGGCAGCCGTAAGAATTGCCGGCCGAGTCGGTGTTGTTCTTGAACAGGTAGATGTCCCCTCGGATGCCCTCCTCGCGGAGACGGGCCTCCGCTCCCTCCACCAACGAGGAGAGGATCCACTCTCCGGCCTTGTCGTGGACGACCAGCCCGGCGATGTCGTCGCATTCGGGGGTGGCGTACTCGGGATGGCTCCCCACGTCGAGGTAGAGCCGTGCCCCGTTCTCGAGGAACACATTGGAGGAACGCCCCCAGCTCACCACCCTCCGGAAGAGGTACCGGGCCACCTCGTCGGGACTCAGCCGCCTCTGCCCGCGCAGCGTGCAGGTCACCCCGTATTCGTTCTCCAAGCCGTAGATGCGCTTGTCCATCTTCCTCACGGTACCGTGAGGAAGGCCGAGGGCGACGAACCGGCGCTTCGGCGGCGGCCCGGCGGGCATGGATCGCTCAGCCCAGCAGGGACTCCAATTCGGAGTCGACCAGCCGGCGGAACGCCCTCCGGCCGTTGCCCTGGGCCAGGACGGCCACCTCGAGATCCGATCCGGACAGGGCCCGCTCGGGGCCGGCCAGCGCGCTCACCGCGGCGTTGAGCGCCGCACCGAGGGCCCATCCGGCCGTCCACTGCCCCTCGAGGCGCTCGGCGATCGCCTCGGTCTCACCGCCCAGCACCGCGTAGCGGTCCTCGTCGGTGATGGTGCCCTCGTAGGCGATGTGGTACAGCTGGGCCGGATGGGCCCCGCTGCCCAGCTCGGCCACCAGGATCTCCACCTCGAGCGGCTTCATCTCATGGGTGAAGACCTGGCCGAGGTACTGGGCGTAGAGGTTGGCCAGGGACCGGGCGTCGACGTCCTCGCGGCTGTAGGCGTACCCCTTAGTGTCGGCATGGCGGATGCCCGAGACGCGCAGCTGGTCGAATTCGTTGTACTTGCCCACGCCGGCGAAGGCGATCCGGTCATAGATCTCGCTGATCTTGTGAAGCGACCGCGACGGGTTGTCGGCGACGATGGCGATGCCCATGTCGTAGGTGGTGGCGATCAGGGAACGGCCCCGGGCGATGCCCTTCTGGGCGTATTCGGCCCGATCCTTCATCACCTGTTCCGGGGCGACATAGTAGGGCATGGTCATGGCTGGCGCCCCTCGGCCCGCCGGCGTTCGATGAGGGCGGCGAAGCGTTCCGCCACCTCGTCGTCGGGCACCGGTTCGAAGCCGGCCCCGGTGACGGTGGCCACCAACGGATAGATGCCTCGGATCAGGTCGGGCCCACCGGTGGCCGAGTCCTCGTCGGCCGCCTCGTAGAGGGCCTCGATGGCCAGCTCCACCGCATCGTCGCGCGCCATGCCGACCCGGTACCCGAGCTTGATGGTGGTACGGGCGTCTCGACCGCCGGATCCGGTGGCGTTGTGCTCGGTCTCCTCGTAGTGGCCACCGGTCACGTCATAGGTGAAGATGCGACCCGTCTGTCGCGCCAGGTCGTAGCCGGCGAACAACGGGACGACCGCCAGTCCCTGCATGGCCATGGGCAGGTGTTCGCGCACCATCTGCCCCAATTGGTTGGCCTTGCCCTCGAGGCTCAGGACCACGCCTTCGACCTTCTCGTAGTGCTCCAGCTGGGTCTGGAAGAGCCGGACCATCTCGATGGCCGGGCCCGCGGCGCCGGCGATGGCCACCGCCGAATAGCGGTCTGCGGGGAAGACCTTCTCCATGGCCCGGTGGGCGATGGAGTGGCCCTCGGTGGCCCGGCGGTCGCCGGCCATCACGATCCCCTCGGCGAACCGCAGCGCCACCACCGTGGTCCCGTGCCGGAAGTCGCCTGGGCCACCCCCGGTGGGAGAGGCGCCGGTGGCAGTGGCCACCATCGGGTGGACCGGGAGCTGGAGCCGTCGGATCAGCCCCGCAAAGTTCGGTCCCGGGTCTTCGGTCGTCGAGAAGAGCGGTAGCGTCACCGGGCCTACTCGCCGCCCTTCTGCACGTAGTTCCGGACGAACTCCTCGGCATTGTCCTCGAGCACCTCGTCGATCTCGTCGAGCAGATCGTCGAGCTCGGCCTTCAGCTTGTCGCCGGTCGCCGAAGTGGCCGGCACCTCCTCCACCACCTCGTCGGCCCGCTCGGTCGTGGCCTTCTTCTTCTGTTCGCGTTCAGCCATCTCGTTCAACCATCCCTACTCTTCTAGCTGCTCAGTCGATCCAAAAGCTCGGACGGACCTGCGCACGCCTGCAACAGCTTCTCGACGTGATCGGCGGTGCCCTTCAGGGGGTCCATCATAGGGACGCGGCGCAACGGGTCGGTGCCGAGGTCGAACACCAGCGAATCCCAATTGGCGGTGACGACCGACGAGGGCCATTTCTTGAGGCACTGGCCCCGGAACCAGGCCCGGGTCCCCCGAGGCGGTTCGGTGACGGCCGCGGCCACCGATTCCTCGCTGATCAGTCGCTCGCTGTCCATCCTGGCGAACAGGGACCGGGACGGCCGCAGGTCGTGGTACTGGAGATCGAGGGCGGCCAGACGGTGATCGTCCCAATCCAATCCGTGCCGGTCGCGGTAGGCCTCGATCAGTTGGAGCTTCGCCACCCAGTCGAGCTGGCGGGCCAGGGACATCGGATCGCCCTCGAGCCCGTGGAGGACCGTCTCCCAGCGCTTCAGTACCTCCTCGCCCACCGCCTGGTCACCCATGCAGTCGAGACCTTGGTCGTCCGCGTACTTGCGAGCCAGCGAGAACAGCTCCCACTGGATGGCGAGGGCGGTGGCGGTCGAGCCGTCCTCCATCAGCAGGGGTCGGGTGAACGTCCGGTCCAGGGCCACGTCGTGCATGGCGCCGACCGGATCGGCCAGGGCCAGGCTCCGGCTCCCCGAGACGTCGTCCTCGATCATGGCCAGTACCAGCGAGGTGGTCCCGACCTTCAGGAAGGTGGCCACCTCGCAGAGGTTGGCGTCACCGACGATGACGTGCAGTCTCCGATACCGGTGGGGATCGGCGTGGGGCTCGTCGCGGGTGTTCACGATGGGGCGCTTCAGCGTGGTCTCCAGGCCCACCTGCTCCTCGAAGAACTCGGCCCGCTGGGACAGTTGGAAGTCGACCCTGGTCCCGTCGTGGACGGCGGTCTCCGCTCCCACCTTCCCCGCACCGGCGAAGATCTGGCGGGTCACGAAGTGGGGGGTCACCCCGGCCACGATCCGGGTGAACGGCGCCGTCCGGTCCATCAGGTAGTTCTCGTGGGCCCCGTAGGAGTTGCCCTTGCCGTCCGAATTGTTCTTGTAGACGACCAGCCGCGACCCGTCGCCGGCGGCCAGGTCGGCTGCCTCCATCGACCGGGTGAGGATCAGCTCGCCGGCTCGGTCGTAGCGGACGCATTCGAGTGCGTCGCGGCACTCCGGGGTGGAGAATTCGGGGTGGGCGTGATCGACGTAGAAGCGGGCCCCGTTGGTGAGCACGGTGTTCACCAGATGGGTCTCGACCTGTGGCGGCATGGAGCCCTCGCGGGCGAAACCACGGGCGTCGTTCCCCGGGGCCTCGTCCTCGAAGTCCCAGCCGGTCTGCTGGCGCGCCACATCGCGGGCGTACGCGTTGATCAGGACCGATGACGCCGCGATCGGGTTCGGATCGCCATGCAGGACCTGGATGCCGTACTCGGTCTCGATGCCGCAGACCTTGGGGATGGCCACGCGTCGACCCTATCCTGGCCGGTGCCCCCACGAGATCGATTCCGGTGGCTCAGAGATACTGGCCGGTCCCCACCCGCTCGATGGACCGCCCGCCTTTCGTCTCGTCCTGGTCGCTGATCAGGGTCCGGATGTAGACGATCCGTTCGCCCTTCTTGCCGGAGATCTTGGCCCAGTCGTCCGGGTTGGTGGTGTTGGGCAGGTCCTCGTTCTCCTTGTACTCCTGGCGGATCGACTCGAGCAGGTCGGCGGTGCGGATCCCCCGTGTCTTGTCGGCGATGGTCCGCTTGATGGCGAGCTTCTTGGCCCGGCGGACGATGTTCTCGATCATCGCGCCCGAGGAGAAGTCCCGGTAGTAGAGGACCTCCTTGTCGCCGTTCTGATAGGTCACCTCGAGGAAGCGGTTCTCCTCGTCGTTGCGGTACATCTCGCCCACCGTCGACTCGATCATGGCCTGGGTCGCCTTGGCCGGATCGCCACCTCCGAGCGTCGCCACCTCGTCGGCGTCGAGGGGAAGGTCGGCGGTGAGGTAGCGGGAGAAGATCTGGGCCGCCGCCTCCTCGTTCGGACGTTCGATCCGGATCTTCACGTCGAGCCGGCCGGGACGGAGGATGGCCGGATCGATCAGGTCCTCCCGGTTGGATGCGCCGATCACGATCACGTCCTTCAGGGTCTCCACTCCGTCGATCTCCGCCAACAGCTGCGGCACGATGGTCGACTCCATGTCCGAGCTGATGCCCGTTCCCCGGGTGCGGAACAACGAGTCCATCTCGTCGAAGAACACGATCACCGGGACGCCCTCTTCCGACTTCTCCCTGGCCCTCTGGAAGACCAGGCGGATCTGCCGCTCGGTCTCACCCACGTACTTGTTGAGGAGCTCGGGGCCCTTGATGTTGAGGAAGTAGCTCCGGGCATTGGTGTTCCCGGTCACCTCCGCCACCTTCTTGGCCAACGAGTTGGCCACCGCCTTGGCGATCAGCGTCTTCCCGCACCCGGGCGGGCCGTAAAGGAGGATGCCCTTCGGAGCGGGAAGCTTGTGCTCGGAGTAGAGCTCCCGATAGAGATAGGGAAGCTCCACCGCGTCGGTGATCGCCTCGATCTGGTCATCGAGCCCGCCCACATCGGCGTAGGTCACATCAGGGACCTCTTCGAGCACCAGCTCCTCCACCTCGGGACGGGCCAACTTCTCTATCAGCAGGCCGGTCCGGGTCTCCATGAGCACGGTGTCGCCGGCGCGGAGCTTGACCCCGATCAGCGCGTCGGAGAGCTCCGCCACCCGCTCCTCGTCCGCCCGACCGAAGACCATGGCCCGCCTGCCGTCGTCGAGGATCTCCTTCAGCACCACCACCTCGCCGGAGCCCTCGCCCTCACGGGCGAGGATCACGTTGAGCGATTCGTTGAGCACCACCTCGTTGCCCCGCTTCAACTCGTCGACCTCGATGTCGGGATGGAGGGACACCCGCATCTTGCGACCCCCCGAGAAGACGTCGACCGTCCCGTCCTCGTTGGTGCCGAGGAATGTCCCGTACGCCGCCGGCGGCTGGGTCAGCTTCTCGACCTCGTCGCGCAGGTTGGCCACGTGCTCCTTGGCCGTCTGGAGCGTGAAGGTCAGCTTTTCGTTCTGTGAGATGGCCTGGGCCAGCTGGCCCTTGGTCTCCAGCAGCTTCTCCTCGAGCGTCTGCACGCGGCGGGGGCTCTCCTGCAGGCGACGGCGGAGCAGGGTGACCTCCTCCTCCGCCTCCTGGGCCCGGAGCCGGAGCGCGGCGAGCTCACCGTCATCCGCCGGGCCGGTCCGGCGGTCGTCGCCCACGTCTTCGAATTCAGCCGTCGGAATCACCCCGTTCGCGTCTGTGCCCTGTCGGCGACCCTACACCGGCACCCTTCGCGACAAGTCACCGTCGGCGCCGGTTCGAAGCACGATCTGACGGATCGTCAGTCCCAGTCGGTACAGTTGGAGGTAGGATCGATGCCAGGGCGTGGTCCTCTTGACCGACGGTGGCCCCAGCTGTAGGGCGACCTGACGGATGGACCGAGGCGGTCGGCCCGGGGCGAGACGGCCCGGTCCGCCGCAGAAGCGTAGGAGACACGGAGCTGATGAAGGTCTGGATTGACCAGGATCTCTGTACGGGGGACGGCCTGTGCGAGGAGATCGCGCCCGCCGTGTTCACCCTTCTCGACGACGGACTGGCCTATGTCAAGGACGGGGCCGACGTCAAGAACGAGCCTGGGGGCTCGGCCGGCATGGCCGCCGTACCCGCCGACCTCGAGGACGCCGTGGTCGAAGCCTCCGAAGAGTGCCCCGGCGAGTGCATCTTCATCGAACAGAGCTGATCAGGCCCGGGTCCCGTCCCCGTCGGTGACCGGCGGGCCCGCGCCCTCCTCCCCGGGCCCGAGGAGCCTGGCCGTGGTGAGGAAGCCGGTGTGGCCGACCATCCGGTGGTCCGGGCGGACCGAGCGGGCCTCGATGTGCCAGGTCCGGTGCAGCACTTCGAGGGTCGAGGCCATGCCGAACCGGCTGCGCTCCATGGCGCTGCGCAGCTGTGCCGTCTGATTGATCGAGGGAAGGTAGGCGCACAGGATGCCGCCCGGCCGCATCGCCTCTTCGGCGTGGGGCAGCACCTGCCACGGCTCGGGCAGGTCGAGCACGACCCGGTCGAGGCCACGGGCCTCGATGCCCTGGTAGACGTCCCGCAGCTCGACCCGGTACGGGACGTCCCCGCCGAGCAGGGCCTCCACGTTGCCGACGGCCCGGTCGGCGAAGTCCTCACGGAGCTCGTAGCCCACCACCTCGGCGCCGGCGCGCAGGAGGGCCATCGAGAGGGCCCCTGATCCCACCCCCGCCTCGAGAACCTTCACCCCGGGGGCGATGTCAGCCTCGATGAGGATCGCACCGAGGTCCTTCGGGTAGATGACCTGGGCGCCCCTCGGCATCTTCAACACGGTGTCCGCCAGCGTCGGCCGCACCACCAGGAAGCGCCGCCCGGTGCTCCCGATGACGGCCGAGCCCTCCGGGGCCCCGATCAGGTCGTCGTGGCCGACGATGCCGACATGGGTGTGGAACGAGCTGCCGCGACGCAGGGTGATCAGGTAGCGCCGCTCCTTCGGGTCGATGAGCAGTACCCGGTCGCCGTCCCTCAGGATGCTCCGATCCTCGGAGGGGCCCACGGCGCTCAGCTGCTGGTGGGGGCGGGCTTCGAGGTCTCGACGATCAGACGCTCGCCCGGCTTCAGCCGGGTGCGGTAGACCACGTCGTTCTGATTGCGGGCCCGGTTGATCATCCACACCGCGGCACCGACCACCAGCCAGGCGGTGTGATATCCCCGCAGTCCCCGGCCGAACGCCTTCACCTGGATGTACCGCAACAGGGTGTCCATGGCCCTAGATCCGCCGCACCTCGACGACGGCCGACTTGCGTCGTCCGCTCCGCCGGCCGATCAGGAACACCGCAGCCACCAGGAGCACCACCGCGGCCAGCCCGGCCGTGACCACCTGCGAGCGGGTCGACTCCACCTCGTCGGACACGTCCCCGGTCAGCTCGCGGAACTTCGCCTCGATCTGGTCACGGGTGATCCGTTCGGTTGCCGGGCTCATGTGGTCTCCTCCTTCGGGTTGGCGGCACTCCTTCGCTGGCCCCGGCTCACCGCCCGGACAGCGGTGGCGGCCACCGCCACCACGGCCACCGTGCAGATCAGATAGGGGGCCCAGGACCAATTGCCGTCGAAGGTGCTTCCGGTCTCGCCCTGGAGCAGGCGGAGGAAGGCCACCGACAAGATGACCAGGCCGATGGCCATTGCCACCGAACCGGCCACACCGAAGAGCATGAACCGGCCCAGCCCCTTCAGTGGCTCGAGGGTCTCCTGCTTGACGTAGTCGACGACCAGCTGGAGCGCCTCGCGCCCTTCCGACCGGAGCGCGCCCAACCCCTTGCCTCTGTCACCTCGACCTCGGGCCACGGTCCTCCTCGCTCTCCTTGGAGGCCGCGGCACCAGCCTGCCTCTCCCCCGCAACCGGCTCGTTGCTGGCCACAACTATACGCAGGGCATGCCGCCCTCCGGCCCGGACGCCCTTCACACCCGCCGGACGCCTGTTCACCCGGCGCCCGGTCCACGGGCGCCCACCCGCTCGCCGACCCAGCGTCCGCCCGGCCGGCTGTTCACTCCCTGGGAGTGAACAGATAGGTCGAACTGGCCCTGGCCACGATCGTCCCCCGGTCGTCGACCACCTCGGCCTCGGCGAAGGCGACCCGGGCGCCGCCCGAGACGACCGAGGCGGTGCACTCGAGCAGCGCGCCCACACGCACCGGGGCCAGGAAACTGGTCTTCATCTCGACATTGGACGAGAACACCGCTCGCCCCGCGTCCCGGGCGAAGGTGACGGTGGCCGACCCCATGGCCGAGTCGGCCATGGCGCCGATGAACCCGCCCTGGACGATGCCGGCGGGATTGGCAAAGCGCTCGTCGGCCCGCATCCGCCACACCGTCCGACCCGGGGTGGATTTGTCCGCGCAGGTCATTCCCAGGGTCAATTCGCAATTGGAGGGGACTTGGATCCGCAGATCAGGCACCATGTGACGCTACCTCCCCGCCGCTCGTCGATACTGGAGGGGATGCCCAATCGCCCCTCGGCACCCGATGGCCCGACCGTGCTGGTGGGCGAGGCCGTCGAGGACTGGACAGGGGATGCGGTCTTCTACGAGTACTCGGTGGCGGTGGATCCCATCGGGTCCGGTGCGATCAGCCGGGTCCCGGTCCGCAGCTTCCCGCCCGGTCTCCACGACGTCGGACCCTCCGGGATCATCCCCCTCGACCTCTCTGCCGACCTCGGCGTCGCCTATCCGGCCACCAGCCCCGGACTCCTGGCCTCGTTCGTGGTGATCGATCCCGGCGAGCAGGTGACCACCCGGCCCGAGGCCACCAGCGAGCTCTACTACTGCCTGCGCGGCGAGGGCCACAGCGACTTCCTGCGTCCGGGCACCCGAGGCCGCATCGAATGGGGCCCTGGCGACTTCCTCACCCTGCCCGCCGGTTGCACCACCGGCCATGCGGCCCACGGATCGCGCGCCCTGCTGTACCGGGTCACCGATGCGCCGCTACTCCACTACCTCGGCGCCGTCCCCGAACGGGGCCGGTTCGAGCCCACCCGCTTCGACGGGGCAGAGGCAAAGGAGCGGTTGGCCGAGGTCGAGCGGGATCCCGCCGCCTCGGCCCGCAACCGGGTGAGCGTGCTCCTCGGAAACAGGGCCACCCCCCAGACCCTGACCGTCACCCACACGCTTTGGGCCATGCTCGGGGTGCTTCCGGCCGGGCGGGTCCAGCGGCCCCATCGCCATCAGAGCGTCGCCCTCGACCTCATCTGCGAGTGCTCCCCCGGGTGCTACTCGCTGATCGGCGCCCACGTCGGTGCCGACGGCGCCATCCTCGATCCGGTGCGGGTCGAATGGGAGCCGGCCGGCGCCTTCGTGACTCCGCCCGGCCTCTGGCACAGCCACCACAACGAGTCCGGGCGGGCGGCCTACCTGGTCCCCGTCCAGGACGCCGGCCTCCACACCTATCTCCGATCCCTCGACATCCGCTTCGTGCCGGCGGACGACTGAGCGCCGTGCCGTTCGCCAGCGCCCTGTCCGAGCACCCGATCGCCGCCCTGGCCACCGGGGAGGTCTCCGGGGCCGTGCTCGAGGCCATCGGGGAGCGCCCGGACCTGGTGGCGGTGTTCGCAACCCGACCACACGCCGGGGCGCTCGAGGACATCGTGGGCACGGTGTCCGCCGTGCTCCACCCGTTGGCCCTGATCGGCTGCGCGGCGGAGTCGGTGGTGGGTACCGGACGGGAGGTCGAAGAGACCCCGGCGGTCAGCCTGTGGGCCGGCCGGGTCGGTCCCCTGGCCCCCGTGGCCCTCACCGCATCCCGCCTCGGCGACGACTCGTGGGAGTTCGACGGGTGGCCCGGCCGCCTCGGGTTCGAGCCGAGCGCACTGGTGCTCCTGGCCGACCCGTTCACGTTCCCCGCCGAGCACTTCCTGGCCTGGCTCGACGAAGTCCGTCCCGGGCTGCCGGTCATCGGCGGCAACGCCTCGGGCGGGCGCGGGCCGGGTGGCAGCCGGCTGGCCATCGGCGACACCGTCGTCGCCTCGGGGGCCACCGGGGTCCTGCTCGGAGCCGGTGTCGGCATCGAGACCCTCGTCTCCCAGGGCTGCCGGCCCTACGGGAATCCCCTCACCGTCACCCGCTCGGACCGCAACGTGGTCTACGAGGTGGCGGGCGTCCCGGCCATGGAGTGCCTGGTCGACCAGATCAAGGACAATCTCGGCCCCGTGGATGTGGCCGGCATCGAGTCCAACGGGCTCTTCATGGGACGGCTGATCGACGAGCACACCGAGGATCCGGGGCCCGGCGACTACCTGATCCGCAGCGTGGTGGGCGTCGACCGCTCGACAGGCGCGGTGGCCGTGGACGACCGGGTGCCGCTCGGCAGCACGGTCTGCTTCCACCTGCGGGACGCGGAGACGGCCGACACCGAGCTGGGCCTGCTCCTACGCGGCCGGCAGGCGGGCGGAGGCCTGATGTTCACCTGCAACGGACGGGGGACCCGGCTGTTCGACGACGCCGACCACGACGCCCGGGCGCTTGCCCATTCGGTCGGGCCGGCGCCCGTGGGCGGGTTCTTCGCCGCCGGCGAGTTCGGACCCATCGGCGGGCGCAACTTCGTGCACGCCTTCACCGCGTCCGCCGCGCTCTTCCACGACCGGTAGCCACCCCGTCGACCCCCGTCGACCCCCGTCGACCCAGTCGACCCCGTCGACCCCGTCGACCCCGGCGGCGTTGGCGGCGTTGTCGGTGGGGAGGCGTCCGGCGGACATGGGCGCCGGGCGCCGGGCCACCACATCGGCCGGTAGGGTGGCCACCGAATGGGTAGGGTGACCTCCAAATGACCGACCGCCTCCGACAGACTCCGGACCCGGCCGTCGGCGGCGATCTCGAACAGCTCGGGATCAACGTCATCCGCGGCTTGGCCATGGACGCCCCCCGCGGGGCCAACTCCGGCCACTCGGGCACGGCCATGGCCCTCGCCCCCCTGGCCCACGTGCTCTTCACCAGGGTCATGCGCCACGACCCCTCGGAGCCGCACTGGCCCGACCGCGACCGCTTCGTCCTGTCCAACGGGCACGCCTCGATCCTGCTCTACTCCATGCTCTACCTCACCGGCTACGGGCTGACCCTCGACGACCTGCGGGGCTTCCGCCGCTGGGGCAGCCGCACCCCGGGGCACCCCGAGCTCGGCCACACCACCGGCGTCGAGGTGACCACCGGACCCCTCGGCCAGGGTGTGGCGAACGGCGTGGGCATGGGGATCGCCGAGCGCTGGCTCCGGAGCAACTTCTCGCCCGAGGTCTGCGACCACCACACCTTCGTCATCGCCGGTGACGGATGCTTCGAGGAGGGCATCTCCCACGAGGCGGCCTCCCTGGCCGGCCATCTCCGGCTGGGCCGGCTCGTCTACATCTACGACGACAACCACATCACCATCGACGGTCCCACCGAGTTGTCCTACTCCGACGACGTGGCAGGGCGCTTCGCCGCCTACGGATGGGCGGTGGACGACATCGGCGAGGCGGCGAACGACCTCCCGGCCCTGGAGGCCGCACTCGTCCGGGCCCGGGCGGAAGAAGACCGGCCGTCCCTGATCATCCTCCGCAGTCACATCGGCTACCCGTCGCCCCACCTCACCGACACCGCCAAGGCCCACGGTGACCCCTTCCCCGAAGAGGAGATCCGGCTGACCAAGGGCATCCTCGGCCTTCCCGGGGATGAATCGTTCTGGGTCCCGGAGCAGGTGCTCGAGATGTACCGCCGGTGCATCCCCCGGGGAGAGGCATTGCGGTCCGAATGGAAGGGGCGCTTCGACGCGTGGACAGGAGACAAGGACCGGTGGGAGGCGGCCCAGCGTGGCCACGGTATGCCGGGATGGGAGGCGAAGCTCCCCACCTTCATGCCGGAGGACGGGCCGATGGCCACCCGCAAGGCCGTCAAGGCCTGCCTCGACGCCACCGGCGACCTGATCCCCGGAGTCATCCCCGGCAGTGCCGACCTGACCGGCAACACGGGGATGGCCATGGCCGCCGCGGTGGCCCAGTCGGCCGAGGAGCCCGGCGGTGACCTGATCCACTTCGGGATCCGCGAGCACGGCATGGCCGGCGTGATGACCGGCATGGCCGCCCATGGGGGCCTCTTGCCGGTCGGCGGGACATTCTTCGTGTTCAGCGACTACATGCGGGGGGCGGTGCGGGTGGCGGCCCTCTCCGACGTCCACGTCATCTACTCGTGGACGCACGACTCGGTCGGGCTCGGCCAAGACGGCCCCACCCACCAGCCCATCGAACAGCTGGCCGCGGTCCGGGCCATGCCCAACCTGAGGGTGATCCGCCCGGCGGACGCCAACGAGACGGCCCGGGCCTGGAGCATCGCCGTCGACAGCGACGGTCCGACTGCCCTCATCCTCAGTCGCCAGCCGATCCCGGTGCTGGCAGAGACGGCCGAGTCGGCCGGGAGCGGCGTTGCCCGGGGCGCCTATGTCCTCCGGGAGGCCAGGGGCGGGACGCCCCAGGTGGTGCTCATCGGCACGGGCAGCGAGGTGCACGTGTGCCTGGCCGCCGCCGACCGGCTGGCTTCGACCGGGGTGGCAGCCAGGGTGGTGTCGTTCCCCTCGTGGGAGTTGTTCGCCGCCCAGCCCGACCGGTACCGGGACGCGGTCCTCCCCGCTGGGATCCCCCGCCTGGCGGTGGAGGCAGCCAGCTCATTCGGCTGGGACCGCTATGCCGACGCCACCGTCTGCATCGACCACTTCGGGGCCTCGGCACCGGGGGATGTGGCCCTCGAGGAGTTCGGCTTCACCGCGCAGAACGTGGCGGCCAGGGCCGCCGCATTGCTCGAGCACGCGCCCGGATGAACGTGCGGGCCCACGGAAGGGACGTCCATGAGCCTCCTCGATGATCTCCACGACCAACAGGGCCAGAGCCCGTGGCTCGACAACCTCCGGAGGGACTGGCTCCGGGACGGCACCATGGCCCGGCTGATCGCCCAGGGCGTCCGGGGAGTGACCTCCAACCCGACCATCCTGGCCAAGGCCATCGCCGGTCAGGACACCTACGACGAGCAGTTCGGAGAGCTGATCAGGACCAAGTCGGTCGAGGACGCCTACTGGGACCTGGCCATCGATGACGTCCGCGGGGCCCTCGCCCTGTTCCGCCCGGTCTACGACTCGTCGCAGGGAGGCGACGGCTTCGTCTCGATCGAGGTGGCACCGGCGCTCGCCCACGACACCGACGGGACCGTCGAGGCGGCCCGCGGCCTCCATGAGCGCATCGACCGGCCCAACGTGCTGGTCAAGATCCCCGCCACTGCCGAGGGTGTACCGGCCATCCGGACGATGATCGGTGAGGGCCGCAGCATCAACGTCACCCTGATCTTCAGCATCTCCCGCTACGACGAGGTCATCGAGGCCTACCTCTCCGGCCTGGAGGCCCTGGCGGAGTCGGGGAGCCGGGACCTCTCCCGCGTGGCCAGCGTGGCGTCCTTCTTCGTGAGCCGGGTCGACACCGAAGTCGACCGCCGGATCGAGGCCTCCGGACCATCGGCCGCCGGTGGGGACGGGCTGTCGGCGTTGCGGGGCCGGGCCGCCGTGGCCCAGGCCCGACTGGCCTACCAGCTGTTCACCGAGCGGTTCTCCGGGCCGCGTTGGGACGCGTTGGCCGCCAGGGGGGCACGGCTCCAGCGGCCGTTGTGGGCGTCGACCTCGACGAAGAACCCGGCCTACCCCGACCTCGCCTACGTGGACTCGCTGATCGGCCCCGACACGGTGAACACCATGCCCGAGGGGACCATCGCCGACTTCTTGGATCACGGCACCGTGTCCCGGACCGTCGACACCGGGGTGGACGCCGCCCGCTCCGCCATTGCGGCCCTGTCCGCCGCCGGCATCGACATCGAGGACGTGGCCCGGACCCTCGAGTCAGAGGGCGTGGCCTCGTTCGCCAAGTCCTTCGACGAGCTCATCCAGTCCCTGTCCGACAAGGCCAACGCCCTGAACAGCGGTGGCTAGGCCCCGGCCGGCCGTCGTCGAGCGGGTCCCTCCATCCGGCCAACCGGGTCCGTCTCCCGGCGCCGCGGCCCGACCGGTGGAGATCAGAGCACCGCACGCACCGTCCACCACACGGAGGAGCACCAGATGAAGATCGCCATGGTCGGCCTGGGCAAGATGGGCGCCAACATGACCCAGCGCCTCATCGAGCACGGGCACGAGGTCGTTGCCTTCGACCTCTCGGAGAAGGCCCGGTCGGCGGCGGCCGCCGTCGGTGCCGAGCCCGCCACCACCCTCGAGGAGCTGGCCGGCAAGCTGTCCTCGCCGCGGGTGGCATGGGTGATGGTGCCGTCCGGCGAGGCCACCAACTCGACGATCACCACCCTGGCCGGACTCTTCGGGCCCGGTGACGTGATCGTCGACGGGGGCAATTCCAACTACAAGGAAACCGCGCCCCTGGTGACCGAGCTTGCCGCCAAGGGCGTGGCCCTGGTCGACGCCGGGACGTCGGGCGGCATCTGGGGACTGAAGGAGGGCTACTGCCTGATGGTCGGCGGCACCAAGGAGGCGGTGGCGGTGGCCGAGCCGGCGTTCCTGGCCCTGGCCCCCGAAGGCGGCTACGCCCACGTCGGCCCGCCCGGGGCCGGCCACTTCGTGAAGATGGTCCACAACGGGATCGAGTACGGCCTCATGCAGGCCTACGCCGAAGGATTCGAGATCATGTCGCAGGCACCTGAGTTCGACCTCGACCTCCACCAGATCTCTGCCATCTGGCGCTACGGGTCGGTGGTTCGCAGCTGGCTCCTCGAACTGGCCGAGCGGGCCCTCCGGCCCGGGTCGGGGTTCGACCAGATCGAGGCGGTGGTCATCGACTCCGGCGAAGGGCGCTGGACGGTGGACGAAGCCATCAACCGGAGCGTGTCGGCCCCGGTGATCACGTCCGCGCTGTTCGCCCGGTTCGCCTCCCAGAACAAGGATGCGTTCGGCCTGCGCCTGGTGTCGGCCCTCCGGAACCAGTTCGGGGGACATGCCTTCACCACCCCGGACGGGACTCAGGGTGGGGAGACCTTCACCCCGAAATGACCGTCGACCGGGTTGCGGCACTGCCGCGGGTGAGTGCGAATGGGCACTGTGCGAACGGGTTGAGTGCGAATGGGCACTGACACGGCGACGGCGACGGCGACGGGCGCGGGCGCGGCCTCCGACGCGAACACCCTCGACGGTGGCCCGTCTGAGCGGCCCGCCCCGGTCGTCGGGAGGCGGCGTTCCCTCCCACCGGTCCTGTCCAAGGCCCCCCCGGCGGCCATGGTCATCTTCGGAGCCTCCGGAGACCTCACCGCCCGGAAGATCCTCCCCGCCCTGGCCCGACTGGCCGACCGCGGCGTGCTGGACGACGGTTTCACCGTCATCGGGGTGGCCCGCACCGCGTGGACCGATGAGGAGTTCCGGACCCAGGTGGCCGACGCCACCCCTGAGGGCGGTGCCAAGTGGAAGGCACTGACCGGGCGGTTCAAGTACATCACCGGTGAGTACGACCACCCGGACACCTTCGCCCAGCTGCGGGACCACCTGGACGAGGCCGACCGGGTCGACGGGACCGACGGCAACCGCCTCTACTACCTGGCCACCATCCCGAGCGTGTTCGGGCTGGTGGCCTCGGCCCTGGCCGAACACGCCTGCACCCATCCCGGCGAGGGGGGCACGTTCGCCCGGGTGGTGGTGGAGAAGCCCTACGGCCGCGACCTCGAGAGCGCCATCGCCCTCGACGAGCAGATGCACGCCGCCTTCGACGAGAGCCAGATCTACCGGATCGACCACTACATGGGCAAAGAGACCGTCCAGAACGTCCTCGCACTCCGCTTCGCCAACGCCGTCTTCGAGCCGATCTGGAACCGGCGCTAC
>Ga0307372_10002260_pt1 | contig 32216 bp, 37 predicted proteins | sample OX1MG_FD_202533 | JGI IMG/M metagenome (GOLD analysis project Ga0307372, IMG submission 202533) | Soil microbial communities from Risofladan, Vaasa, Finland - OX-1 | ecosystem: Environmental > Terrestrial > Soil > Coastal area > Acid sulfate soil | place: Finland: Risofladan, Vaasa | collected... | reverse complement strand
CTGACGTTCTCGTCCGGAACGAGCAGGCGCCGCCCGGCGAGCTGCAGCTGCTTGGAGGCGCGCTCGAGGCCGGTCGTGCCGTGCAGCTCCTCGGCGGGCTTGCGGCCCTTCGGGCCCAGGTAGCGCGCACGGTGGACCCAGGCGAGCGTCGGTGGCGGCGGCTCGTCGTCGCGGTGGATCCACTTGGAATCGTCGGGCGCGAGCACGTGGGTCTCGATCCCGAGCTCGGGAAGGTGCGTCGCAAACTTGAGCGGCCGCTGCACCCCACCGCCTCCCGACGGCGGGAAGTACATGCTCACGATCAGGACCTTCACGAGCTCCTGGGCACCCAGTGCTCACGATTGAGCTCGAAGAGCTCAGTTGCGATCGCCGGAACGTCGTACTCCTGCGACCAGCCGGGGTAGTGCGTGGCAAAGCGGCCGTTGTCGCCGATCCACCAAATGTGGTCGCCGCGGCGCGCCTCACCACTCACCGTCCAACTCATCGCTTCGCCGGTCACCTCCTGCACGAGCTCGATCGCCTCGAGCACGGAAACGTTGCTGAAGCGCCCCCCGCCGATGTTGTAGACCTCGGCGACCCTCGGGGTGCGGAAGAACTCGTCGAACGCGTTGATCAGGTCAGTGGAGTGGATTGCGTCGCGGACCTGTTTGCCGCCGTAGCCGAACACGGTGTACGGCGTGTGCGTCATCGCACAGCGCACGACGTAGGCGAGGAACCCGTGGAGCTCTGCCGCCGCGTGGTTCGGGCCCGTGAGCGTGCCGCCGCGAAAGACGGCGCTGCGCAAGCCGAAATAGCGGCCGTACTCCTGCACGAGCACGTCGGCTGCAACCTTCGATGCGCCGAAGAGGCTGTGCAGTGACGCGTCGATCGACATCGACTCGTCGATGCCACCCTCGTACCGGTGCCCCGGCTCGAGCTCCCAGCGCTGGTCGAGCTCGACATACGGAAGCGCGTTCGGGGTGTCGCCGTAGACCTTGTTCGTCGAGGTGAAGATGAAGACCGCCTCGGGCGCGTGGAGCCGCGTCGCCTCGAGGACGTTCAGCGTTCCGACGGCGTTGATGTCGAAATCGGTGAACGGCTCGCGCGCCGCCCAGTCGTGCGACGGCTGCGCCGCCGTGTGCACGACGAGCTCGATCTCCTGGCCGTAGCGGGCGAACAGCCCCAGCACTCCCTGGCGATCCCGAATGTCCATGTCGACATGCGTGTACGCATCGCCGAGGCGGCGCTCGAGGCGCTCACGGCTTGGCCCCGTAGATGCCTCGGGCCCGAAGAACGTGGCTCGCATGTCGTTGTCGATCCCAACGATCTCGAGTCCGTTCCCAGCAAAATGGGACGACGACTCGAAGCCGATCAAGCCGCACGAGCCGGTGACGATCACGACGCCCACGGCGTTGAATCTAGCCGTTCACCTTGCTCGACTGGACCGCGAGAATGCCCGGGTGGCAGACCCTTACGACGCGGTGGTGATCGGCGGCGGGATTCTCGGCCTTGCGACCGCACGCCGGCTGCTGCTCGAGCGGCCCGGGTGGCGTGTGCTCGTGCTCGAGAAGGAGCAGCGCCTGGCGATGCACCAGACGGGTCGAACCTCCGGGGTCATCCACTCCGGGGTCTACTACACCCCGGGCTCGCTGAAGGCGCGGCTCTGCAGCGAGGGGAAGCGCGAGCTCGAGCGCTACGCCGACGAGCGCGGAGTGCAGCGCATCGAGCGCGGGAAGCTGATCGTCGCGCTCGACGCGTCCGAGCTCGAGCGCCTGGCCGAGCTCGAGCGGCGCGGCCGCGCAAACGGTGTGCCGGGGCTGCGCGTCCTCGAGGGCGCGGAACTGCGGGAGATCGAGCCAAACGTGCAGGGCGTCCGGGCGCTGCACGCGCCGCACACGGGCGTGATCGACTTTGCGGCGGTGGCGAACGCCTTCGCCGAGGACATCGCGCAGGCAGGCGGCGAGGTGGCTCTCGGACGTGCCGTGACCGGCATCACGGAGCGCGCACAACTCGTCGAGGTGGACACCTCCGGCGGCCCGGTCGAGGCCCGGCTCGTGGTCTCGTGCGCGGGGCTCCAGTCGGATCGCCTGGCGCGCCGGGCCGAAGTCCGGATCGTTCCGTTCCGCGGCGACTACTACACCCTCTCGCCCGCTGCGGCGTCACTCGTGAACGGTCTCGTCTACCCGGTACCCGACCCCGCCTTTCCGTTCCTCGGCGTCCACTTCACGAAGCAGGTCGACGGAACGGTCGTGGCCGGGCCGAACGCGGTGCTCGCGCTCGCGCGCGAGCGCTACGGCCGCCTGGGCTTCTCTGCCCGCGACACCCTTGCGACCGTCACGTACCCCGGCTTCTGGCGCTTTGCGGCACGGCACTTCGCCACCGGGGCTGCCGAGGCCTGGCGCGACGTCTCCAAGCGCGCGTTCGTGCGCGACCTGCAGCGGTACGTGCCACGGGTCGGCGCGGCCGACGTGACGTTCGGGCCCACCGGTATCCGCGGCCAGGCGCTCGGCCCCGGCGGCCGCCTCGCCGACGACTTCGTGCTCGGGGGCAGCGGCCGCGTGATCCACGTCGTCAACGCCCCCTCACCGGCCGCCACCTCGTCGCTCGCGATCGCCCGGCACCTCGCCCAACTCGCGCTCGACGCCGTCGCGTAGACACCTCCCGGAAAGACGTGTCCAGGGAGAGCCGTGGACACGTCGCTGCGGGACACGACGGGGTCTGACCCCAGCCGTGTCCGAAGAAGCCACGTCACGCCGCTCGAATCCGCGACGCGCGTTGCAGTCGGCTCTGCGGGCGCCTCGGTTGGGAGCGCGTTCGGCCTCAAGAGGACGCGTCCGGGTGCCACACGTCCGGGGTCTGACCCCGGTTGAAGCCGACGCCTACGGCAGCCGGTACAGGCGGCCGTTGCGGATCGCCCAGGTGGCGCCGTAGCGCTTGGCGACCGCAGGGTCGTTCGTGAGCACCCAGTGGTGGATCGCCCGCGCCCGGCCGTACGGGTCGTTCGCCCTCGTGTTCGCGACGTGGGCGACCGGCGCGCCGACGATGTAGACGGGCGCGCTCGCAGCGACTTCGTAGCTGACCTGCAACGGTGCGATGACGATCGCGCCCTTCGGCACCTTCGTGCGCAGGTTGTGGACGAGCCGCGGCGAGAGCGCGAACTTGTCCGTCTTCGGGTCCGGGCTCCAGTGCCAGACGCCGTGCACGAAGATCGGCAGCGAAAAGGCGCACACCGCCGCCAGGCCGAGTGCGTGATGCTCGCGCCAGGGAGGCCGGCGAAGCGCGAGCCCGGCGACGAGCGCGGCGGCGCCGCCGCCGAGCGCGATCCAGGTCGCAAGCGCAGGCCCGCCGTGGTGCAGCTCATACGCGAAGTCACCAGGCCAGAGACGCTGCAGCACGATCCCGGCGACGAGCGCCACCGGGAGGGCCAGCGCCCGCCGGGCCAGCAGCGCCGCGACCCCCGCAAGCGCGAACGGCAGGGGCGCGAACCCCGCGAGCCGCCTCGACTGGGAGAGCGAGACGGTGTCCGAGACGTGCACGAAGAGCCACGGCACGAGCGTCAGGACCAGCACGATCAGCGAGCCACCGAGCACGAAGACGGCCCAGCGGCGACGCAGCGCGAGCCCGGCCAGCGGCAGCAGCAGGAGCGCAGCCACGGAAACCGCCCCGCTGCGCCCGAACACTTCGGCGGCCAGCCTGAAGTGACGGGGGCTCGAGACGACGAGCTGCGAGCCGTAGTGGATGATGCCCCGGGCCTGCTCGCCGGGGCCCGGGTCGTGCGAGACCGTCTCGCGGACGATCGGCAGCAGCCACAGGAGCACGAGCCCCGTCGGGACCGCCGCGACGAGCCAGGCGCGCCACCGCCACACCGCGAGGGCGGCCAGCGGCACGAGCGCGAACACGCCGTACGTCGGGTGCGTCAGGGTGAGCGTGCCGAAGATCGCCGCCACGGCGGCGTAGCCGCGCCATGATCGCGCGACGAAGAACAGGGCGATCGCCGCCGGCACCATCATCTGACGCGAGACGGTCGCGGGCAGGTCGAGCACGGAGAACGAGCCTCCGTGGCCCGGCCCGAAACATGAGACGGCGAGCTGCGCCACGAGGGTCGCAAGCCCGAGCCAGCGCGACCCGAAGACCGCCGTGCCCGCCTCGAAGACGAGCACGCAGGCGAGCGGGGCGAGCAGCGACGACTCGTGCCGCACGACCTGCTCCGGGTCGAGTCCCGAGAACCACGAGACGAGCGCCAGGAACCCGTGCCAGAGCGGGAACGCGTACCCGGGGTGCAGGCCGCCGTTCTTGAACTCGTCGACGCTGCGCAGGTGCAAGCTCGTCAGGTCGACGAGCTTGCGGACACGCGCCTCGTGGAAGAGGCCGTCGCCGACGACAGCGCCCTCGACGTGCCAGAGGAAGATGCCGAGCACGATGCCGAGAAGCCACACCGGCGCCCGGGCGATCGACTCGATTCCTCCACGCCGGCGCACGACGAGCGCCGACACCGTGATCAGCGCGAGCACGAACACCGCCAGGTGAATCGAACGATGCAGCGTGAACACGGCGGCCCAGGCGACGAACACGCTGGCAAGCGACCACGCGAACGTGGCAGAGGCGGAACGCGTGCCGAACGCGCGCGACACGGCGACGCCGGGAGCGAGCACGGCGAGCGTGCCGAAGGCGAGCCGGAGGTACTCGATCACTGCAGCAGAGAGCGTGCGTCGCCGGAGGACAGGAAGCGAATGCCTTCGCGATACTCCTCGCGGCGGAGCACGAGCGCCCTCGCACGCAACGACCAGAGCAGGAGGCGCCGCGCGCGCTCGGCCTCCTTGATGCCGTGGTGCTTGGCGAGAAAGCGCAGCTGGCCGCGCAAGTTCTCGACGTACATGCGCCCGCCGTGCGACGCGCCACCCACGTGCACGACCTCGGCGCCGGGAAAGAACAGCACCTTCCACCCGGCGCGACGGAAGCGCGTCATCCAGTCGACCTCTTCGCTGAACATGAAGAAGTCCTCGTCGAACAGGCCGACCGCGTCAGCCGCCGCGCTGCGCACGAGCAGCGCGGGACCGTAGAGCCAGTCGACCTCCGCCGTCCGGTCGTGGGCGAGGTCGCCGCGGTAGAGCGGGTTCAGCAGGCGTGTGCGCGGCGCGAGCTTGCGGATGAAGAGGTACTCGGTGGCGAGGCGCCAGAGCGTCGGCTCTCCGCGCGCCGAGCGTTGCAGCGTGCCGTCGGTGTTGAGGAGCCGGGGCCCCACGACGGCCGCCTCGGGGTGCGCGTCCGCGAACTCGACCAGCCGGTCGAGCCCGTCGTCCACGACCCACGCGTCGGAGTTGAGCAGGAAGAAGTAGCGACCCTCCGCCACCCGCATACCGGCGTTGTTGCCTCCACCCATCCCCTTGTTGGCCTGCGCGATCACGCGCACGTCCGGGTAGCGCTCGTGCACGAGCTCGAGGGTGGCGTCGGACGAGCCGTTGTCGACCACGATCACATCGCGCCCGCGCACCGAGTCGAGACACTGCTCGAGCCACGGCAGCGCGTTCCACGTGACGACGACGACGCTGACGTCAGGCCGGCTCATCGACCACGGGCGCGCGCCGCAGGTTCTCCCACAGGATCACGGCGAGCCCCGGCAACGCGAGCAGGATGGTCATGATGAAGAAGATGAAACCGGCGGCGAACGCCGGGTCCGCCGCGACGCCCAGCTTGCCGAGGAAGCTGACGAAGAACGCCTCGCGCACACCGATGCCGTTGACGGTGAACGGCACGAGCATGACGAGGAAGAGCAGCGGGCCGAGCACGATGTACGGAAGCGGAGAAAGCCCGATCCCCACCGCCCGCGCCGACGCGTAGATCGCGAAGATCCGCGAAAGCTGCATCACCAGCGTCACCGACGAGACGACGACCAGCGTCCCGGTGTGCTCGCGGTAGCCGTGGATGCCTTCGTAGACGGCGCGCAGCAGACCTTCGACGCGCAGGCGCCGGGCGATCGGCACGGCAAAGGCAAGACGCGTGCGCACACGCCTCGAGAAGAAGACGACACCGGCGGCGATCGTCGCCACGACGAAGAGCGCCTCCACCCACAGGTACGGGCCGATCGAGTACCGGCCGATCGCGAGCACGAGCCCGACGCCCGCGAGCAGGAGCGTGACGGCTCCGCCGAGCGCGCGTTCGAGCAGCACGGAGCCGGTCACCGGGGTGATCTGTCCCGGATGGCGGCGCGAGGTCTCGAAGATCCGCGATGCGTCGCCGCCGACAGATGTGGGCAGCACCTGGCCGACGGCGTACGACACGAAGTACGCGCGCATCAGCCACGGCACACGCTCGTGGATGCCGCGGACAGCGAGCAACTGCTGCCACCGCCACGCCATCGGCGGGACGGTGACGACGGTGAGAAGGGCGGAGAGCGCAAGCCACGGGACGCTCGCCGACCCGATGATGTGTGCCGTCTTCCCAAGGTCGATCTTCAGCAGGATGTACGCCGCCGCTGCTCCCGAAACGAGGACGGTGGCGAGAGCCCGGAGGAAACGCTTCATCCGGCCAGGGACGCGTGCACGCGCCGGAACGCGGCGACCGCGTCGCGCACGTCGTCGTCGGAATGCGCAGGCGAAAGCGGCAGCGACAGCACCTCGGCGCCGGCCCGCTCGGTCACCGGCAGTGGGGGCTGATGCGGCGCAAGCCGGTCACGGTAGGCGCTCAGCTGGTGCACCGGCAGGAAGTGGATCGAGGTGCCGATGTTCTCGCTCGTCAGCGCCTGCTGCACGGCGTCACGGTCCGCGAAGGTGACGCGAACGACATACAGATGATTTGCATGCACATCGCGTTCGTCGCGCGCGACCGGCTTGACGCCCTCGAGACCCGCGAGCCCTTCGTCGTAGATCGCGACGTGGCGGCGGCGGATCTCCGCGTGCTGCTCAACCTTGTCGAGCTGCACGAGCGCGATCGACGAGAGCACGTCGCTCAGGTTGGCCTTGTAGCCGGGAACCGCGATGTCGTAACGCGCGCCGTGCCCACGGCGCATCACGCGCAGGTCGTCGAGCGCATCGGCAAGGTCGTCCCGGTCGGTGGAGATCAGCCCGCCTTCGCCGGCCGCGATGTTCTTCGTCGCGTAGAGCGAGAAGCACGTGAGGTCGGCGATCGCGCCGACCTTGCGCCCCCGGTAGCGCGACTCCACCGCATGTGCGGCGTCCTCGACGATCGGCAGGCCGATCGCCGCGAGCTCGTCGAGGTCGGCAGGCTGCCCGTACAGGTCGACCGGGACGATCGCCTTCGTGCGCTCGTTGACGAGCTCGCGCACCCGCGCGGGATCGATGTTGAGCGTGTCGTCGCGGACATCGGCGAACACAGGCGTCGCCCCGGCGTGCACGATCACGTTGGCGGTGGCCGGCCAGGTGATCGAGGTGGTGATCACCTCGTCGCCGGGCCCGACGCCGAGCGCGACCAGCGAGAGGTGCAGCGCCGCGGTGCACGACGAGACTGCGAGCACGTGCTTCGCCTCGAGGTAGTCGCGCATGCGCGCCTCGAGCTCGGCCGTGCGGGGGCCTGTCGTCAGCCAGCCCGACCGGAGCGTCTCCGCGACGGCCTCGATCTCCGCTTCGGAGATCGCAGGGGGCTGGAACGAGAGGAACTCAGAGCGCTTCGAGGAGACCGGCATCCGCGACGACGAAGCGTATGCGTTGCGCGGCCGCGTCCGCGCGGGCGACGGCCTCGCCGGGGCTTTCCCCGGTGGCCAGCACGGCCCCCGCCCGGTCGGCGCCCCGCCGCAGCGGGGCAAAGACATACCCCGGCTCGCGGTAGATGCGCGCCTGCACGCCGTCGGGCACTTCGACGCGCTGGAGGACGCCCGGCGGCGCGAGGAGGAAGCGCGTGACGGCGCCGCCGACGAGCGGCCGGGGCTCCGGCGGACGCAGCGGGACGCCGAGCGCGGCGTCGATCGCGAGCCCGTTCAGGTCGACGCCGACCGCCGCGAGCACGAGCTCGGCGTCGTGGCCGCCGCCGAGGCGGGCGGCGACCTCGATTACCTGCGGCCCGGCGAGGCCGACCCGCAGCTGTGTGTACGAGGGGCCGTCGGTGATGCCGAGCGCGGCCACGGCCCGTTCAGCCACGTCCGGTGCCTGGCACCGGACGTGGCTCGGCCAGACATGTGCGAGTGCCACACCGAAGGCCGGCGGCTCCGCCACGATCCGGTCGGTGACGGCGAGCGCCGTGAAGACGCCGCCGGCGGAGAAGCCGACCACCGTCACCTCGGGCCCCTCGACGAGCTCCTCGACGAGCGCGACGCCGCTGCGGGCCTCGGCACGTGCGAGCTCGAGCGCCTCCGCCAGATCGGCGGGCGACTCGACGAGCGTCAGGCCCTTCTGGCCCTGCCGGTCGGGCGCCTTCACGACGACGGGTCCCTCGACCGCCGGCGGAGCTTCGTCGCCGCCGACCACCCACGAGCGCGGCTGGGGCACGCCCGCCTCGGCGAGCCGCTCGCGCTGGCGCAGCTTGTTCGTGGCGAGCACCGCCGTCTGCGGCGAGATCGGGTGCGGCAGGCCCGCCCGTTCGGCGATGCGCGCCGCGACCCCGACGGGCCAGTCGGTGCCGGGCGCGATGATCCCGTCGATGCGTAACGCGCCGACGAGCCGCTCGATCGCGGGCTCGTCCTCGGTCGAGAGGATGCAGCGCCGGTCGGCGAACCGGAAGCCGGGCGCCCGCGGATCGCGGTCGACGACGGCGAGCCAGAGGCCACGTTCCCGCGCGGCTTCGAGCAGCCCGAGTTGAGCGGGACCGGCGCCTAGGACGAGAAGGCGCGGGTTTCCCGAGCGAGGATCGCTCTCCACCACGCTTCATTGTCGCGATACCACGCGACGGTGCGCTCCAGTCCCTCCTCGAAGGACGTGCGCGCCTGCCAGCCGAGCAGCCTCGCGGCCTTGTCGGTGGAGCCGATGTGGCGGTCGACCTGACCGGGCCGCTCGGGAACGTTGCACGTCAGCTCGCCCGGCTTGCCGAGCACGTCGAGCACCATCGCGGCGATGTCGGCGACCGAGATGTCGACCCCGGTCGCGACGTTGATCACCTCGCCGGCGATCTCCGCGATCGGCGTCTCGATCACGCGCTCGATCGCCTCCGCGTCGTCGAGCACGTAGAGCCAGTCGCGCGTGGCGTGCCCGTCGCCGTGAATCGTCAGCGGCTCGTCGGCGAGCGCCTGGGTGATGAAGCGCGGCACGACCTTCTCGGGATGCTGCCGCGGGCCGTAGTTGTTGAACGGCCGCACGATCACGATCGGCAGGTCGTACGTCGTCCAGTACGAGTACGCGAGCCGGTCGGCGCCGGCCTTCGTCGCGGCGTACGGGGAGCGCGGGTTCAGCGGATGCTCCTCGTCCATCGGCGCCGACTCGGCGGTGCCGTACACCTCGCTCGAGGAGATCAGGATGAAGCGCTCGACCGGCGTGACACGGATCGCATCGAGGAGGATCTGCGTGCCCTCGACGTTCGTGGTCACGAACTCCGACGCACCGTCTTCGATCGACTTCTCGACGTGCGACTCGGCCGCGGCGTTGACGATCACGTCGACGCCTTCGACGAGCTCGCGCACAAGCGCTGAGTCGCGGATGTCGCCGTGCACGAACGAGAGCCGCTCGTGGCTCAGCACGTCGGCGAGGTTCTCGAGGTTGCCGGCGTAGGTGAGGGCGTCGAGCGTGACGACCTCGTACGGGGTCGCCTCGAGCAGGTGCCGGATGAAGTTCGACGAGATGAACCCGGCACCGCCGGTCACGAGCACGCGCTTCGACAACTCAGAGCTCCTCTTCGATCGTGTACAGCGGCCTGCCCTCGACGTCCCGCTGGACGCGACCGAGCGACTCCCCGATCAGCGCCAGCACGAATCCCTGGATGCCGAGAACGAGAACAATGCCTGCTCCGGCAAAAAGCGGGCCGGGAAAGTTCGCCTGCACGATCCAGTAGGCGACGCCGTAGACGCCGAGCGCGCCCGCGGCGAGCGTGCAAACGAGGCCGAGCGAGACACCGATCCACTGCACCGGTTGGGGCCAAAAGCCGGCCACGACGTGCAGGGCGAGCCGTACGAGCCGAATCGGGGAGTAGCGCGAGCCTGATGCCGACGCGACATGCGACACGTCGACCTCCTCCACCGAGACGCCGCTCGAGAGCACGAGCGCCTTCGTGAACTTCTGCCGGCCGATCGACCCGAGCATCGGCTCGATCGCGCCCCGGCGGTAGCCGTTGAACGCGCAGCCGAAGTCGGAGATCTGAACGCCGGTGAACCGTCTCAGCAAACCGTTGATCAGGCGGCTCGGCACCGTGCGTCCGGGTGAGTCGCGCCGCACCACCCGGCGGCCCGACGCGACGTCGGCCCGGCCGAGCGCCGCGAGCAGCTTCGGAATGTCCTCCGGCTCGTTCTGGAGGTCGCCGTCCATGGTCACGATCAGCGCACCACGGGCGCGGGCGAGGCCCGCGTGCATCGCGGGATGCTGGCCGAAGTTGCGCTTGAAGCGAACGACGCGCACACGCGGGTCGGCCTCGTGCAGCGCCTTGAGGTGCGCAAACGTGCCGTCCGTCGACCCGTCGTCGACGAAGATCGCCTCCCACTCCGAGCCCTCGAGCGACCGAGCGACGCGGCGGTAGAGCTCGTCGACCGAGCCCTCCTCGTTCAGCAGCGTGACAACAACCGATACGTCCATCTCACAAGACCCTAACCCGATGTTCCTAGAGTCGGCCGCGTGTTGGGCGCTCTGGGAGCCCGACCCGGCGTGAGCGCAGGCTGGCTAGGTGATAGCCGCTTCGGTTACTCGCCGGCCGATCCGAGCAGGCGCCGGTGCAGCTCCTGTGTCGCCGGGCTCGGGGTCGCGCCCAGCTCGCTGCGCAGGAGCGTGCGCAGACGGTCGTAGACGGTCAGCGCTTCGGCGTCGTTTCCTTCGAGGCGGAGTATCTCGATCAGATGGCGGTAACCGCTTTCGCGGTAGGGCATCTGCTTGATCAGGGCGTGCGCCGCCCGTTTGGCGGCGTCGAGCTCGCTGCCGGCGAGCGCGAGTCCGGAGGAGGCGATGCACTCGTAGGCGCGCAGCGCAACTTCCTCGAGTTGGCGGCGCTGTTCGACGATCCAGGGTGTGTGCTCGCCGGGGCAGAAACCGCGGAGTGCGGTGTGCAGGGCGACGCGGGCGGGCCCCCACGCCTCGACCCAGGATTCTCGACGGACCGCGCTCTCGGCGCGATGGATCGCCTCGGCCGCAGCTTCGAGATCGACGAACGCATCGGGCGGCAGTACGAGCCGTATTTCGCCGCGCTGCGGGATCCGCGTGGGGCCGAGGACGTGGCGGAGCTTGGAGAGCAGCGCGTTCAGGGACGCGTCGGGCGCCGCCGGCGGCCGATCCGGCCAGATCGCCTCCGCCAGCTCGTCGCGTTCGATCGGCCGCAGCCGGTTTACGGCCAGATAGACGAAAAGAAGTCGCCCCTGGCGGGAGGGGAAGTCCTGCTCCAAGCGGTGCCCGTCGATCCGAACGACCAGACGGCCACACAGTTGCAGTCGTGTCTCGTGTTCCAACGTTTCTGCAAGGTAATCGCAACGCGGCCGGCTCACAATCGGCGGCAACCGAATCGAAGGAGCCACTCATGGCAAAGCTGGTCAACTGCGAATGCGGCGAGATCGTCCGGGGCGACAGCGACGACCAACTGGTCGAAAATGTCACCGCGCACGTCGACCGCCACCATCCCGAACTCGTCGGAAAGCTCAGCCGCGACGACGTCCTCGGCATGTCGGAAGAAGCCGATACCGACGGCACCTGAGTCGAAAGGCGGGGCACGGAGGAGCGCCGCCACGATCGACCGCCGTTCGCGAGCGCTCGTCGAATGGAAGGATGCGCGCGTGCTCGTGGATTCCATCGGCGGCGGGGAGCCCGTTCTCCACACGTTACGCCTGGTGCTCGCGCCGCTGCGCCTCGCGGACGAAGGCGAACACGTCCAGGCATCGGGGCGACCCGAGGACGCCCAGCGGGACACGCGGTCGGCCGACGCGCACTGGAGCGACCACGGCTTCGGTCCGTGGTCGCTCCGCGACCGCGAAAACGGAAGCTTCCTCGGAGTCGCCGAGCTCCACTTTGCCGGCGTAGGGATCGAAGGAATCGCTGCGGACGAGGTCGAAGCCGGCTGGTGGGTGACCGAGTCGAAACGTGGTGAGGGCATCGCGACCGAGGCGATGCGTGCAGCGATCGACGATCTCTGGACGCGCACGCGCACCGAGCACGTCACGGCGTATATCGACGCCGAGAACGAGCCGTCACACCGCGTAGCCGCCAAGCTCGGGTTCGTCGTGCGCGGCCCGGGCCGGGGCCGCTCGGGCGAGCCAATGACGGTATACGAGTTCCGTAACGGTGTCTGACACCTCGTCTGTACGAGTTCCGTAACGGTGTCTGACACCTCGTCGGGGTTCTTCGCGCTCGGCCTCTTCTGGGGCGCCTGGGCGGCCGTGCTCCCGGGTGTGCAACTGACGGTGTACGAGTTCCGTAACGGTGTCTGACACCTCGTCGGACACCGTTACGGTCCCGCGGCGCGCACCGACGCTCGCCGGCTTCTTCGCGCTCGGCCTCTTCTGGGGCGCGTGGGCGGCCGTGCTTCCGAGCGTGCAGCACGCAACCGGGACCTCGAAGGGCGCGCTGGGCGTCGCGCTGCTGTTCGTCTCGGTCGGGTCGATCCCCGTGATGTTCTTCATCGCGCCGCGCACGATCGAACGGTTCGGCGCACGGGCGGTCGCGGTCGGCTGTACCGCCTTCGCGGTCGCGACGCTCCTGCCCGGGCTTGCGACGTCGCTGCCCGCGCTCGTGCTCGCGCTCGCCGCCTGCGGGATGGCCTCCGGCCTCGTCGACGTCGCGATCAACGCGAACATCGGCCGGATCGAGAACGCAACCGGGAAGCGGCTGCAGCCGCTCGCCCACGGCACGTACTCGACCGGCGTGCTCGTCGGAGCCGTCGGCGCCGGACTGGCACGCGGAGCCGGCTCGGGCCGGGAGCCGATCCTGATCGCCGTCTCGATCGTCATCGCGCTGACGGCCCTCGTGGTCTCCGGCGACCACGCCTCCGTGCACACGGAGCGCTCGCACGGCCTCCGCTTCGCGCCGGGGCTCGTGCTGATCGGCGTCGTGGGCGCGGTCGCATTCGTGGTCGAGGGCGGCACCGAGAACTGGAGCGCGCTCTTTCTCGAGCGGCAACTGCACGCGCATCCGGCCGTGAGCGGCCTCGGGCCCGGCGTGTTCGCCGCCTCGATGGCGTCGGGGCGGTTCCTCGGCCAGGCGGCCAGCCGCTTCTCGAACCGCGCGCTGCTCTCCGGCGGTGCCGCACTTGCGGCCGTCGGGTGCCTGGTCGCCGCCTCGGCGCCCAACGCCGCGGTCGGGCTCGTCGGCTTCGCCCTCGCGGGCGCCGGGATCGCGCTGAACGCACCGATCGTGTTCGGTGTGGCCGGCCGCCACCCCGACGCGGCGACGGCGGTCGCAACGGTCACGACGATCGGCTACGTCGGGCTGCTCGTCGGCCCGCCGCTCGTGGGGCTCGTCGCCCAGGCCTCGTCGCTGCGCGTGTCGTTCGTCGTGCTCGCCGTGGTCGCGGCCGCCGTTGCGGCGGCCGCGACCCGGCTGCAGCTGGACTAAGATCGGTAGCATGACTGGACTAAGTCTAACTAGGAGACGGTGATGAAGCCGCTGGTTGTCGGGATCCACGAGGCCAAGACGAACTTCTCGAAGCTCGTCAAGCGGGTCGAGGCCGGTCAAGAGGTGATCGTCAAGAACTTCGACAAGCCGGTGGCGAAGCTCGTTCCATACACCCTGGCCAAGACCGATCGCAAGCCCGGCCTGCTCGCCGGCCAGATCACCATCAAGCCGGGCTTCGACGAGCTGCCTACGGGCTTCGAAGTGTTCGCCGAGTAGTGCTGCTCCTGCTCGACACGCACGCCTTCCTGTGGTGGAACAACGACGATGCGGCTCTCGGGCCGATCGCCCGCGCCGCAATCGCCGATGGCGAAAACATCGTCTTCGTCAGCGCTGCCACCGCCTGGGAGATCGCCACAAAACGTGCGGCCGGCAAGTTGGATGCGCCCGGCGACATTGCCGAGTGGGTGCGTCAAGACGGGTTCGCCGAGATCGCAGTCGAGATCGACCATGCTGTTCTGAGCGCTGAGCTCCCCGATCACCATCGCGACCCGTTCGATCGCCTGCTTGTCGCTCAAGCGAGCATCGAAGAACTGACGCTCGTGACGATGGACCCCGAGATCATGAAGTACGACGTCGAGACGCTCGACGCACGCACGTAGGCGCGCACCTTCACCGCTACGCCGCCGCTTCGAACGAGGGCTCGAGCACCTCGCCGCGCGGCCGCCGCTTGATCGCGAACACGGCAAGCGACCCGACCGCGACCACGGCAGCGCCTGCGTAGACCGCCGGCGTCATGCCGTCGACGAACGCCGTGCCACTGGAGTAGCCGCCGTAGTGCGAGAACACCGAGGCGAGAATCGCGACGCCGAAGACGCCGCCGAGCTCCCGCACGGCATTGTTCGCGCCGGAAGCCTGCCCCTCTTCCTCGCCGCGCACCGACGAGAGGATCAGGTTCGCGATCGGCGCGAAGAACAGGCCCATGCCGATCCCCGACAGGGCGAACGGCACCACCAGGTCGATGTACGGGGTGGTGGGCGTCGAGACGGCCGCGATCCACGCGAGCCCGGTCGCCTGCAGGGCGAGGCCCGTGCCGATGATGCGGTGGGCCGGGATCCGGTCGGACAGCGCACCCGCGATCGGCGCCACGATCATCGGCATCGCGGTCCAGGGGAGGATCCGCAGCCCGGAGCCGAGCGGCGAGTAGCCCTGCACGGTCTGGAAGAACTGCGCGAGCAGGAACACCGAGCCGAACATGCCGAAGCTCATCAGCATCGCTCCGATGTTGGCGAGCGTGAACGTGCGGCTGTGGAAGAAGCGCATCGGCAACATCGGATGCTTCGCCCGGAGCTCCCAGGCGACGAAGGCGGCGACGAGCACGGCGCCGGCAACGAGCGCGCCGACGATCTCCGGCGAGCTCCAGCCGACGGAGTTGCCGCGCACGAGGCCCCAGACGATCCCGAAGAGGCCGGCGCTCGCAAGCCCGAGGCCCGGCAAGTCGACGCGCCCGAACGGGCCCTTCGTCTCGTCGAGCCGCAGCAGGGCGAGCGGGAAGAGCACGAGGCCGAGCGGCACGTTGATCCAGAAGATCCAGTGCCAGGAGATGCCGTTGACGACGGCGCCGCCGACGAGCGGGCCGAACGCGACGGCGAGACCGCTGATGCCGCCCCACGCGCCGAGGAAGACACCGCGGCGCTGCTCGGGCACGCCCGCCGAGAGGATCGTCAGCGTCAGGGGCAGCACGATCGCGCCGCCGAGGCCCTGCACGGCACGGGCCGCGTCGAGCGCGCCGATCGTCGGCGCGAGCGCCGCCGCGGCGGAGGCGACGGTGAAGATGCCGATCCCGATCGAGAACATGAGCCTGCGCCCGAACCGGTCGCCGAGCGCGGCGCCGGTGAGGAGCAGCACGGCGAAGACGAGCGTGTAGGCGTTCACGGTCCACTCGAGCCCGGAGAGGCCCGCATGCAGGTCGCGGCGGATCACCGGGATCGCGGTCGTGACGACGAGGTTGTCGAGCGTGACCATGAAGAGCGCCGCCGACGTGATCGCGAACGTCCACCACATATTCACTTTGTGAGTCATTACTAACCTCCGTGCGAAAAAAAGAGACAGGGACTAGCCGGACTTGCAGCCCTCGACGAGCCGGCGGCCCCAGTCCTCGGCCGGAGCGTCCATCGAGGAGAGCACGTTCATCAGCATCCCGTGCGAGAAGAACTGCGCAAGCTCCTTCGACGGGAGGCCCGAGACACGCTCGACGTAGCTGACGAGGTCGCCGTAACCCGCCCGGACGACGGCGCAGATCTCCGGGTCCTCGCAGGCGGCGTAGGCCTGCATCTGGGCCCGCAGGTAGATCCGGTCGGATTCGAGCAGCACGCCGTAGGCCTCGCCGATCGCGTGCAGGGCCTCCTCGCCCCGCTTGCCCTCGGCCGCCCGCTGGAAGATCTCGAGCGTCTGGCGGAAGCAGCGCGCGACGCCGGCCAGGTACAGCTCCTTCTTCGTGCCGAACAGGCGGAAGACATACGGCTGCGAGATGCCCGCCAGGCGGGCGATCTCCTCGGTCGAGGCGCCGTGCAGCCCTTTCTCGGCGAACTCGGCGACGGCGGCGTCGAGGATCTCCTCGCGCCGCTCCTCCTTCGACTTTCGTTCCGACACGACCATCCGCCTAGGTTAGTGATGACTTACTAGTTTGTCAAGCGCTCTGCCCGAGCTTCTGACCTCACCATGCTGCTGCCTCGGCCGGCTACAGACTCGCCGCGAGCGCCGCCGCCACCCGGTCGAGATCGCTCCCCGTGAGCCGGGTGTGGAAGGGCAGCGCGAGCGCCCGCTCGAAGACCGACCGGGCGCCCGGGAACTCGCCCCGGCCGGCGTAGGCCGAAAGGAGCGGCAGCGAGTAGGTGCCGATCTGCGCCTCGATCCCCTGGGCGCGCAGCGCGGCGAGCACCCGGTCGCGCTCGGCGACCTGCACGACGTAGGCCTGCCAGCCGTGCACGTCGCCCTCGTCGGCGCGCGGCAGCCGCACGGGCAGGTCGCGCAGACGGTCGGTGTACCCCTCGGCGATCCGCGTGCGGGCCGCGAGCAGCTCGTCGATGCGCCGGGCCTGCGGGATACCGACGGCGCAGAGAATGTCGGAGAGGCGGTAGTTGAAGCCGGGCGCCGGCATGTCGGGCGGCACGAGCGAGCGCCACCCGTGGTTTCGCAGCCGGCGCACCGCGTCCGCCAAGGCATCGTCGCCGGTCGTGACCGCGCCCCCCTCGCCGGTCGTGACGATCTTGCGCGGGTGGAAGCTCAGGCAGCCGGCGACGCCGAGCCCGCCGCAGGCGCGGCCGCGGTAACGGGCGCCGAGGGCGCCGGCCGCGTCCTCGAGCAGCGGCAGGTCGGGCAGCTCGTGCAGCGGCAGCGGCCGCCCGAAGAGGTGCACCCCGAGCAGGAGCTTCGTGCGCGGGCCCACGTCGATCTTGGCCGGGTCGAGGTTCATCGTCTCCGGGTCGACGTCGACGAGCACCGGCTGCAGGCCGGCGAGCGCGACGACGTTGGCGGTCGCGGGGAACGTGTAGGCCGGCACGAGCACCTCGTCGCCCGGCTCGAGGCCGAGCGCGAGCACCGCGAGGTGCAGCGCCGCCGTGCCCGAGGTGACCGCGAGCGCATGCTCGACCTCGCAGATTCGGGCGATCTCCGCCTCGAACTCCGCCACCTTGGGGCCCATGGTGAGCATCCCGGTCTCCAGGACCTCCGCCACCTCGGCGAGCTCGCGCTCCCCGACGTCGGGCCAGCCTAAGCGGATGCGAGCGCTCTCGCCCTGTACCACGCGATCGTCTTCTCGAGGCCTTCGTCGAGCTCCACGGCGGGCTCCCAGCCGAGCACCTCGCGCGCCTTCTTCACGTTCGGGATCCGCAGCTCGACGTCGGCGTAGTGGAGCGGCTGGAACACGATCTCGCCGACCGCCCCGGACAGCCGTTTGATGCGCTGGGCGAGGTCGAAGATCGTCACCGCGGCACGAGGGTTGCCGATGTTGAACGCCTGCCCGACCGCCGCCGGATGCTCGAGGCACAGAAGAACGCCGGCCACCATGTCGGTGACGTAGGTCCAGGCGCGAATCTGCGAGCCGTCGCCGTGGATCGTCAGGTCGCGGCCGGCGAGCGCCGCCTCGATGAAGGCGCGAATGGCGCCGCCGCCGATCTGGCCGGGACCGAAGATGTTGAAGGGGTGCACGGTCACGGTCGGCAGGCCGAGCTCGTCGTGGTAGGCGTGCGCCATGTGCTCGCCCGCGAGCTTCGAGACGGCATAGGTCCAGCGCGCCTCGCCGACGGAGCCGATCGTCGACACCTGGCCCTCCTCGACGTTCAGGGCGTGGGTCCCGAAGACCTCGCTGGTCGAGAAGTCGACGAACCGCTCGAGCGAGGGAAGCGTTGCGATCGCGGCCTCGAGCGCGTTGTAGGTGCCGATCACGTTCACGCGCATCGTGCGCACCGGGCTCGCGAGCACGGTGTCGACACCGGCGATCGCCGCGCAGTGGACGAAGTGGGTCGCGCCGCTCGCGGCCTTGCGCAGCGCATCCGCGTCGAGCACGTCGCCCTGGATCAGCTCGAAGTTCTGGTGGTCGGCGAGCTCGAGCCCGCTCAAGACGTCGCGGTGGAGGTTGTCGAACGCGATCACGGTGTTCTGCTCGACGAGCTCGCGCGCCAGCGTGGTCCCGATGAACCCGGCGCCGCCGGTGATGAAGATCCGCTTGCCCTCGAGCATCCAGGGAAGGTTAGCCTGGGCGGGTGAAGACCCTTCTCTTCGTGGGCGCCGGACGCCATCAGCTCCAGGCGATCCGGCAAGCCAGGGCCTTCGGCGTCCGTGTGGTGGCGGTCGACGGCAACCCGGACGCGCCCGGGCTCGCCGAGGCCGACATCGCCAAAGTGGTCGACTTCGCCGACGCGGAGGCGGTGATCAAGGTGACCTCCCGCATCTCGCTCGACGGCGCGATGACCGTGAGCTCTGACCGGGCGGTACCGGTCGTCGCGGCCGTGGCGCAGGCGCGCGGGCTGCCGGGGATCGGGCCCGAAACAGCGCACCTGATGACGAACAAGATCGCGATGCGCGGCCGGCTCGCCGACGCCGGCGTGCCTCAACCGCGTTATGCCGCGCTGCGCACGATCTCGGAGACCCGCCGCGCTGCCGACGAGGTCGGGTTCCCGTCGGTGCTCAAGCCGGTCGACTCGGGCGGGCAGCGCGGCATCTTCCGCGTCGAGTCGCTCGACGACATCCATGCCCACCTGCACGAGGCGCTTGTCGCGTCACCGACCGGCGAGGCGATCCTCGAGGAGTACGTCGACGGGCTCGAGCTGAACGGGATCGTGATCGCGCGCGGCGGCGTGGCGGTGCCGCTGACGCTCTCCGACCGGCTGCGGCCGCCGGGCGTCGGCTTCGGCGTCGGCTGGATCCACGTCTACCCCACGACGATCTACGGTTCGCAGCTCGACGAGGCAGAGCGCGTCGCCGTGCACGCCGTGCACGCACTCGGCCTACGAACCGGGATCGGCTTCCCGCAGCTGATCGCGACGCCGGACGGCCGCGTGGTCGTGGTCGAGTGCGCCGCGCGCATCCCGGGCGGGCAGATGGCCGACCTCGTGCGGGTGGCAACCGGCGTCGACCTCGTTGACGTGCAGATCCGGATGGCGCTCGGCGAGGACCTGCCCGACGAGGTCGTTCTGCCCCGGTTCATGCAGCCGCTCGCGATCCGCTTCCTGACGGCGAAGCCGGGGCCGCTGCCCACCGGCCGCGTGCGGCGGATCGGCACGCTCGACAAGGTGCTTGCGTTCCCCGGCGTCGTACAGGCGGGCGTGTACCTGGAGGTCGGTGAGACAATCCGGCCCGTGCGGCTCGACGGCGACAGGCGCGGTTATGTGATCGCGACCGCTGACACGAACCTGGAAGCGCTCGAACGCGCGGAGGCGGCGGCGCGCCTGCTCGACGTGGAGGTGCAATGAGCTGCGACTTCTCACTGGCGCACTACCGCGAGCTGCTGCGCGCAGCGAGGACGGGCGGCTACCGCTACGCCGGGTTCGACCGACCGCCGCAAGACGGCGACCTGATCCTGCGCCACGACGTCGACCTCTCGCTCGTGGCGGCGCTCGCCGTCGCCGAGGTGGACGCCGCCGAAGACGCGTGGTCGACGTTCTTCGTGATGAGGCGGTCGGTCTTCTACAACCTCGCCTCGTCCGAGGGCGCAAGCGCGATCGCGCGCCTGCTCGAGCTCGGGCACCGCGTGGCCCATCACTCCATGTGGCCCGACGTCGACCTCGACGAGCGGTTCGATCCGGTCGTCGCCTGGCACAACCCCGACCCGGAGTACATGGAGGCCCCGATTCCGGGCGCCATCAACGCGATGGCGGCGCCGTTCTTCGACCCCGAGCACTACCGCTCGGACTCGAACCAGGTTTGGCGCCACGGCTGCCCCCACGTCGGGCTCGAGGGCGGCGCGTACGACTGGCTGCAGCTTCTGACCCACCCGGAGATCTGGGTCTTCGACGGGCAGACGATGCGCGAGTCGATGGAATCGATGCTCGATGCCGACCGCGCCGCGCGCATCCAGCACATGCGCTGCGACAAGATCGACCTCTCGTGAAGGCGATCACGGTGATGGTGACGGCGTCGGGCGCGCCCGGCACCGCGGCGCTCCTGCGCGCGCTCCGCGAAAACGGTGAGCGCGAGGTGCGGCTCGTCGGCACCGACATGGGCGACTGCGCGGTCGGACGGCACCTCTGCGACGCGTTCCACATCGTCCCCGGCGGCGCCGACCCGGCGTTTCCCGACACGATGCTCGCAATCGCAGAGCGCGAGAGGGTCGACGCGATCCTCCCTCAATCGTCATTCGACCTGGCTGCGCTCGCGGAGCACGTCGGCATGTTTCCGATGCCGGTGCTCGTGTCGAGCCCCGACGCGATCCACCGCTCGAACGACAAGGCTGAGACGTACGCGTTTCTGCATCGCATCGGTGTGCGCACACCGGAGTTCCGGCGCGTCAACGGCGCGGGCGAGGTCGAGGCGGCCGCGCGCGAGCTCGGCTATCCCGAGCGCGCGGTGTGCTTCAAGCCGGTGTTCTCGTCCGGCTCGCGCGGGTTCCGCATCCTCGACTCGACCGTCGACCGCGCGCACCAGCTGCTGAACGAGCGGCCGGGCTCGGTCGCGATGCGGCTCGAGGAGGCGGTGGAGCTGCTGCCCGCCGAGGGCGGCCCCGACCTGTTGGTGATGGAGCTCGCGACGGGCGGCGAGCGGACGGTCGACGGCATCGCCAACGGGCGCGAGATCGTGCTCGGCCATCCGAAGACACGCGAGGCGATGCGCGCCGGCCTCGCGATGTACTTCGTGACGCTCGACGACGGCGAGCTGATGCGCACCGCCAACCTGATCGTCGCCGAGCTCGGGATCGAGCACTTCTTCAACATCCAGCTCGTCGGCGAGAGCGTGATCGAGATCAACCCGCGCATTTCGACGATCGTCTACCAGGAGGACCTGAACCTGCCGTACCTCGGCGTGAAGCGCGCGCTCGGCGAGATCTCCGAGGACGAGCTCCGGTCGTACGCCTCACGCATCCGCCCCGGCAGGACTGCGCTGCGCTACTTCAACCAGCTCGAGTTCGACCAGTGAGCACCTCCGGACGCGTCCTGGCAGGTCGTGTCCCGTGGTCAGACCAGGGTTACCGAAGTGTCACAAACAATCCACAGCCTGCCGCCGACACCGAAGGCAAGCCGCGCGGCAGGTCGTGACCGTCGTCGTGACCGTGGTCAGACCAAGGTGATGCGCGCGTGACCGTGTCAGACCAAGGTGACGCGCGCGTGACGAAGAGTCCACCGCCTCGGGGCTTGCGGGTGACGCACTGCCCGGTCAACATCGCCGGGATCCCCTGGGAGAACGTGCAGGCGCTGCGGCGGAAGGGGCTCGACGCGCGGCTCGTCGTCTTCGAGCGCGGCACGCTGCATCACGAGGCCGACTGGTCGCTCGAGCGTCGCGGCCCCCTGCCGGTGAAGCTCGCGCAGCAGTTCGCGGCGTTCGCCCGGCTCGCACCGCGCACCGACATCTTCCACTTCTACTTCGGGCTGACGCTGATTCCGAAGTCGCTGCAGTTCCCCGCGCTGCGCGCGCTGGGCAAGAAGAGCGTCTACCACTACCTCGGCTCCGACATCCGCGGCAAGACACCCGCCGAGCTCGCCTACGGCAAGCGGGCCGACGCCGAGATCGTCGGCTCCTACGATGCGCTCCGCTGGGTGCCGGAGGCGCACGTCGTGCCGCCCGGGCTCGACCTGCGCGAGTTCACCCCGGTGCCGCCGTCCGACAGCCCGCGGCCGCTCGTCGTGCACGCGCCGTCGGACCGCGAGAAGAAGGGCACGCACGTCGTGATCGACGCGTGCAACGAGCTCGACGTGGAGCTCGAGATCGTCGAAGGCGTCCCGCACGAAGAGGCCCGCGCCCACTACGCACGCGCCGACATCGTGGTCGACCAGCTGTACGCCGGCTGGCACGGCGTCTTCGCGCTCGAGTCGATGGCGCTCGGCAAGCCGGTCGTCACCTACCTGAAGCCCGACGTCGTCGAGCAGAGCGCCGCCGGCTTCGGAATGCGCATCCCGATCGTCCCCGCGACCAGCGACACGCTCGTCGAGGCCCTGCGCCCGCTCGTCGCCGATCCCGCCCTGCGCCGGGAGATCGGCGCCCAGAGCCGGGCCTACGTCGAGCAGGTGCACGACATCGACCGCGTGGCCGACCGCCTGCTCGACCTCTACCGTTCGCTCTAGTCGTGCCCGGTCTCGCCTTCCAGATGCGGCGCCTCGTGCGCCACTCGGCGATCTACGGCATCGGCGGTCTCGTGTCGCGGATCCTCGCGACGATCCTGCTGCCGCTGTACACGCACTACCTGCCGCCGAACTCGTTCGGTCAGGTCGAGATCGTCACGGCTGCCACGGCGGTGCTCGCGATCGTGCTGCAGATGGGGATCGCGAGCGCGTTCTTCCGCTTCTACTTCGACGCGAAGGAGCACGCCGAGAAACTCACCGTCGTCCGCACCTCGTTCTGGTTCACGATGATCATGGCGACCGTCGGGCTGGTGCTCGGCCTCGCATTCGCAGGACCGATCGGCCACTGGATCGGGCTCGGTCACGCCCCGTGGCTCGTTCGTGCCGGCGCCGTCGGCCTCTGGGCGCAGACGAACTACCAGCAGTTGACGGCGCTCTTCCGGGTCGAGGAGCGCTCGACGGCGTACGCGATCGCAAGCATCGCGAACGTGCTCGTCACCGTGTCCGCGATGGTCGTCTTCGTCGCGGTCTTCCACTGGGGCGCGATCGGGCTCGTCGTCGGCAACTTCACCGGCACGCTCGTCGTCTACCTCGCACTCGTCGCCTACCGCACCGAGCAGCTCGGGCTCGAGTTCGACCGCGCGCTCTTCCGGCGCATGCAGCATTTCGGGTTGCCGCTCGTCCCGGCAGCGCTCGCGCTCTGGACGATCAACTTCGTCGATCGCGAGTTCGTGGTCTGGTACAAGGGCCTGCGCGAGGCCGGCATCTACTCGGCCGCCGTGAAGATCGCGTCGGTGATCACCTTCGTGATGATCGCGTTCCGCACGGCGTGGCCCGCGTTCGCCTACTCGATCGAGGACGACCGCGAGGCGAGGCGGGCGTACGCGTTCGTCCTCACGTACCTGCTTGCGTTCGCGTCGTGGGCGGCGCTCGCGCTCGGTGCGCTGGCACCGTGGTGGACGAACCTGCTGACGGCGCCGCACTACCACCGGGCCGAGAAGGGAATCGCGCTGCTCGCGTTCGCCGGGGCGGTGTACGCCGGCTACACCGTGCTCGCGATCGGCAGCGGCCGTGCGCGGCGCACGCAGCTGAACTGGGTCGTGACCGGCGTGGGCGCCGCCGTCAACGTGGGCCTGAACTTCTGGCTGATCCCCGCCTACGGAATGGTGGGGGCGTCGATCTCGACGGCCGCCGCGTACGTCGTGCTCTTCGCCGGCATGACGTGGTACGCGCAGAGCGTGTACCCGGTGGCCTACCAGTGGCGACGCGTCGCGACCGCTGTGGGCGTCGCCGTCGGGCTCAACGTGCTCGCGCGGGCGACGGGGCTGTCGCTCGTGCCCTCGCTGCTCCTCGTCGCCGCCTATCCGGTCGCGCTGGCGCTACTCGGCTTCTACTTGCCGGCCGAGCGCGCCCGGCTCAGGCGGCTGCTCACGCGACCCGCCTAGCCTCGACGCGAGCGCACGTACTTGAGGCCGCTGCCGATCGCGCCGGCGGCGACGAGCGCCAGGGCAAGCCCGCCCAGCACGAGGATCGGCAGCGGAGCATTGCTCGCCGAGGCGACGAGACCGCCGCTTGCGCTCTTCTCGCCCAGCGCCGGGTTGTGCGCGGCTGTCTGCGCCGATACGAGCACGTTCTGCGCGGTCTTCGGGAAGCCGTGCCCGACTTGCGCGGGCTCCTTCTTGCCGGCTGCGCGGGCGAGCGCTGCGCGCATCGCCATCGTGATGTCGTCACCGAGGCTCGAGTAGACGGCAGCGTCCGTGGGGAGGTGATGCAGGGCATCGACGTAACAGGCGTGCGGATATGTGGAAGCGATCTTGCCGTCGGCGTACCAGTCGTTGAAGACCTTGTCGCGACAGGGAGCGGCCGCACGCGCAGTCGCCGGAAGCACGACGACGGCAAGCACGGCTACGAGGACGAGGCGCTTCACTCGTGGCCATGTTCGCCGTCCGATCTCAACTTCAACGTCGAGAGCGGTAAGGCTTTCGTAAACCCGCGCGAGCTCTGTGAGAGCTTCTCAGCCGGCGGCGAAGCAGAGTGAGGTGTCGCCCTCCGCGGCCGACGCGCAGGGGACGCGCTTCAGCCTGAACCTCGTCGCGACCGTTCGCTCGCGGTAGAGCGGCTTGGCCACGTAGCCGGCGAAGGCGCTCGAGGGCACCGTGCTGCCGAAGCCGTCGGCGCCGCCGAAGTGCGGTGCGGAGACGTGGTTCGAGGAGGCAAGCGCCCCGCCGCTCACGAAGGCGGCGACGACAAGCGTTCCGAGTGCTGCCCTGAGCGATTTCGCGCGCGCCATGCTCTTTCGTATCGGCGCGCGGTCCGCTGACCTTGGTCACCGTGCAGGGGCGCGCGGCTTCCCGGTTTTGGGTGATCGGCGGTCGTTAGGACAGGTAGTAGACGGCCATCGTGATGCCGAGCGCGAGCCCGACGATCCCGAGGAGCGCGAGCACGATGCCGCCGAGCACGATCGGCAGCGTCGCGGGCGCATAGCCGTCCCTGGCGATCTCCGCGAGATGGTGCTCCTCGGCGATCGCCTTCTGCACGAGTGAGGTCATGCCACATTCTGCCGCAACTCGTGGCAAATGTCACGTTATCTTACGAGGGCGAATGGCGGATCTTCTGAGCGCTGCCGGGCCGACGAGGTGGCGCATGGGTCTCGGGTTGCGAGAGCTATTCTCTAACCATGGGCGAACGCCTCAGGTTGACGATCATCTTCGAGGAAGCCGACGAGGAAGGGTGGATCGTCGCTTCGGTCATCGAGGTGCCAGGGGCGATGAGCCAGGGCCGGACTCGAGCCGAGGCGCGGGAGAACCTCATCGACGCGCTTCGCCTGATGCTGTCTCCGGACGTCGACGACCATCGCGTACTCGATGGCCGTAGCGAACCGCTCGAGCTCACGCTGACGGCGTGAAGCTCCGGGAGCTCGAGCGACACCTCCGGGCTCACGGCGCCCGGAAAGTCGCCGAGGGCGCCCGGCACACAAAGTGGCGAAGCGAGAACGGAGCGAAGGCGACGGCGGTTCCGCGCCACGCCGAGGTCGGCCCGGGACTCGTGCGCGCGATCTGCCGACAGCTCGGCATCCCGCCTCCCTGAAAAGACGCGGCCAGGCGCACGAAACCGGTGTCTGACACCCTCGGGTGTCAGACACCGCCCGCGACGAGTTCGAAGCGGTTGCCTGACGGGTCGCGCGAGGCGCCGTCGAGGCGTGCGAGCACGCGGTCGCGCTCGGCCTCGTCCGGCACGACGATCGTGTAGCCGAGCAGGCGCGCGGTGCCCTCGGGCGCCGCCGCCGCGCCGCGGCTCTCCCAGGTGTTCGCGCCGAGGTGGTGGTGGTAGCCGCCGGCACTCAGGAACGCCGCCTCGCTTCCGAGCTGCGCGATCAGGTCGAACCCGACCAGGTCGCGGTAGAAGCGCACGCTCTCGGCGACGTCGGCCACGCGCAGGTGCACGTGCCCCATCCGCGTGCCTGCCGGCAACGCGACGACGGGCTCGGAAGCCGCCGCGAGCAGGTCGTCGACGTCGAGCGGCCAGGTGCCGATGCGATTCGCCTGCCCGTCCCACAGCTCGCGCGGACGGTCGGCGTAGATCTCGATCCCGTGGTGGTCGGGGTCGCGCAGGTAGAGCGCCTCGCTGACGAAGTGATCGGACGCACCGGTCAGCAGCACGCGGTCGCGGATCGCATGCTGCAGCCAGGCCGCGAGGTCGGCGCGTTCCGGCACCAGGAGCGCGAAATGGAACAGGCCGGCAAAGCCGTCGGCGGGCCGCGCGCCCGGCTCTTCGAGCAGATGCAACAGCTCGCGGCCGCCGGCGCCGAGGCTCGCCTCGCCGCCGCCCTCGGCGAGCACGTCGAGGCCGATCGCCTCGCGGTAGTAGGCCAGTGAGCGAGCGAGCTCCGCGACCGTCAGCTGGACGGCGCCGACGGTGGTGGCTGCGGCGATCGGCATGCCCCTAGCCTAGTCACCGGGCACTCGCCGCAACCCGTTCCGGGGGGTGCGGGCGCGCACGCGCGGCGATCTCTGCGCCTCTTGCGAGGCCCGATCGACCCTGCGGTGCGTTTCTTCGTCCTCATCGGCCTGGTCGCGACCGCCTGCGCGTTGTCGGCGCAGACGGCGCTCGGCGCGACGCCGGTTCGCATCGTCGTCGCGGTGGTCGACACGGGCGTCTCGCCGGCGCGGCAGTTCACCGGCCGTCTGCTCAAGGGCTGGGACTTCGTCGGCAACGACTCGAACACAGCCGACCAGAACGGCCACGGCACGGAGCTCGCGAGCATCGTCGCAACGCAGTGCCCAGGCTGCGCGATCTTGCCGGTGCGCGTCCTCGGCCAGGGAGGCCTTGGCACCGTTGCGACGGTGATCCTCGGAATCCACTGGGCGGTCGAGAACGGCGCCAACGTGATCAATCTGTCGATGACGACCCTGTCGGACAACCCCGACCTGACCGCCGCGATCGAATGGGCCGTCGGGCGCGGCGTCACGACGGTGCTGGCCGCCGGCAACCGCGGTGCGCCGATCGGCTATCCGGGCGCGATGGCGCCCGGCGCACTGACAGTCGGGTCCGTCGACTCCGCCGGAAAGCTGTTCGGCTGGTCGAACTACGGCCCCTGGGTCGACGTCGTCGCGCCCGGATCGCTGACCGCCCGCTCGATCGACGGGCGTCTCGTACCGGCGATCGGAACGTCCGCCTCGGCCGCGTACGTCTCGGGTGCGGCGGGCCTGCTGCTTGGCTGCCAGAGAACGTTGACCCCCGCAGAGGTGATCGTCCGTCTGGAAGCCAGCCTCGCGCCACATCTCTGTTGAAGACCAGATCGCTATCGGTCACGATGGAGCAGCGCCACGGCGCGGGCCCATGGCACAAACCCTCTTTCTTTCACCCGCAGCGTCGTAATGCGCCGCGATCCGCTTGCGCGTCCGGATGAACTGATCCGGCGCGTCTACGCGTACGTCGCGTACGTCGTCGGTGACGGCCCCGACGCCGAAGACATCACGAGCGAGGCGTTCGTCCGCGCAACGCGTTACCGGCAGAGCTACGACCCGTCGAAGGGCTCGCCTGCGACGTGGCTCGTCGGGATCGCGCGCCGCTGCATCGCAGACCGCCCCCGCCCTCCGGAGCCGACCGACCTCGTCGATCGCGAGTCCGTCGACGTCCATGAGTCGCGGGCCGATGTGCTGACGGTTCGCGCCGCCGTTGCACGCCTGCCGAAACGCGATCGCGAGCTCGTGGCGCTCCGCTACGGCGCCGATCTCACGGCACGGCAGATCGCCGAGACCCTCGGCCTGCAGACGAACGCCGTCGAGGTCGCGCTGCACCGCCTGCACGCCAAGCTGCGCACGGAGCTCGCGGCCGACTTGGGCCCGGACGAGCAGCACGATCCGAGTAAGGGTTTTGGCTCGACCGCGGGTATCTAGTGCAGTACGCCCGCGCGACAGACTTCACCGCCTGACCCTCTCCCGGGCCAGAGTGAAGACGAAGGGGCGGCCGTTCGGCCGCCCCTTCACGTTTCTCCCGGGCCGCAAGCTGCCTTGAGTCGGGAAGCCTACGTTTGCCAAGGCCGGCAGGGCAATCCCCAAAAAGGGCGATCCGCCGAAACCAGGTTCCTCGGCTTAGAAGCTCTTTCGCCAACCTGAGTAGCTGTCAGGCGACGACGCGGTACACCTGGAACACCTCGGCGTACTCGCGGTTCACGTTCGTGCCGTGGGTGCGGGCGACGTTCCAGACGTACTCGGAGTTTGCGTAGCGGCGGTGCTGCTGCGAGGCGTAGCGCTCGAGCGCCGCCACCTTCCGCTCGACGTGGCGCTGCTCGAGCGCCAGGTAGGCCTGGTAGCTGAAGTCGAAGTTGTTCCAGGGGATCTCGTAGCCGAGGATCGTCGTGCGCTTGAAGGCGCGCAGGCCCTCGTTCGCGATCGTCTGGTGGTCCTGGTGCACGTCGTGCAGCGACGGCATGAAGACGCAGTCGGGCTTCCAGTCGGTCCAGATCTCGATCAGGAGCTCGAGGATCGCCTGGCGGTGGTCGGGGAACGTGCGCACGTCGAAGTCGTGCACGGTGAGGTTCTCGGGCGGGATGCCGATCTCGGCGGTCGCCTCGCGCACCTCGAGTGCGAGCGTGTCGGGCGCGAAGCCCTCGGGCAGCGAGCGGGTGGCGATCGAGAAGGCGACGTAGCGGACGTCGGCGCCTGCCTCGACGAGCCGCGCCATCGTGCCACCGCAGCCGAACTCGCCGTCGTCGGTGTGCGGCGCCAGCACGAGCGCACGCTCGATCCCGTCGATCACGTGGGCTGCTCCAGCCGACAGCGGAGTGTTGTGCTCATCCGAGGATCATGCCGGACGATCACGCCGGCAGGATCCGGAAGGCAGCGCAGTGTCGCGGTTGGATCGCACCGAAGTGGCGGTGATCAAGGGTTATGACCAGGTCGGTGCCAAGACGCTCCGCAAGCGCGACCACGCTGGCGTCCGTACCGCCGAGCGGGAAATCACGATACTGCTCCACGAGCTCGGCGATCCGAGCCCAGTCCTCGGGTGACGGCGCCTCGACGTCGAGGAAGCCCAAACCGCGCAGGAACGCCGCCTCGGCAGCAGCACCAAGTCGGCGCCCGACGATGTACGTGACCTCGGCAACGACGAGCGCTGGGATGACAAGCTGGATGTCTCCCCGTTGGAGAAGGTCGAGGGAGCGCTGATGGTCGTCGTCGGCGGTATCGGTGACGGCGTAGAGCGGGCCGGAATCAACGACCCCGATCACGATCCCACTCCGCCGCCAGAAGATCCTCGAGGTCCCGGGCGGTCGAGCGGTACCCGCTCGACCCAAGCGAAGCGAACGGGAGTGCGCGAGAGCCCGAGCCGGCGAGGCCGAGATGAGCGGCAAGCGCCTCGCGGGCTACCTGCGACACCGAGACGCGGCGCCGGTCGGCGGTGCGGGCAACCGCCGCTGCAAGGTCATCGGGAAGTGAGACGGTGGTGCGCTTCATACGTGCATACTAGCTGGTTCAAGCGCTCTGCTCCACGGAGGGCATCCACGACCGGGCGCCGACCGCGATCAGCGCGAGCAGGGCCCAGAACGTGGGGTCTTCGAAGAGCGCGTCGTAGAAGAGGCAGTGCACGAGGATCGCGACCAGGGCGAGCCCGAACGCAAGTCGCGCTGCACCGTCGAAGTCGCTGCCGAGCCGGCGAAACGCGAGCCGCAGCGCCACGAAGACAAGCCAGAGGAACGCCAGCACCCCGGGAAGGCCGAGCTCGGCCGCGACGGTGATCGGCGCGGTGTGCGAGGCGGCGGCCTTCGGCTCCTTGCCGCGCAGGTGCGCGACCTCGGCGTAGGCGCGCTTGAAACCGCCGACCCCGACGCCGATCAGCGGATGGTGCAGGGCCACCTTCAGCCCAGTCGAGACGAGCGTCGAGCGACCGCTCGTCACGTGCGAGAGCGAGGCCTTGTGGCGGATCGCGGGCGAGGCGGCGACGGCCACGACAAGCACGACCGCACCGGCGGCGACGAGGTAGAGGCTGCGCCGGCGCCAGGCGAGCACGGCGGCAACCGTGACGCCGGCTCCGAGCGCGACGAAGCTCGACTGCGAGAACGAGGGCAGCAGGCCGGCCCACGTGATCCCGATCGTCAGCGTCGCTGCGATCGCCCAGAGCGGGTCGCCGCCGCGCCGCCACAGCACCACGACAAGGCTCGCGAGGATCGCGAGCACGAGGAAGCGCCCGTAGATCGACGGGTCGTAGAACACCGAGTTGACCCGGTAGAACCAGCCGCTCGGCGCGTAGGCGTTGTCGACGCGAACCTTGGGGTTCCAGAAGATGTTGCGCGTCTCGTACTGCACGATCCCGATCACGGCGAAGACGAGCGCCATCAGCGCAAGCTGCACGTAGAGCGCAAGCACCCAGCTGCGCGACCAGACGAGCCGTGCGAGCGCGACGGCGAGCAGACCGAACGGCAGGACGAAGAAGAGCAGCTCGATCGCGCCCTGCCGCACGTCCTTCGACCAGAGGAGCGACACGCCGTCCCACGCGACGAAGGCGGCGACGGGCCAGGCGAGCGGGCCGAGCTCACGCGAACGGTTCGACCCGTCGCCGTAGAGCTCCCAGGCGAGCGCGAGCGCCGCGACCGCGACGACGGCGTAGATCGGCAGCAGCAGGTTCGCCTGCGTCGAGCCGACGTGCACCGGGATGCGCGCGGGCACGCAGGCGAGCGTCGCGAGTGCGAGCAGCCAGGGCAGCCGCAGCACGGCGTAGGTTCCGACCGCCGCGGCGATCACACCGACGACGGCGGCGGCTGCAAGCAGACGGTGGTGCCCGTGCGGCGCAAGGTAGACGGTGAGACCGGCGCACCCGAGCGCCCAGCCGGCGAGTCCCGCGACGCGCAGGTCGCGCCGAGGCGCAACGACGAGCAGCGCGAGCCCGATCGCCCCGACCGCGCCGGCCGCCTGTGCGACCCCGGCGCTCACGCCACCACCACCGTGCACCTGGCAGCGTGCCCCGCCGCGAACACGTAGAGCTGGAAGACTCCCTTCGACTTCGGCGCGCGCAGGCTCAGCGTCCCGCGCGGCAGCATGCCCGAGCGGCCGTGCAGCGTCCAGCGCACCCGCGGTGCGTCGGTCGAGACCCGAAGTGCAAATGTCGCGCCGGGCGCGACGACGACCCGCTTCCGTGCGAGCACGATGTAGCGCACCTGCACGATCGCGAACGGGTAGGCCTTGGCGACGTTCCCGGCGACGTCCTGCGCCGAGACCGAGAGCACGTAGCGTCCGGGCCGGGCGCGCGTGCCGTCCGGCAGCCTGCCGTTCCAGGTCAGCTCGCCGCGCTGTTTGCTCGTGCGTGTGAAGAGCACCTGGGTGCCGCCGACGAGCATGATCGCGTGGGCGGGCTCGTCGGTCGTGTAGTGCGTCACGAACACATCGTGGTGGCCGTCGCCGTCGGGCGAGATGATCGGGTGCTGCGGGTGCTTGACGGCGATCTTCGGCGGCTTCGTGTCGAGCTGGATGTTGTTCGGCAGCGTGATCGTGCGGTGTGAGCGCAGCAGCTTGACGACGGGCCGGTAGATGCCGTCGGGCAGGAGCAGCCCCGAGCCGGCGAGACCGTTCCAGACGAGGTCGAGCTTCGTCCCCGGCCTGACCGAGCGGCCGGCGAGCAGCGTATCGACGCTCGCGCCATGGCTGTCCTCGATCCAGACATCGACGCTCTCACGCGTTCGGACGCGGAAGTCGATGCGCGCGACCGGCGCGGCGGTGCCGGCCGGCGAGAAGACGGAGTCGACGTGCGTGCCGTAGATCGGCGAGCGCTCGAGCTTGGCCCGCTCGGTCAGCGCGAACGCCGCAGCAGTCGCCGCGAGCAGGGCGAGGACGACCGCCGTCGACAGGACCCGGGCCACGAGTGACCGATTCTACGTCGGAGCGCCACCGCTTCGAGCGAGCGACGGCCATTGCGCCGCGCTCACTCCCAGGTTGCCGCCGCCAGCGCTGCTTCGAGCTTGCGGGTGACGAGTGTCCGTAGACCCGAGCGCTTGATCCGGCCGACCCAGTCGTCCGACCGGCGCCGGTCGAAACCCTCGGGCAGAGTGAGCTCGGGGAGGTAGGCGCGCCCACTCTGGGGTGCGTGGAGGTAGACCGTGTCGAAGAGCGCTTTCTCGGCGGTCGCCAGGTAGCCGGTTTCTTCCGTGCCGCGGTAGCCGTCGAAGAGCTCCGGGGCGAGCTGATGGATCGAGAAGGTGCCGAGGGTGGTCTCGATCTGTGCGGCCTCATGTAGGGAGGCGACAAAGACCTGGCGGGGAATCTGCTCGATCATGCCGTGCCGCGCGAGCGCAGACCAGAAGGAGACGTAGGCCGGGTCGGGTGCAGTCAGGTACGGGGCCAGTTGGAAGGGCTCGACC
>Ga0307372_10002256_pt1 | contig 32257 bp, 32 predicted proteins | sample OX1MG_FD_202533 | JGI IMG/M metagenome (GOLD analysis project Ga0307372, IMG submission 202533) | Soil microbial communities from Risofladan, Vaasa, Finland - OX-1 | ecosystem: Environmental > Terrestrial > Soil > Coastal area > Acid sulfate soil | place: Finland: Risofladan, Vaasa | collected... | reverse complement strand
CGCGCCCAGGTGCGCGGGTCGCTGGTGATCCCGGCCCGCTGGTAGGCGGCCATGATCGCCTTGTCGAGGGCGGCGCGCTCGGCCGGGGCGGGCTGGCCGCCGCACAGCACCGCGACGACGGTGTGGATGAACAAGGCGCGCCGGGTCAGCGTGTCCGGCCGCGCCCGCCCCGCCGCTGGCAGGTCGAACGGGTTCAGGTGCACATCCGGGGCGCCCAGGTGCACGTGCGCCCCGCCCACGGCGGCGGCGAGCCGGGCGTACTCGTCCTCGGGGTCGATGACCCAGCACTCGGTGCCCTGGTAGAGGCTGCGCAGGATCTCCAGCTTGGCCAGATAGGACTTCCCGGCGCCGGAGGCGGCCAGGGTGACGGAGTTGTGGTTGTCAGCCGCCCACCGGTCCCAGGCCACCAGCCCCGGCCCGGCGGTGTTGGCGCCGTACAGCACGCCGGGCAGCGCGTGCGGGGCGGCCGGGTCACGGGGCAGGTCCGGGGAGGTGAACGGGAACGACGCGGCGAGCGCGGCGGTGTCCATGGTCCGGCGCAGCATCAGCGCGTCGGTGCCGGCCGGCAGGGTGGTGGTCCAGCCCTGCAGCGAGCGGAACGTGGCGGGGACGGTGACCAGCAGCAGCGAGGCGGCCAGCGCCCGCACCGCCGCGGTCTCCGCGGCGAGGTCGTCTTCGCTGCCGGCGTGGATCGTGAGGTACAAGCCGACGCGGAACAGCTTGCCCTCGCCGCGTGCGAGCCGGTACGCCAGGTCGCGGGCGTCGTCGGCGGCGGCCTCGGTACCGGGGTCATCGAGCTGGCCGCGGTCGGCGCTCGCGCGGCGCCCGGATTCCAGCCGGGCGCGCTGGCGGCGCAGCCGCGCGGCGGCGACGGCCACCGGGATGGGCTCGATGTGCAGGGTCACGTCCAGCCGGCCGGGGTAGGCCGTCAGCGGTTCCAGCCAGCCCGCGCTGACCTCGGCCGGGTAGCCGGTGACGGCCAGGGTGGCGGCGTAGTCCCCGCCGATGCGCACGTGCCGGGCGGCGACTTCCACATCCGGCGCGCCGGGCATGTCCTCCGCGCCCGGCACGGCCGGCGGCGCAGCAGGGCGGCGCAGCAGGCGGCGGGTCTTCACGCGGGCCTGCCGGGGCTGGCGGGCGGCTGGCCGGGGACGGCGAGCCGGGCTGCGGTGACCGGGGCAGCGGGGTCGGCGCAGGCGGCGAGCAGGGCGGTGACCTGCCCGCCGTCCAGCACGCTGACCTGAAGGTCGGCTGCGGCGAGCAGCCGGGCTGTCTCGCCGGCGCGCTGGGCGGCCCGCGCCGCGGCGGTCCCGCCGCCGGGCCGCGCGGTGCCGTGGGACGGCTCGCGGATGACCAGCAGCACCTGGCGGGTGAGCACGTCCCGCTCCTCAGCCAGGCCGGCCAGGAACGAGGCGTGCTCCAGCGCGGCGTGCTCCAGGGCCGGGTGCGGCAGGGCGGGGGCGGCCTCGCGCAGCGCGGTGACCGCGGCGCTCAGGTCGGCCCGCCCGGCCCGGATCACCACCTGGACCGGGCCGGTGAGGGAGTTCAGCCACCGGCCGTAGGCGGCGGTCAGGGCGTCCTGCTCGGCGGGGCTGCGCAGCGCGAAGTTCACCGTCGACACCGCCGCCACGGCCGCGGCGCCGCCGGCGCCCAGGCCGATTACCCCGTCCGCGGCGATGTGCCGCCACAGCGGTGCCAGCGGCCCCGGCGCCGGGAACGGCGGGCCGGGCGGCGCGGCCCAGGCCGGCGGTGCCGGGATGCCCTCGGGGGCGGTGACCAGGCGGCGCGGGGAGCGGGCCTGCCGCCACGCGGCGGCCAGCAGCCGGTCCAGCGGGAGCCCGTCCCGCTCGCCGATCACCAGGGCAGTGGCGGCCAGCCCGGCCGGGGCGGCCAGCGCCGTGAACGCTGGCAGCGGCATGACGTGGCGGGTGGCCTCGAACGCCGCCCAGATGATCACGGCCGCCACCGCGGCGATGACTGCCTGCCGGGCGGTCAGCCCGGCCAGGATCTTGTCGGGCATCTCGACGTCGGCGGGGATGGGCACGGGGTCGCTGACCTCATAGCTCACGGGCCTTTTCCTTTCTTTCCTTTCGCGGAGGCTGCGCCCTTGCCGCTGCCGGCCGCGGCGCCGCGGCCGGCAGCGGGCCGACCCGGGACAAGACGGCGGCGGTGACGGCGAACCGGGCGGCGCGGCGCAGCGGGGAGCGGCCGAACGGGGACAGCACGGGCCGGGCGACCCAGAACGGGATCCGCATCAGCACCCACAGCAGGCACAAGGTGATCAGGACCTGCTCCAGGTAGCCGGTGATGTGCCAGGGCAGCCAGCCGGGGGCGAAGAACACCTGCACGGCGGCGGTGAGCACCAGGCCCTGGGCGACCTGGATGGCCAGCGCGGCGGTCAGCGCCCGCCACCACCAGCGGGCCGCCCACGCGGTCTGCGGCAGGGCATACAGGGCCAGCGCGAGGGGCGCGGCGGCGGCCAGCAGCACCACGGCCATCATCCGCATCACGTAGACCACGGCCAGGACCAGGGCGAGCACGACCCCGGCCAGGGCCAGCAGGATCAGGAAGATCCCCCCGGTGGAGACCGAGTTGCCCAGGGTGGTCATCAGCGAGGCGGCGGCGGTGGCGGGGGTGACCCCCTGCCCGGCCAGGGCGGCGGACAGGCCGTTGGCGATGGTGATGGCCTGGGACATCACCACCATCGACAAGTTCGCGCCTGCGAAGCCGAGGACGATCCGGGGCGCGATCTCCTTGGCCGAATACGAGGTCTGCAGCGTCTCGTGGCTCATCACGAGGATCCCGCCGATGAGCACCAGCAGCACGTAGCAGGCGTCGGCGACCGCCAGCGAGGTGGCCCACATGGTGTGCACGGCCGGGATGGACCCGGGCTGCGGGGTCGACAGGGCGCTTTGCCCGATCAGCGTGAGCAGCGGGTTGACCGCGGACTTGACCAGCGACGCGAACCAGCTGGTGATCGCGGTGGTCACGTAACAGGTGAAGTCGAGGAACCCGCAGCTGCCGGTGCCGGCAGCGGGCGCGGGCAGCGGCGACGGAGAGGGGGACGGGGATGGGGATGGGGATGGGGATGCGGCGGGAGCCAGGTGCGCGGCGGTGGTCACAGTGGCGGTGGCCGCCGGGCGGGCCGGCCCGGCGGCCAGCGCCCGCTGCGAGCCTGCGGCGACTGCGATCAGGGCGGCGCACGCGATGGCCAGCGCGAGCACGGCGGCCCGGCGGCCTCGCCGGCGGCGCGGCGGTCCCGGGCGGCCGGGCCAGCGGGTCAGCCTCATCCGCCGACCAGGGAGCGCAGGATGGTCACGATGACCGGGGCGAGGATCGCCAGGCCGTACCCGATGGCCGCTGACCGCAGCGAGATCTTGGCTCTCTCGACCTGGGCCGGGTCGCCGCCGGCCATCAGGTAGCGGAGGCCGCCGAGGGTCAGGAACAAGGTGGCCAGGCCGGCCAGGATCCCGACGATCCACACCGTGATGTTGGTGATCACCTGGCTGATCGACGCCGCCGCCAGCAGGTGCCCGGCGGCCAGGCCCGGGACAGCGGCCAGGGCGGCGGCCCGGCCGTCGGGCGGGCGGCGCGGGCGCCGCCGCCAGGCGGGCAGCGGGGGGATGAGTCTCATGGCAGGGTGCCTCCTCCGTGAGCGGGTGCTGGAGTGCGGGGGGGTGCGGGGGCGGCCCGCAGGCGGGCGCGGGACTCACCTCCTTCCGGGGGCGAGAGGGCGGCGGGATGTCAGCGGTGCGGCGGCTCCCGCCTGCGGGCCGCCCGCCCCCCGGAATTCACCGGAGGGCGGGTAACCCCCGCACTGACAGAAATCCGGTTTTTGGCCCTGTTTTTCACGCGGGCCGCTCATAAATCTGCGAGAAAACCATTCCGGATGGCGTCGGTGATGGCTTTCTCGGCTCTTTTCCGCCGCATGCAAAGGGTGGTGTGGCCGATGTGCTGCTCGGCCGCGATCTGCGACAGCGGGACGCGTTCGAGCCGGTTGCGGCCGATCAGCTCGGCCTGATCGGCGGACAGGATGCCGCGGCGCACGGCGGCGGCCAGCACGAAGTCGGGGTGCCCCCAGGGCAGGTCCGGGCCGTCGCGCCAGACGGCGAGGCTGCGGCGGCGGCCGGCGTAGTCAGCGTCGGCGTAGGCGAGGGCCTGCCCGGCCCGCCAGGCCGCCCAGCACAGCCGGGACGCCAGCGGGATGGCGTCCAGGTCATCGAGGTCCAGGCCGCGCACGGCGGCCAGGAACCCGGTGAGCACCTCGGATTGCAGGTCGGCGGGGTCGCCGCGGTAGGCACTGGCCAGGCTGGCGACCGCGCGGCGCAGGCCCGGCAGCGCGATCCCGGTCAGGCCGATGACCCAGGCCGGGTCCCCGGTACGGGCGCGGCGGACCAGCTCGGCCCACACCCGGTTGCGGGCGCCCGCGCTGGTGGCCGGGTGCAGCAGCAGCACCCGCAGCTCACCGAGGGGAACTGGCCGGTCCGGCAGGCCCTCGGCCAGGTGCGAGGCGTGCACGGCCAGCGGCCGCGGGCCGGCGGCCAGCAGCCGGAAGGCGGCATCGGCGGCGTCGAGGGCATCCAGCGGGCCGTCCGGGTATCCGCCCGTGCCGGCAGCCGTCGCGGCGCCGGGCGGGGTGGCGTGGTGATCCATGCAGGGCTCCAGGTGAGGGAAGCGACGGGAACGGAGCCCCATCCAGCCAGCCCCCATGTACCTCCCGTGGACCTGCGGTATCCCCCCCACCGGCCTGCCATGTACCTGCCATGTACCTGGCATGGACCTGCGATGTACCCGGCGTCCCCGGCCCCGTCTCCGGCCGCGCCGGCCCCCGCCAGCGGCACCCCCGGGGCCTCGCCGGGAGCCGGGTCAATTCCGGCCCTGGCCTGCGTGATCGCGGGCCAGGTACATCGCGGGTCTACCGGAGGTACATGGCAGGTCCATGCCATCTGGTAAAGGGCGCGCCCCCGCGCTGGCCGCCCCGGAATTATTTATCTGGGCGTCATGACCGGCGATTTCCCTCGGCCCGGTGATTTTTCTGGGTGCGGGCGTGAAAAAAGGCCCCGAAAACCCGATTTCTGTAATTGTCAGCGGAGAAAGCGGCGGCGCGCGGGACCAGCCGCCATGTCACACCCTCACAACGGCCCCTGGCCTGCCGTGCCGCCCATCCCGGGCGGGCACGGCACCGCGCCCGGCGGCCCCGCGGCCGGCGGGACGGGTCCCGGCGTGCCGCTGAGCATCTGGCCGGGCCTGCCCGCCCCGCGCAGCGGCCCGTACGGGCCGTGCGCCGGGCCGGTCACCGTCCAGGCCGCCGCCCAGGTGATCGGCGCGTTCTCCCGGCCCGGCGACCTGGTCGCCGCCCCGGACGGCTCAGCGGCGGTGATCGAGGCCGCCGCGGCCGCCGGCCGGCCTGTCCTCGGCCTGATACCGGCGCCCGTCCGCGACGGGCGCGCGATCGCCGGGCTGCGCGCCCGCCTGGACCCGGCGGCCCGGCCGTTCGCCCGGCTGCGGCCTGGCGGCCCGGCCCTGCTGCTGGCCGCCGGGGACCCCGACGCCGGCCGGGCCGCCCTGGCCATCACCGGCTGCCACGGTCCCGGCTGCTGCGCCGGCGGCCCGGAGCCCGGCGGCGACGACGGACCCGGGGTGCTGCATGCCGCCTGCCAGCGGGTGCTGCGGCCCGGCGGGGTGCTCGCGGTTATCACCGCAAGCCCCGCCGTCGCACCGGACGGCCAGCTCGCCGACCTGGCCGGGCAGGCGGTTGCCAGCGCCCGCGCCGCCAGCCTGGTCTACGCCCAGCACATCGTCCTGGTGCACGCCGCCATCCGGGACGGCCAGCTCGCCCCCGATCCAGCCGCCGACGGCGCCTCCGGCCTGCCCGGCGGCTGCCGTGTCCATTCCGACCTGCTGATCTTCACCAAGCCTGGAGGACCCTCCCGTGACTAGCCCGCACCCGGCACCCGCCCCTGGCCCCGGCCGTTCCCGGTCCCGCCCCGCGCCCGTCCCTGACCCGCCGCTGTCGGTCTGGGCGACCGCCCAGCAGGATGCCCGCACCCAGCGCCGCGGCCGGTACCTGCCCGCCTCCACCGCCCATCCGGCCAAGATGCTGCCCGCCATCGCCGCTACCGCGATCACCCGCTACACCGAGCCCGGGGACCTGGTCGCCGACCCGATGTGCGGCATCGGCACCACCCTGGTCGAGGCCATCCACCTGGGCCGCGACGGCCTCGGCGTCGAGTTCGAGGACCGCTGGGCCACGGTCGCCGCCGCGAACATCGCCCACGCCCGCCGCAACGGCGCGACGGGAAGCGCCGAGATGATCCGCGGCGACGCCCGCCAGATGCCCGCGCTGCTGCCGCCCGGCATGGCCGGGCGGGCCGCCCTGGTGGTCACCTCCCCGCCCTACGGTCCCAGCGTGCACGGCCAGGTCCGCGCCGAGCAGCGTCACGGCGGCGGCGGGGTCGAGAAATACGACAACCGCTACAGCCACGACCCGGCCAACCTCGCCCACCACGGCCTCGATGACATGCTCGCCGGGTTCACGGCGATCCTCGCCGGCTGCAAGGCGCTGCTGCGCCCCGGCGGCGTGGCCGTGGTCACCGCCCGGCCCTGGCGGTCCCGCGGCGAGCTGGTCGACCTGCCCGCCGCTGTGCTCGCCGCCGGGGCGAGCGCCGGGCTTATCCCCGCCGCCCGGTGCGTGGCCCTGCTTGCCGGGCTGCGCGGCGGCCGGCTGATACCCCGGCCGTCGTTCTTCCAGCTCGACAACCTCCGCAAGGCACGCCGCCGCGGCGAGCCGTGGCACCTGATCGTGCACGAGGACCTGCTCATCTTCCGCGTACTGAACTTTCCCGGCGGTTCGCGGGAACTCAAGGGTCCTCAGCGCGAACTCAAGGGTCCGGGACGGCGATTCTCCCACGCCAGGCCTGGGGTTGCCGGGGAACTCGGGGCTGCGGCGTGAGGCGGCCCCGGCTGCGATCGCCGTCGCTGGGCGCGGGCGTTCGGTCGACGACGGCGCTGCAGCTGGCCGCTGAGGGCCGCACCTCCCCGGACAGCTCGCCAGAGGGTCTCGCGGGTCAGCGCTCTTCTGAATGCCTCGGCTCCGTGATTTCACTCGTCAGGAGTGACGGCGAGTGCTTGTCATTTCGGACCGCACTCGGGAGGCCGGGGTCATGCTCGGTACTCGCCAGAGGTGACCGCGATCGCGCGCTCAGCCATGTTCGGCTGTCCGATCAGTACCGGGCACCGTCATCGCGCTCCCTTTCCGGGGAAGGCGGTCCTGATCAGGTCGTGGACGATCGGGTCGGGGTTGCTGGATTCCTCGTTGCTGAGCACGGCCAGGCGCACGCCATCGTCGGGGAACCAGGCGTTGAAGGAGCGGTAGCCGGGGTTGTCGCCCGGGTGGTAGAACATCCGGCGCCCGCCGGCGGCGGAGCCGATGAACCAGCCGTAGCCGTAGCCCTCGGTGCGGACGAGGCCGTCGTCGTCATGGACGGGCACGTGCACCGTGAACATCGCCTCCCGGGCGGCTTGGGAGAGTATCTTCCCGCTGGCCAGGGCGCGATCCCACCGGGCCAGGTCCCCGGCGGTGGACCAGATGCTCCCGGTGCCCAGGCCCAGGGTGTCCAGGTCGAAGGACGGCACCGCCGTGCCGTCCTGGTGTCCAGCCGCCAGGCCGGGCTGTCCCCGGGGGTTTCCGTTGAATGTCGCGGCCATGCCCAGCGGCTCAAGGATCTCCCGGCCGAGGAACGCGCCGTAGGGCTGCCGCGCGGCCCGCTCGATGATGTGGGCCAGGAGCACGTAACCGGGGCTGCTGTAGGCGTAGCGCTCCCCGGGCTGGCTGAGCAGCGGGGCGGCGGCGAAGATGCGCAGCTTCTCGCCGGTGGCGACGGGTCTGGTCCCGTCCAGCCCGGTCAGTCCCGGCCAGTGCACCAGCCCGGCGCAATGGCTGAGCAGATGATGGATGGTGATCGGGTCCCACGCCGCCGGGCAGCCGCTGAGCCAGCGGCGGACCGGATCATCCACCGACAGGACGCCGCGATCAGCGAGCAGCAGTATGGCTGCCGCGGTGAACTGCTTGGTGACCGAGGCGATCTGGAAACGGGTGCCGAGCGTGCAGCCGTTGTCCGGGCGGGTCCCGGTCAGGCCGCCGGCGACCGCGACCAGGTCCTCGCCCCCGCGCTGCAGGATGGCCGCGCCGCGCAGGGTGCCTGCTTCCGCCATGAGGTAACCGTAGCGAGATGCCGCCGGTGGCTGACTAGCTTGCCGGATCGGCCTGTGCGTGGCAGAGGGCTGCTTCTCGTGCTGGCGCTGACCGGGAACGCCTCCAGCCCGGGGCCGGTGTCCGGTCGTGGAGCCGCAGCACTCCCGGCGGTGCTGGCCGAGCTAGTCACCATCGTGCAGTCCGCCGCAGCTCACTGGCCGCTGCCTTCCGGGCTCGGGAGGCGCCGTACTGCTTCCCCGCCGCTCGCGCGAACTCAGAGATCCTCAGCGCAAGTTCAGGGACCCAGCACAGGGACTTTTCCGCGTCGACCGGGGGGTTGCCGGGAACTCGGGGCGGCTGCGTGATGCGCCGGTCCGAGCAGCTGCCGGGCGTTGACTGCGTACCGGATCGCGGCCTGCTCGCTGATGCCGAAGATCTCGGCCAGGTGCAGTGGGTCGAACCCGGTGGCTATGGCCTCGGTGAGCTGGCAGTCGATCCGCAGCCGCTCGAGTGTGGCGGGCAGGCCCCGCAGGCTGGTGAGGTAGGCGGTGCTCACGGGCCCGTGGTGCAATGCGCTTTCCTTGCTGATCAGCAGGTGCGGGTTGGCGGTGTGCGGCCACCGGCGGTGCCGGTACTCGAGCCACTCGCGCAGGACCTTGCCGGTCAGCTCGCCCATCGGCCGGTCTTTTCCGGCGAGGCGCAGCCGCCGGCCGGCGAGGTCGGCATCGTCGAGCTGCAGCGCCCGGATCGCGGCGGGCCGGGCCGCGTGCACGGCGGCGAGGACAACGCAGACGCGGGCCTGCGGGGTGGTCGCCGCGGCGGCGGCGCCGGCGAGGTGCCTGGCCTCCAGCGGCTGCCAGACCGGCAGGTCGCGCTTGCCGAGCCTGATCCGGGTCGCCGGGTTGCGGAAGACCAGGCCGGTCTTCCTCGCCCAGGTGAACAGCGAGCGCAGCGCCGTCACCGCCTGGTATCGCTCGTGGCCGTACAGGCCGGTGATGTAGCCGAGGACGTCGTCGCGGGTGACCTCACGCAGGTGGTCGCAGCGCGCCGACCAGGCCAGCAGCGCCGGCTGCGCGGCGCGCAGGTAGGCCCGCGCGGTGTGGGGGGAGCGCGGCCGGGTGCGCGGGCCGCCGTCGTGCAGGGTGATGGCCCAGCGGCGTGCTTCGCTGCCCAGTCCCGCGGCCAGGCCGTCGAGCCGGGCGTCCAGCCAGCTGCTGAACAGGCCGGGAAGGTCGTCGGCCACGATCTCCATCGTGGTCAGGATCTCGGTGACGAGGCGACTGCCGATGCTGTACCGGCTTGCGACTGCGTGCGCGTCAGACGCGCTGATGAGCTCACCATCGCAGTGGCCGGCCAGCAGGGTGACCAGGACGCGCTGCATCGCGCGCCGGGTGACGGGCTGCCAGCCGCGGACCTCGGCGGTGACGTGGGCCAGGTGCAGGGCCCAGGCCAGCCACGGATTGCCGGGCGGTGCGCCGCGGCGCAGGTCGAAACGCATCTGCCGGTAGTCGCGGGCTGGCACGGCATCGAACAGCGCCTGTTGCGTACTGCGGCTTCGCGGCCTGTTAGCGGCTTGCGGTGCCGGCTTGACCGGGCGGCCTTTCTCGCCGTAGCGACGGGGCAGGGCCCGCGGCGTGCCGCGCCGTCTGGTCATGTCAGCGAAGAAGAGCTGGTGGTGGCGGACCTGCGCCAGGTAAGGAGCCAGCACGACCGCCGACCGGCAGTCGGTGGCGATGGCCGCGCGGTCCTCGCGGGCCTGGCACCAGCACAGGCGGCAGTACCCGCCTTTGAGCGGCAGCTCGCGCCGGCAGGCCTGGCAGTTGTCGGCGTAGCTGCGGTAGCGGGCGGCGAAGTTGTAGCAGGCCAGGCAGACGCCCTGGCAGTAGGTCAGGCCCCAGGCCAGGCACTCGGCGCAGCTGGTCACCGACCGGGGGACCTTGCCCCCGGCCCCGTCACGCGGCACCACCGGTCAGGCCGGCGGCAGGGAACGGCCATCACGCCGCCGCGGGACCACCCGCAACGGTTGCGCCGCCGAGACAGCCACGTCATCATGCCCGGAGCTGGCGGGCCGGGTCACCTTGTCCGGCTCGGGTATGAGCAGCTCGCCGATCTGGCAGTCCAGCGCGACGCAGACGATGTCGAGGTCGTCGAGCTTCAGCGAGGCCGGCTGCCCGGACCACAGGTGCGACATCTTGCCCGCCGAGATGACCAGCCCGTGATCAGCGAGCAGGCGCTGCAGCTCCGACGCCTTCCAGATGCCGCGGTTCGCTGCCGCCAGCCGCAGGTTCCAGCGCACTCAGATCAGCCCCTCCAGCCGCCGCTCGGCCCGCTGCTGGGCAGCCGTCCACGCCTGTTCCACATGGTCGCGGTGGACATGCACGTACCGCATGGTGGTGGCGACCCAGGCGTGCCCCAGGGCTTCCTGGATCGCGATCAGGTCCATCCCGTTCAGGTACAGCTCGGACGCGCAGTAGTGCCGCAGCACGTGCGGGGTGAGCTTGCCGTCCCAGCCTGGCAGGTGCCGGCGCGTCGCCTCAGCCAGCGCCGCGCGCAGCGTGTCCGGTCCCAGCCGGCGCCCGCTGGCCTCGCCCGTGCGGCGCTCGGAGGCAAACAGCGGAGCACCTGGCCGGTCGTGGTCGTCATCGAACTGGCCCCACACATCCTCGATATACCAGCGCAGCGTCCGTCCCGCGCCGTTGATCAGCGGGGCCATCCGCTCGCGCGGCCCGGACCCGCGCGATCCCTTGCCGTAGCGCACGTGGACCTTCCCGAACGGCCCCAGCTCCCACTTCACGTCCGCCAGGTCGAACCGGCGCACCTCGTTGGCGCGCAGCCCGATCTCGGCCATCAGCCGCGCCGCGGCGTAGTTCCTGGCTGTCGGCGCGAACTTGCGGCACGTCGCCAGCTCGCCGGCCCACCCGGTGAACAGCCGCGCCACCTCTTCCTCCCGCGGCGGGATCCGCAGCCGGGCGTCCTTGCGCCCCCTGGGCCGGTTCATCTCATCGACCGGGCAGGTCACCACCTGGCCGGTCAGCGCGTGCAGCTCGGCCTGGTGGCGCAACTCCAGGAACGCGAAGTAGGTCACCAGCGCGCCCGCGCGGGCATGGCGGGTCCCGCTGGCCGCCGCCCGCATCACCCGCCCGAAGTAGGCATCGGCGTCGGCCGGCTCGATCTCCCACAGCGGGCGGCCGAACCACTCGCGCACCTGCTCCAGGTTGCTGACCTCGCCGCGGATCGTGCCGTCCGACAGGCCTGCCGACGACCGTGCGAGCACGAACCCCGCCAGCAGGTCGGTCTCGTAGTCCGCGAGTTCCTCCGGGGTGGCGGGCCGCCGCACCTCCCGCAGATCCTGCACCACCGTAAGGCTCGAACCCATGCCCCCGCTATTCACAAGAACAGAATCTACTTCAGTGCCGTGGAGAAAATCTCATGAATTCTGAAATCAGCTCGGCTTCGGTTGACGTCGTACGAGCCGACGACCATCCGCTGGCAGTCACCACAGTAGACCACTGGATGCGTCACCAAGATCAACTGAACTCCGGGGATGTCGTACTGCCCGAAGCGGGCACAGGGGAACTCGCCCGGCCGCAGCCAGGACCCGGGCGCCTGCCGCAGCCTTCGGCCCGGTGGCTGCCCGCCCGGCCCGGGCAGCGGGCCGCGTGACCGGCGCGCATCCGGCACGCCTGGCAGGCGCCCCGCCTGCGGGGCAGCTGCGATCCGGGAGCCTGTGCACCGGCTACGGCGGCCTCGACCTCGCCGTGATGGCTGTCCTGGGTGCCCGGCTGGCCTGGTGCGCCGAGTCCGACCGGCACGCCGCCGCCGTCCTGGCCGCCCGCTACCCCGGGGTACCCAACCTCGGGGACATCACCGCCCTGGACTGGGCGGCCGTGCCGCCCGTCGACCTGATCACCGCCGGCTGGCCCTGCCAGGACATCTCCTACTCCGGGCCCGGCGCCGGCATCATGAAAGGAACCCGCAGTGGCCTCTGGCTCACCATCGCCGCCGGCCTTCGCCAGCTACGACCCGCCTACGTCTTCCTGGAAAACGTCGCCGCGCTCCGCACCCGGGGCCTCGGGAAAGTCCTCGCCGACCTGGCCGCGCTCGGGTATGACACGCAATGGCTGTGCCTACGCGCTGCCGACACCGGAGCCTGCCACCGCCGCGACCGGATCTTCATCCTCGCCTGCGACCCGGCCGCCGGGGCCGGGCTTGCGGCTGCTGCCGACCCCGGTCGCCGGGGCGTTCAACGACGGGGAGTCCGTGGAATCCTGGCTGGCCCGCCGGGACCGGCAGAAGAAACTCGGCCGTAACGGCAACGGGATCGGCACCCCGCTGGCCATCGCGATCCGGCTGCTGCCCACCCCGATGGCCAGCGACAGCGCCGCCGAGCTGGCCCCGCAGCTGGGCGGGCGGCGGCCCTCGGGCGCCAAACGGCAGACCGGCCTGCCCGAGGTGATCGCGCATCACCTCACCGGCCTGGCCGGTCACAGCGGCCCGGCACAGACGGCAGCCGGGCCGGAGCGGCTGCTGCCCACCCCGGACACCGGCACCTCCCCGCGCGGCCACGGCCGGCGCGGAGGCCGTCCCGGCAACGGTCACCAAAGCGGCAAGGACCTGGATGCCGCGGCCAGGACCCTGACCACTCCCGGCCCGGCACCAGGCGCCAGCCGGGACGCGGTCGCCTGGGGGGATTACGAGCCGGCGATCCGCCGGTGGGAACAGGTGCTCGGCCACCCGGCCCCGCCGCCCGCCGAACCCGGCCCCGGCGGCCGGACCCGGCTGTCCGCCGCGTTCGCCGAATGGCTCATGGGCATCCCGCACCTGGTGACCGGGGTGCCCGGCCTCCCGCGCACCGCCCAGCTGCGGATCATCGGCAACGGCGTCGTCCCCGGCCAGGCCGCCGCCGCGCTCCGGCTGCTGACCGGGCTGGCCGCCGTCCCGGGCGCGCCACCCGGGACCGGTACCGGCATGCGGGCCGCCGCGTGAACCGCCCCCGTGCGCGCCCTGACGCGCACACGCGGGCACACCTGGCGTCAGCGGCAACCCGGCGGGCACGGGTGCCGTCACGGCCGCGTCCGGGGCGCACCGCCGGGCCGCGCGGCGTGCCCGCCACCACGAGCAAGGGGGCGGGCGCCGGCCGGCGCCCGCCCCCGCCCACGCACTGCGGGCCGCGAGATCACCCCATGGCCGCGACCCGGCCGTCCAGGGCCAGCGACCGGGGCAGCCCGGGTACCGCCACTCCGGCGGCGGCATCAAGGTCGACCGCGTCGCACTCGCCGAGATCGACATGCTCGCCCAGGCCGGTTATCGCGCTCATGGCGAACATCACCGTGGCGCGGACCCGCTCGGGCCAGCCGCCGTCATCGGGCAGGTCCCAGGCCGCGACCGGGACCAGCACCCCGGCCGCGACCGCCCAGACCGCCACGCTGATCACCGTGTCTGCCTCCGGGCCGGTGCCGGGGGCGACATGCAGCAGCACACCCCGCAGATCACCCGTCCGCCGCCGGCCGCACGGACGTCGGCAGGGCGGGGAACCCGGCAACGGCTGCCCCGGCCGCGGAATCCACCTCGACCTGGCCAGACGGGTGGCGGTATGCGCCGACATCGGCACCGTGCTCCTGCAGCTCTTTCAGGGCACCCATGGCGAACGCGACCGCAGGGCGGACAATCTCCGGCCACTCCTCCAGAGCGAGGTGGTCCCAGGCCGCGACGTGGATCACCGACCCGGCCACGACCGCCATCACCCGCACCAGCATGGCCGGCAACGGCCACTGCTCATCCGCCAGGCTGCTGCCCGGCGCGATGCGCAGCAGCACGTCGCCGCCGCTTGCGCACGGCCTGTTCCGCGGCAGGAACAAGGCGGTGAACTCCCCGCCCCGCCTGCCCTCGGCCGTGGTCACCCACAGCCAGGCACCTTCCGCCGGCGGGCGCTGCCCCGCCAGATACAGCACATCCACGTCTTCATCCGTCGCGTCATCGTCCGGGATCGCGAATCCCTGCGACGCCGCGCCGGTGTCATCGGGGGTAACTGTCATGATCAGCCTCCAAGAGTCGTACCGATGGGCAGGCGGCGTCTGCGGTGACCGCAGGCCGGGGCAAGAGCGCCTGCACGCCGGGTCCGGCCGCGCTGCGGGGGACCGCCGCCGGCGACGATCGACGCTCCGCTCCGGGCCGCGTGTCAAGCCCGGCCAGAAGCCCTGGCCAGGGCAGGTCCCTGTCGTGATGGCGGCACGGCGTGGTCGGCACGGCGCCGGCGGGCGGCCGGACTTGACAGCCCGCGCCGAGTCGAGCGTGGATGCTGCCGGTCCCGGGTGGCAGGCCAGCCGGACCTGCCCGCCGGTCCGTCATCCGGCCCCGGCCGAAGTGGGCGGCAGGTCCGCGCCAGAGGCCGCCGCCCGGGACCCTCTCTCATCCCGGCGCCATCCGCGCCTCCCCGGCCACATCACCCGGCCGGACGCCCCGGGCGGGCGGCAGCCCGGACCCGGCAGGCGGTGGCGACCGTGGTGACACGGCCCCTGACCCTCGCCGAGATCGCCGCCCTGCCGGCGGTCACCGACCTGGTCACGGCCGGGCGCGCCCTGGGGCTGGGACGGACCAAGGCCTACGAACTCGCCCGCGCCGGGCAGTTCCCCTGCCCGGTCATCCGGGCCGGGAAAAACTGGATGGTCCCCACCGCCGGGCTGCTCGCCCTCCTCGGCCTGCCCATCCCCGGCAGCCCGGACAGCGATCACGGTGACCCCAGTCCCAGGCTTGCCCGCGCCACCCCGGCAACGCCGAAGTAACAGATAAGGAGCACGGGAGGTGCCTGCACGAACGCCTTGCCCGCCACCATCGCTACGACAGCGCCCATCCGCTGCGGGGTACAGGCCGGCAGCCAGCTGCCGCGGCCCGGGGCCGGCGCGCCAGCCCGCCAGGCTTGACGGGCCGCCGCCAGCCGAGCGTGGATGCACCGGACCAGCGGATTCCAGGGCACCCGGAACACCCCGCTCCGGCCGCCAGCAGCCGACCACGGCCGCCCCGGAGCGGCCAGCAGCACCTGTCCCGGGCTGCTGGCTGCCCGCACCCCGCTGGCCGTTCCCCGACAATGCCCAGTGATCAGGAGGTACCCATGGCTGAGGGAAACACCTACAAGCAGTGCGGCTGCCGCAGTGCTGACGGCAAGCGGCTCGGGCAGCAATGCCCGAAACTACGGCGCGGTAACAGCACCTGGAGTACCCGGCACGGCCGGTGGTACTACCAGCTCGAACTCCCGCCGCGCGCCGACGGCGCCCGCCGCGCCCCCCTGCGCCGCGGCGGCTTCGACACCCAGGCCGACGCCGACCAGGAACTCGGCCAGGCCCGGGAGCTGCTGGCCGTCGCCGCGCCCGGCGACACCGAGACCGCCATCCGGATCGCCGACGCCATCACCAGGTCCGTCAGGGAGACCCGGCAGCTGCCCGATCCCGGCCGGGTCCGCAAGGCCGTCGGCGGCGGCCACGACCCCTCCGTCCGCCCTCCCACGGTCGGCGAATGGCTGGGGGAATGGCTCGCCGCCAAGAAGAACCTGCGGCCCGGCACGGTGCGCAGCTACGCCAGCCACATCCAGCTGTACTACCAGCCGCACATCGGCTACATCAGCATCGACCGGCTCCGGGTCACCGACGTCGCGTCGGTGTTCGAGGCCATCGAGGAACTCAACGAGGCCATCACCGAAGCCCGCACCAGCGGCGACCCGGCGCGGCGGGCGGCAGTCAAGGGCCGCCGCATCGTCGGACCCGCCACCAGGCAGCGGATCCGCGCCACGCTGCGCTCCGCGATCAGCACCTACATGAAACAGCACCAGGGCATGCTGCCCGCCAACGTCGCCTCGCTGGTCGAGCTGCCCTCCGGGGACCGGCCCAAGCCCCTGGTCTGGACCGACGAACGCGTCCGGGCCTGGCAGCACGACTTCGACAAGCGGCTCGCCGACGCGCGGGAACGGGCGAACGGCGGGCGGGTCAGCCCGCTCGACATCTGGGTCTCCACCCCCCGCCCGTCCCGGGTCATGGTGTGGACCCCGGCCCAGACCCAGGTTTTCCTCGCCAGAGCCGCCCGGCACCGCCTGTACGCGATGTGGCGGCTGATCGCCTCGCGCGGGCTGCGCCGCGGCGAGGGCTGCGGGCTGCGCCGCACCGACACCGATCTGCGCGGCGCCGTCACCTCGATCCGGTGGCAGATCACCCAGCTCGGCTGGGAGACCGCGCAAGGCCCCCCGAAATCTGACGCCGGGGAGCGGCAGGTCGCCCTCGACGCCGACACCGTCGCCGACATCCGCGCCCACCGCCAGCGGCAGCAGAAGGAGAAGGAAGACGCCGGGGACTCCTGGACCGACTCGGGGTTCGAGTTCACCAACCCCGACGGCACCCCGCTGCACCCGGCCGCCGTCACCGACATGTTCGAGCAGATCGCCTACCTCGCCGGCCTGCCCCCCATCCGGCTCCACGACCTGCGCCACGGCGCCGCCACCCTGCTGCTCGCCGCAGGCCACGACATGAAAGTCGTCCAGGAAACCCTCGGCCTGTCCTCCATCACCATCGCCGCCGACACCTACACCAGCGTGCTGCCGCAGCTCGCCCGCCAGTCCGCCGAGGACGTCGCCGCGCTCATCCGCCCCGCCGCCACTCCAGCCAGGCAGCATCGCGCGACCGCACGAACCGGGAGCAGGCGCGTCAGGGCCAAAGCAAGTCCGGCGTCACCGGGCCGGACGAAGCGTCGGCCGTGAGCGCGTCCTGCTCACTGGTAGCCCTACGCAGCCCGTCCGCGCCGTGGTGCCGGTAGTCATCACCGGCCAGGTGGGGGGTGCTACGGCTGGGTGCCGCAACCTAGCAGCGGCGGTAGCTGCTTCACGTGGCCAATCACCAGCGCGCCGGGCGGCAGCCGCTGTCGCTCTTCCGCAGCGATGCCATCTGGGCGGACCAGGGCCGTGCGCATCCCGCACCGGGCCGGACCTGCAACGTCAGTTTCCAGGTTGTTCCCGACATGGAGCACTTCGCCCGGCCGGCAGTGCGCAACCGTCGTGATGAGGGCGTAGAAATCCGGGTCGGGCTTCCTCAGGCCCACGCACGCCGACATCAGCACGGCCCGGAACAGCCTGTCAATCCCGGCCGCCTCCAGTGCGGCCCAGCGGTGCTGTCCCCGTTGGGTGTTGCTGGAGAGGATCAGCACAAGGCCCCGCGCGGCAAGCGCGCGCAACGGTGCGACGGTCGACGGGTCAACCTGCCGGCTACCGTCCAGCAGCGGTGACGCGCGGGAGTCGATAGTTCCGCCGTAGTCGAAGGCCACGCAGGCGATCCCATCGCCTGCGGATGCTCTGCCCGGGGTCTGCGGGGATCCGGCGGACGTCACGGGATCCTCGCTGCCGTGGCAACGGTGACCGGACGGGGTTGCAGCCCGGCGGCGCGGTCTGCGGCCTGCTCAGCAGCCGGCACGGGCTGCTGGCTGACATGGACGGCGTCCGGGCAGGTCAGCAGCCACCACGTCGCGAGCGTTGTGTAGAGCAGCGCAAGGCCGGGTGTGCCGGCCTCGGCGCTGGATGGGCCGGCATCTGCGGCGGCTGGTCCCGGTTCCGCGATGTTGCCGTCGTGGCAGGTACTGCCCCCGGTGGGGCGCAGCAGTTCCTGGTGGTCGTACCACAACGGCCCGAAAATCCGTGTCAGGGAACCAGGGCTGATGTACTGCCCTGCCGCTTTGGCCTCAGCCGCGTATCCGGCGGCCGTGGCGTGGCTGTCGGCCCACCACGCCAGCCAGCGCCCCCCGCCGGGGGCCGGCCCCCAGTGGCAGGCCACGACCGGCGCGCCCAGGCCGTTGTATCCGATACCGTCCCGCCACCGCAAGAACCCCGATGCCGCCGGGGGCTGGATCTCCAGCGTCGCCCCAACGGCGGGATGACCGGCTAGCGCGGCGGCCTCCTCGTGCCGCCCCTGGCAGATCGCGGCGCCGAGGCAGACAGCCCGCCCGGTGATCTCGGGGTCCAGATCGTAGAGCTGTGCCCCGGCGAGGCGGCAGGCCTCTTGGCGGGCGTGGACCCGGAACCGCTGATGCTCGGGCAATGCCGCAACGTCGGGAGGCAGCGTGATCTCCCACCGGTCGCCGTCGTGCTGGTGTTCCCATGCGTGCGCGGCGTGCCGGCGCAAGAACCCGTGCGCGCCCCGGCGCAGGCGGGGCAGGTCGTCAGGCGAGAACTCGTGATCACTCATGAACGTTCCTCATCCAGAGGCGCGCGTAACGGTGCTCAGAAAGCGGACCGAACAGGTCATCGATCCCTGACCTTCTGCAGGCAACAGCCCGCAGCAGCAACCGCGACACCAGGAAGGTGACCGCATAACCGCTGCAGTCCAGCGCGGCAGCCCGCGCATCCGGCAGCCAGCCGAAACGGTGTGCGCCGCGTCTGGTGCCGACAGCAGCGCCATGCGTCCCGGATCCCGTCACCGGCCCGCCCGCATCGGGCTGGACCGCACCCGGGTCAGGTCGAGCCGCACTGACACCATGCGGTGATCGCTTGCCTCGTTCCCGGCGTTGCTTACGTGTACCTGGTAGGACCCGGGAACGACGGCGCAGGCCAGCATGGGGCTGAGCAGGATGTGGTCTATCCGGCCGCCTTGGCCGTGGTCGGTTTTCGTGTTGACCGTGGGCGTCATGTCGCCAGCTATGCAGCCGGCGCTTTGCAGCCCCGCCTCGGCCAGCGTGGTGAACGCGCGGCGGTCGGACACGAGCGTTCCGGGTGATCGCAGGCCAGGGGGGAGCGTCTTGTGGTGGCGCTTGTACGGCGGCAGCTGCGTCCAGTCAGGCTCGAATTCCGCCGGGTGCGTCTTGCAGTCTGGGTAGAGCGAGTTGAAGTCCCCGGCGATGACTGCGCAGGCGTCGGCCGCTGCGTATCGCGTCAGTCGCAGCGCTTCGTTCAGCCGCGCGTCCCCGGACCAGTGCGGCCATTGGACCGACCGCACGGTGAGCGGTGGCATCAGCCCGCCCGCGAGCAGCTCGACGGCTCCGATCTGGTCGTGGAACACGTCGGGTAGGTCCGGGGTGTAGTGCGCGAGTGGCCGCATGCTCGCCGAGCGGATGAACACCAGCTCGTGCAGCGTGCCGCGGGTGCTGCGGGTCAGGAAGCTCCGGTCCAGGCCCATCGCCGCGAGCAGGCTCTCGGCCTGGAACCGGCGCTTTTGGCCAAGGCAGTCCCATCCCCGGCCTTCCTGGAGCATGAGCACGTCGAGCCCTGGCACCTGGGCCACGAGTTCTGGCAGCAGGTCGATGCGCTCGCCGTTTTCGAGGTTGAGCGTCGCTATCCCTAGCTCGTGCATCGTCATCTCGGCCCGCGCCTGTTACGGTACAGGGGCCGGGAACGTCGCCAGCCATTCCGCTTGTCCTGTTGACTGCACTTTCCGCGGGCCTCCTTGACGGGTGCCTGTATGGTTCGGCGGGTGCTTGAAGAAAATGATCATGAGCGGCTGGTGCGGGAACTGATCGACGGGCATTTGGATCAGCGGCCGGCAGGGCAGAAGGTGAGCCCGCCGTCGAGTGCCCACCTTTGCCTGCCCGGTGAAGGGAGGACGCACGCCCCACGCGGAAGCATGGTGCGGGGGCAGCACCCGCGCCGTCCCTATGGCGGCTAGCCATCCGGCTCCGGGGTTGCAGAAGACCGCTGGTGCCCGGTTGCCGCGCCGGGTACGTCACCCGCGCTGCGGCCGAGACTGGTCCGGAGGGTGCCGAGGCCATTTGCCGCGACCACCCGGATGAGACCGTCGTCGCCGCGGGAGAGCGCGATCCATGCTGAGCCCGGCGGGAGGTGCTGGACCTGCCACTTGCCGCCGAAGTCATTGGTGACTGCGGCGAGCTCGGCGGGGTCGTAGCCGTGTTCGAGCATTTCGCGGAGGGCGGGTACGGTCGCGGCGGTGAACACGACCGCAGCCGCGTGAGGATAGCGCCTGATTGCCTTGTACCCTTGCGGGGTCCTGGTGATCTCGCACAGCGGCCCGCCGTATTCGCGCAGGAGCGCGGTCAGGCTCGCGGCGTCGTCGCCGGTCATGCCCGGCCGTCCCCAGGCGCGGCAGCCAGCATGCGGGCAATCGCGTCGGCGGCGGCGCCTGCATCGCTGACGTCTGCTATCCGTTCGGCCCATGGCCACCAGAACGAGTTGGCGTCCGCCATGACCCGCTCGGTGAGCCCGGCGACGTGCGGGCTGGTGACCGCTAACGATGGCAGGCCGCCCTGGGGGGCGGTCAGCCGGGCCTCGTAGCCCAGCGCCTGAAGCCCTGCGGCGAGTTCCTCCAAGGCAGCGTCCTGGCCAAGATCAGGACTGGGCACTGGCCCGTTACCAGCGGGACGTACGGTGTGTCCCCTAGGGCGCCGGCGGGGCAGCACCGGGACCGGCTGGCCTTCTGGGTGCCGGGCACGCTCGCCATCGCCCGCAGCCGTGGCCTCGGGGCGGCATTCTCGCCACAGCGGGTACATTTGCGGCCCGTCGTCGGGAAGCTGGATCGGGGGGCCGTGGTCGGTGTAGCCGTGGCGCAGGTAGATCTGGCGGGTGCGCAGGTCGGCGGCTTCCAGGTAGGCGGGAGCGCGGGCGTCGCGGTCGAGCATCTGGTGGTAGGCGCGCAGCAGCGCGGTGCCGGTTCCCTGGCCCTGCCTGTCTGGCCGCACGGCCAGGATGGCCAGGTGATGGTGGGGGACGCCGGCCGGGTGGTGCCGGTCGAGCGCCGCATCGAAGGCGACGAAGCGGCCGGTCCACGGGCTCGTCGCGGCGGACAGCCGCGCGCCGTAACCGTCGGGCTGGTCGTCTGGGTGCTCGCCGACGCGGAGCCACAGCGCGACCGCGGAGCGGTCGGGGGTGGTGTGCACGGTGCCGCTGGCCATCGCGTGGTCAACATAGAGCCGGAAATAGCCGGGGAAGATCTGGCGGCGAGCGTCCGGGTCGGCTATCAGCCACCGGGACGGCGGCAGGTCATGGAAGGCGTCGGCGATGACCTGGCTGAGGGTATCGAGGTCGGCCGCGTCCGCGGGGACCACTTGGCCGGCCGGGCGGATGCTTATCATCGTGTTCCTTCGTTGGCCGGGGCGAACTGGCCGGTGACGGCGTGGGCGCCGAGGCCGATCGCGGCATATACCTGCGGGCGGCGGATCTTGAGGATCAGCCCCCAGGCCAGGCCGATCACCGCGATCACGGCGTAGCTGGCGGGCAGCGCCCACGCGGCGGTGGCGCCGGCCGGGACGCCGAGCAGCGTGCCGTAGTTCAGCACGGCGAGCACGACGATGCCGGCCAGGAGGATGGCGGCCAGCGCTGGGGCGATCAGCCGCGGCCAGGCGTTTTCGCCGCGGGCGTCGCGGGCGAAGAACGCGATCACGGCGACGGCGGTCAGCGCGAGCAGGATGAGGATGCCGAACCCGCCGGTGGTGCCCAGCCAGAAGAACAGCCGGGTCATCGGGTCCTGCCTGGCCAGCGCGTACACCGCGATGACGGCCAGGCCGGTCGCGCTTTGCACCAGGGAGGCCGCCTTCGGGATGTTGTTGCCGCCGGTGCGGCCCAGCGCGGCGGGCAGCACGTTCTCCCGGCCCAGGGCGTACATGTACCGCCAGACGACGTTGTGGAACGCCAGCGCGGCGGCGAACAGCGAGGTCAGGAACAGCCACTGGGCGGCCTGCGACAGTGCGCCGCTGCCACCGAGGCCGAACAGCAGGCCCGGGCCCTGCTTCCCGGCTGCGGCCACGACCTGGGCATCGCCGGCGTGGGCGGCCATGGCCCAGCTCGCCCCGGCGTACACGACGGCGATCATGCCCAGCGCGGCGTAGGTGGCCACTGGGATGGTCCGGCGGGCGTTGCGTGCCTCTTCGGCCAGCACGGGTGCCTGTTCGAAGCCGACGAAGCCGAGCACGGCGACGACGGCCAGGACGCCGAAGGTGCCGAACCCGGCCTTGGTCAGGGCGGCCGGGAAGAGGGTCGCGAAGCTGAGATGCCCGCCCGCCGGGTGCGCCAGCCCGGCGACCGTCTCAACCAGGATGACGGCGATCTCGGCGCAGAGCAGGACGCCGAGGATCCGGCCGGTGATGTCCACCCGCAGCAGGCCCAGCACGGTGATGACCGCCCAGGCGCCCAGCGCCCAGGCCCACCATGCGGCGTGCACATGCAGGTGGGCGGCGGCCTCGCTGGCCGCGTTCGGCCCGAACGCGCCATACAGGCCGACTTGCAGGAACGAGTACGCCAGCAGCGCCACGAGCGCGGCGGCCACGCCGATGACGCGGCCGATGCCCCGGGAGACGAAGGCATAGAAGGCGCCCGAGTTCGTGATGTGCCTGGTCATCGCCACATACCCGGTAGCGAACAGGGCCAGGATGACCGCGATGACGAGGAAGGCGGCCGGGATCCCGGTCAGGCCGGTGGTCTGGTAGGCGGTGGGGATGACCCCGGCGGCCACGGTCAGCGGGGCGACGCCGGCGAGGACGAAGAACAGCACCGCGGGCACGCCGAGCCGGTCCCGGGCAAGTGCCCGCGATACGCTGCTCGGCTTGCTTCCTGCTGTGTGCGTTCTGGACATTAGGTAGCTCCTGGTAGCTGGCTGATTGGGCGGGCGGCGTTTCATACCCGGTGGGAGAGCAGGGCGCTGTCTACTGCGGCCTGGGTCTGGGTGATCAGGTCCCGCAGGCTGGGGTGGAGTTGCTGCGCGGCCTCCTGGAGGCGGTGGTGGGCCTTCGGCGGCAGGTACAGCGCCATTTGGCGGCCCAGCCCGCAGGCGGCGGCCAGTCCCGCGAGGGCCGCGTTCTGCGCGGTTATGGGCTTCGATGAGTCCAGCGCTGACTTGGCGCGCAGGAACGGCGCGAACGCGCAGTCGGAGTCCACTGGAATCCACCGCTGCCCACGCCAGGGACGCCGCGACGAGATCCTGGTGAGGTATCCCGACTGCTCCAGCCGGAGGGCCACATCCTCCGCTGCGGTGCGGGCCAGGAACAGCAGCCAGTCCCGCGGCGCATGCTGTTCGGGTTCGCTGACCAGCAGCCGCAGGACGGATCGCGCCAGCCCGTCCCCGGGCGGGGAGCGGTCGGCCACCATGATCTGGTCAGCCTGGAGGTAGATATTGCCTGACAGCGTCAGTTCGGCCAGCAGCGCGCCAGCCAGGCCAAGGCCGGCCGCGCGTGGCTGCAGATGCGCCTTGCCGGTGATCTCGTGGTGTGCCAGTAGGTAGAGGTCATCAGCGAGCCGGCCGGTGCCGCTTAGCTGGGCCACGAGTCTGCCGGCTCCCTCGTCCTCTGCATGTATTCGGCGGCGGCAGCGCTGCCGGTCATTCCGGTACCCCGGTCTTCACCAGGTGCGGTGCTGGCAGCGAACGGTTCCTTGCCGGGGTGGGACAAGATCCGGTGTGGTCCGGGGAAAAGGTCATCGGGGAAATGCAGCGCATAGGCAAAACCCTCCGCTGGTGTATCTATGCGGGCAAATCGCGGGCGGCTTTCACAGCAATTCCGCAGCACAGCCGGCGGGGTTCTTCCCGGCGGCGCAGCGGAACGGCGCTGGATGGGCATGCTGGCGGTCACCCGCTCCGCAGTGTTTGGTCCCTGGGTGCTCAGCCGGGGTGGCGCAGCGGCGCCTGCGCCGCGGTTTCGGGGATGAGGGTGGTGAGGACCGTGACCTCGTGGCCGCAGTGAGGGCATGGCTGGACTGCGGTTACCCCGGCCGTGACGCCGCCGTGCTGCTGGGCTGCGGTGAGCGCGGCCAGCGCCCGTGCCTCGCGCGCCTCCTGCGCGGCGTAGGCCACGGCACGCTGCTCGGCGTCCCGTACCGCGTCGATCTGATCTACGCCGGCGGCCAGCACGCCGTCGGTGTCCAGGGCCTTGTCGCAAGCCTCCCAGAACTCGCGGGCATGAGCCTGGCGGCCTATCTCTGCCACCGATACCGTGGACCGGGAAAACCCCGCCAGCGCCGCGAGGCCCATTTGGGTCAGCCCGGCCTCGCGCCGCAGGGCCGCGAGCTGGCGGCCCAGCTCCCGCTGCATCGCGGCGATGCTTTCCGAGTCACTCATGCGGCCTGCCCCAGGGCATCCAGCCAGGTTCAGCCAGGGCCATGGCCGGGTCGCCTTATCCGGCCGCCCGGCGTAGCGGAACGTTTGGTGCCGGCCGTGGTGGCGGCAGGGACCGGTCTCGTGGTCCGGCGGGTATGCGGCTGCCGCCGCGCGGGGGCGCTGCCGTCGAGCAGGAGCCCGGCGAAGACCAGGCCGGCCTCGATCTCGGTGATGCTGCGGGCGCCCAGGCCGGCGATCTCGCCGAGCCGGCCCTGGCGGTACAGGCGGACCACGTCGCCGACGGTGGCCGGCGGCCCGCACGGCGCCACCGGCACGCCACGGCCGTCAGCGCGGGCGAGCCGGTTTAGCACCTGGCCCGATATCACGGTGCGCAGGCAGTCCACCGGGCAGCCCGGCATGATCGCGTCACGGTCCCCGGCGGCTGCTACCAGGCCGTGAGAGACGAGGCTGGTCCCGATTTCCCGGACGCTCAGCTGGCCCAGGCCGCCGATCTCGCCGAGCCGGCCCTGGCTGTACAGGCGGACAACGTCGCCGACTGTGGCCGGCGGCCCGCATGATGCCATCGGCTCGCCATGGCGGCCTTCCGCGCGGGCGAGCCGGTGGAGAACCCGTGAGGGCAGGAGCGGCGCCAGGCAGTCCACTGGGCAATCGGCCGTGACCGGATGCTCGGGGCGGCACGTTGCGCTGTGCACCGGGTGGTCACCATGCATCCGCCGCCATCCTCTCCCGGTGACCGCGCTGGGGTGGGACGGCTTGCGCGGGCACCCGCCGGCCGCGTAGCCGCGCTGGATGCTGCTGCAAGCCGGGTGCCGTGCCGTCTGCCGCACCGGGGGCCGGCGACGTGGCGAGGGCTGCGCCGGCCAGGGCGGGACCTGGCCGGCGCAGCCCTGCTTCACGGGCACGCCCGGCCGGTACGGGGACAACCGTCCGGGCGTGCCCTGCTTGCGGTGTGCCGGTGGTGCCGGGCTGGTACGTCAGGCGGTCGGGCTCGATGACGGATCTGTCGGGGAGCAGCGCCCCGGTGTCGTCGAAGACCACCACCCCGTTGCAGAGCAAGCTCCAGCCTTGCTCAGGGTGACTGGCGATGACGCGGGCAGCCTGACGGCCCGGTGCGTGCGGCGGTGGGCACGGCGGTGCGTGCGGGCAGATCTCCGGGCGGCTACCGGGAGCAGGTGCCGCCGGGACTGGCCGGCTGCTGCCGTTCCCGGGCGGGCCGCTGACGGGGCCGCTGCCCCGTGCGGTATGTGTCCTGGCTCCTGGTGTTCTGCTCACCGTGCACCTGCCGGGGTGGCCTCCAGCGACAGCACGACATAGACGATCTTGCCGTGACCGGCCTGGTCGTTGATCACGCCTCGCTCGCCGCCGTGCAGCTCGATGAGCCCGTCGAGCAGTTCCAGGCCCCGGCCGCATTCGTCGTCACCGCCGACGTGCTTGCGGACCGGGCGGCCAGCGCCGTCGTCGTGAACCTCAACCCGCAGATCGCCGCTGGCGAAGGACAGCTGCATCCAGATCGGCCCTGCGCCGTGGCATAGCGCGTTCGTGACCAGTTCGCTGGCGATGAGTTCGCCGAGGTCGGCGTGCTCGCGAAGGTCCCATGCTTCCAGCAGGGCGCGGATCTGATGGCGGGCGTGCCGGGCGTGCACCGGCTCCCGGCCGGGCAGGTACGTGACGGCAGGCTCGCGGGCGGCAGTCAACTGCATCGACAGCTCCTGACCCCGGCGGCACGCCGCCTGCACGCTGCAGCGCGACGCCAAGGCGAGCCAGCCCGGCGCCGCCGCGGGCCGCCCGGCCCATCGCCCGCGCCGGGGCAGGCCGCTGGGCGGGTGATGGTGGCATGGTCATGGCTCATGGCTTTCGTCCAGCTCCGCCGTAGGCCGCGATCCGCCCCGCGTGCTCGGCGTCCTGCGGATCGTCCGGCCGCCACCGGGCTACAGGCACGAGTCCGGGATCAATCAGCTCCAGGCCGTCGAAGAACCGCAATACTCCGGCGTGGCTGCGGGGCTGGAAATCGGCGGTGGTCTGGGCGTAGTGCTCCATGGCCTCAGCGACGTGCGAGGGCTGGCCGTCGGTGGTGCCGTGGCTGATCACCACATAGCTGCCGGGTGCGAGCGCATCGCGCAGCTGTGCGACAAGGGCAGCCGGGGCGTCGGGGCTGTCGGGCAGGAAGTGGAGTATCGCCACCAGCAGCAGCGCGGTCGGCTGGGACAGGTCGAGCAGGTCGTGCAACCCGGGATGATCCAGGATGGTCTGCGGGCTGCGCAGGTCGGCCTGGATCGCGGTCGCGCGGTCGTTGGCGGCGAGGATGGCGCGGCTGTGCAGCACGGCGACCTCGTCCATGTCGACGTAGACGACGCGGGCGTCCGGGGCTGCCTGCTGGGCGATCGCGTGGACGTTGTCCATGGTCGGAATGCCGGAACCTATATCGAGGAACTGGCGGATGCCTGCCTGGCCGGCCAGGTAGCGCACCGCCCGGCCCAGGAACGCCCGGTTCGCGATCATGGTCTCGCGTGCGTCTGGCCACCGGGCGAGCAACTCCGCGGCCGCTTCCCGGTCGGGGATGAAGTTGTGGGCGCCGCCGAGGAGGTAGTCGTACACGCGGGCAATGTTCGGCCCGTCCGCTTCTTGCTGCCCGGCCGGGGTAGTCACCGCCGCCTCCCGGAGAAGCTCACAGGTGAGCCCGGGATTCGGTACCTGGGCACCACGTTGACGTGGGTGCCGGCCGCGACGCAGCCGGCCGCCGGTCCTTGCGGCTGCCGTGCAGGGGGTGTCATGGTAAGTCACGTCCTCGGGCCGGGGCTGGGCCAGCTGGGGCTGGCTAGGTTCACACACTGGCAAAGGGGTGACCGGCGGGTCACTCCCCGTGGTGGGAACGTGTGGTTCCCAGTGCTGATACGGCGGCGACCTGCGGAGATTCCGGTCGGCGGGCGGGATGCGTTTCCACTAAGCCGTGGGTGCATTTGCTGTCTCGGTCTCCGGTAGGCCATTGCTGACGGCGGCGCCCTTCCCGTTTTCGGTGAAAGGCGGGGTTTGGTCCGCGCACGCGGCGCGGCGGTCGGCGGTCCGGCGGCGCTGGCGCATGATGCGGGCAGTGTCGCGCGGGGTGAGGTGGGTGCGGCTGCGCCGGTCGTGTCCCCACGGGCGCGAGGGCGTCTCGTGTTCATGCCAGAGCGTGAGGAAGACACGCCGGGCGTAGCTGAGCTGGGAGTTGTACTGGTCGCGGGTCTTGCCAACAGCCGCGGCGGCGCGGCCGTAGTCATCGTGGACGGCCAGTGCGGTGAAAGCGTCGCGGAGCCGTGGTGACAGCGCCGCCCAGATCTGGGTGAGGGCGATGCGCTCGATGATCCGTTCTTCGGGGCCGTCCGCCGGCCGGGTGGACAGGTGCCAGTATTTCTGGAAGTTCGTGCCGGGCACGACAGTGCGCCCGCGCTGGCTGGTGTTGATTCCATGGGAGCGGGCCTCGCTGACGAACAGCCTGGCGATGGCGCTCATGCCTGCGCGTATCAGGTCGCTGCGTGAGGGCGGCTGCTCGCTGGCGTACAGGTGCTCCGCGATGGCCGACCAGGCGATGTCAACCCGTTCGTGGTAGTCCCGTGCCCGGTAGAACAGCTCACAGTGCACCGCGATCATCGTCAGCTCGTGGATCGAGGCCAGCGTGTACCCGTGGCGCAAGGGGATATCGCCAGTCGGCGGAACGGAGACAGCCATGGCTACCACGCTGCGGGCTTGGCTGCGGTGGAGGTCATGCCCGGGCTGATGGCGTTCAGGACGGCGAGGATGGTGTCGGCGGTGGTGGCCGGGTCCGAGCCGGGGGCTGAAGCCCAGGCAGCCTGGATCCAGGTGTCGGAGTCCTTGCTGATATCGGTGCCGGCGCGGCCGGAGCGGGAGTCGGTGGCGAGCAGGGTTCCGTCGTCCGAGGACAGCCGGGCCTGGATGCCGTAGGCCGTGAGCTTGTCGGCGACGGCGGCCAGGTAGCGCTCGGTGTCGTCGATGTGCTCGCGGAGACTGGGCCGTTCGGAAAGTCCGATGGTCATATGCGCTGCCTTAGCGGAGGGGCGATAAGGCCGGAATGTTCAGCTGAAATAGGCGCTGACCTGGGGTCGCGGCGATCCGGAAAGGACGCCGGATACTTGGCCCCGGCCTGCGATGTCAGCCTGCCGGTTGCGGTTGCTAAATTCGCCCCCTGCGCTGGGAACGTCTGATTCCCAGCATGAAAACCAGCTGATCTGCTGAAACACGGACAGGTCAGCTAGGCGGATCCCGCTTTACGGCGCGTCATGCCGCCCAAAGTCGGGACGGCTACTATTGATGTTGAGACCAGCGGCACCGAGTATTCCTGCTGCCGGGAAGGCGAAAGTGGAGGATGGCGTACGCGAAGACGAGCCTGCGCGGTGAGCAGCGCGCGCTGCGGGAGAAGATGCGCGAGCTTGGGATGAGCCACCGGCAGATCGCCGTCGAGTTCGCCCGGCGCTACCGGCTGCGGCCCCGCGCCGCATGGCGGAACGCCTACGGCTGGTCGCTGACGGAGGCCGCCGAGCAGATCAGCACCTACGCCGCCCGCGCAGGCCTGGACAATGGTGCCACCGTCGCCATGACCGCCGCTCACCTGTGCGAACACGAGAACTGGCCCGGCGAGGGACACGAGCCGGCAGGCCGCAGGCCCACCCCGTACCTGCTGTCGCTGCTCGCCGCCGTATACGGGTGCACCGTTCAAGACCTGCTCGATGCGGCCGACTACGAGCACATGCCAGCAGCCGACCGGCTCATCCTCGATAAGACCACCCCCGGCGACGTGCGGCGGTCCGCCGAGAGCGCAGCCACCCAGGCGGGTGGTATTCCGCGGCGGCAGCCGAGCACTCAGTCGTCCTCACCCGTTATGTCCCGCGTCAATGAGGAGATGCCTGCGGGCGTGCCGGGCGAACTAGCCCCTTCGCGCCAAGCCGCGCCAGGCCAGCGGCACCCGGCGGCTATCCCGCCGTGGGATGTCTTCCCAGCCTTGGAAGCGCTGCATGTCTCCGATCCACTTAGCCTCGAACTCGGGGATGACCAGGAGATTGAAGACCCGGTGCGACGCCGAACCTTCGTCGGGCTGACCGGCACGTCGCTGCTGGCCAGCATTCTTGACGTTGCATCTGACAAGCGGCCTCTCGACGCTGAGCCGCTCGTCGCCATCCTCACCGGGCACGTTGCCGACACTGGCCTAGAGCAACCCGGCCCGCCGTCCGATATCGCCGCGCTGACAGCTGCCGTCAACTACGCAAGACGCCAGTACCAGGCCTGCCGCTATTCGGAGCTGATCAGGCATCTTCCGCAACTGCTCGTGCGCTTGTCTGCCGCTTGCCTGTCCCTGGACGGTGAAGCCAAGAGCCGGGCGTTCGTGCTATCCGCCGATACCTATCACGTTGCCGCTGGTCTCTTGCTGAAGCTCGATGACCAGGGCCTGGCCTACCTCGCTGCCGACCGCAGCATGCGAGCGGCGCAGGCCAGCGAGGACCCGGTCGCGGTCGGGGCGAGCGCCCGCATCATCACGCATGCCCTGATGAACGGAGGCCACCTCGCGGCGGCCATCTCCACCACTAGCGGCCACGCCGCGCGCCTGGACCGGGATGTGTCCTGCCACACCCCGGAGTCCTTGTCGGTGTACGGGTCTCTCCTGTTGCGCGGCGCGATTGCGGCAGCCCAGCACGATCAGCGTGCCACCGCGCATGAACTGCTCGATGAAGCCGACGGCGCAGCCCAGCGGCTCGGTGCGGACGGTAATCTGCGCTGGACCGCTTTCGGCCCGACCAATGCCAGGCTGCACCGCGTAAACATCGCTGTGACGCTCGGCGATGCGGGGACCGCTGTCGATGTGGCACGCGGGATCGACCTGAGCACGATCACCGTCACCGAGCGGAAAGCAACCCTGCTCATCGACACCGCCCGCGCGTTCCTCCAGTGGGGACGGCACGAAAAGGCATACATCGCCCTTCGCGCTGCGGAGAAGATCGCACACGAGGAAGTTGCCGGACGGCCTTCGGTCCACCGGCTCGTCCGCGAGCTTATTGCCTCAGCCCCGCCTGCTGTCCGGCGTGACGCCGCGCACTTCGCCGCCCGGGTCGGAGTGTCCCGTTGACCGAGGCACGCGGCGGTCGCGCCTTGTCCGTCATCGTGTGCGGCGCAGGCCCGGCCACAGCGATTGGCTCTTTCATCACGCTCGCGCACGAGCGGGGCTGGACAGTGCAGGTCATCGCCACTCCCGCCGCCCTGGATTTCTTCGACCAGGCCGCCATTGAGAAGCAGACCGGCAATCCGGTCAAGAGCCAGTACAGCAAGCCGGGCGCGCCCAGGTCGCAGATACCTGACGCCATCGTGGTGGCTCCGGCGACTTACAACACGATCAATAAGTGGGCGCATGGCATCAGCGACACCTATGCTCTGGGCGTCCTGGCGGAGATTACCGGCCTCGATACCCCGATCGTGGTGCTTCCCTTCGTCAACTCGGCGCTGGCTAGCCGTGACCCGTTCCGCCGGAGCGTCGAGTCACTCCGCAACGAAGGAGTGCGCATCCTGCTCGGTCCGGGCGCATTCGAGCCGCATCCGCCCCGCACCGGCGGCAGCCTTACCGACACCTATCCGTGGCATCTCGCGCTCGACGAAGCCGACCGCCTTGTAGGTCTCCGCGCCACCCAGCATTGAACTGCTGAATAGGCATCCGGCAGCTCTACCTCCGAGCATTCGTCCAGGTCAAGGCAGTCTTCGGGCTGACAGCCGGTCGGGCGGCCGATACGCACGGCTCGTGGGACAAGAACCTGACCGCGGATGCGTTTCTCCTGGCGCGACCACGGCTATGGCGCGCTGGCGGGCATCGCGGTGACAGCAGATGTACGCCCGGATGACGCCACCGACATTGGCCACGAGTCCCTCGGGATCGCAGCCGCCACTGGCTCCGTGCGTACGCTCACGGAGCTGTCCGCCTCATGCGGCGGCTGGGCTCGTGGCCGGCCTTGCTGGCCGTGCGGTCTTTCGTGCTCGGCTGGTGACGAGCCTCAATCGGGTTCAGTGAGCCATGCCGTTACCGAGCGGATCACGAACGCCTGCCACTGTTGCGTCTGCGGTTCCCGGTACAGCGGGTCGTCATGCACCGCGAAGCCGTGCTGGGCACCGTCGATTTCGATGAGCTGAGCCTCCGCCTTGGTAATCTGGCCGACCGCCGCACGCGAGGACTCGACGGGGACAAAGGTGTCCCCGGTGCCATGAACGAACAAGGCAGGGGCGGCCAGCTCACCGAGTGCCAGCTGCGGATTCAGGTAGAAGATCTCGTTGAGCAGTGCCCGGCCCAGCTTGAACGCCGGCGAGTGCGCCAGGAACCCTTGAGCGGCCAGCTTCCGTCCGGCCTGCTCGCTGATCTGGTCACCGTTCCACTCAGGCTTGTCGTCGATGAACCTTTTCTTATAGTCCAGCAGCGGGTTGAACAGGACGACTCTGCGTACCTGATTTGGGTACCGTGCCGCGAAGAAGGCGCTGATCCCGCCGCCGAAGCTGGCGCCGACCAGTGCGACCGGGCCGCTGCCGGTCATCTCGCGCACGTGGGTAACCGCCGCGCGGACGTCATTGACCACGCCCGCGATGGTCAGATCCTTGCCCTGGCCCTCGCTCTCGCCGTGCGCCCGGAAGTCGAAGCGCAGTGCTGGCAGCCCGGCCGCGGCCAGCCCGGAGGCGAGCCGGGCGAAGAAACCGCCCTCCTCGCGGGTCACGCCCCCGCCGTGGACTAGCACCACAGCAGGACCGCGAACAGATGAGGGCATGACAAGGGTGCCACGCAGCCGCAGCCCGTCCAGACTGCGGAACTCGACCTGCATGGTCGGGCTTCCGGGTTGCACGCGTTCTCCTTCCACGTCGGTACTTCGCGACAATGCCATCGTGCCGTCTGGAGCAGTCTGAACTGACCCGAGTTTCATGCACACCTTCTTTCTTGGGAAGGAAGGCACGCATGCCTAGCAGGTATGATCCGAACGCCAAGGCGAAGGCGATCCGGCTGGTCCGGGAGCATCGCGGGGACTATCCG
>Ga0307372_10002252_pt1 | contig 32284 bp, 32 predicted proteins | sample OX1MG_FD_202533 | JGI IMG/M metagenome (GOLD analysis project Ga0307372, IMG submission 202533) | Soil microbial communities from Risofladan, Vaasa, Finland - OX-1 | ecosystem: Environmental > Terrestrial > Soil > Coastal area > Acid sulfate soil | place: Finland: Risofladan, Vaasa | collected... | reverse complement strand
CTACGAACCTGATTGTCGCCATAAGGCGGCCTGGGCTCCTGCTGGTTATTGGAGGATTCGTGCTCAGCAGCTGCAGTTTCGGAGGAGTGATCACATATGCGCCTGTTGCGTTGCAGTTGAACGGTCTCGGGTCGGCGGCATCGTTCCTCTTGGTTATGGGTGCCGCGCGCGCCGGAAGCCGCTGGCTTTCCGGCGTCATGAGCGATCGTTGGCCCACTCGGATCGTGCTGGTTTGCGGTGTGCTGGCTTCGTTGATCGGCCTGGTCGTCCTCGCTCTGCACAGTGGTGGCGCTACCGTGCTGGTCGCCGCCGCCGTGTACGGCACGGGCTACGGAGCGACTCAGACTGCGGCGTTCCTTGCAATGAGCGAACGCGGGATTCGATCTGACTCAGGCTCGATTAGCGCGTTCTGGAACAGCGGGATCGACCTCGGATCTTCCCTTGGAGGAACGCTGATCGGCCTAGCCGCCGCGAGGTCCAGTTACGTCGCTGCAGCCTGGGTGCTGCCAGTCGTAGTGGCAATGTCACTTCCTCTGTTTCTATGGCAGGGTCGGCCCGTTAACGCTCCCACAACCGACATCGACATAGCCTTCAGGTAGGTATTGAGTCAGGGACGCTGACTGCCTAGCGAATTCCGTTCGCCGACGCGGCAATAGTTGGTGCCGATAAGACAGAGATCTCGATAGCCTCGGAACGGTTTGCCAAACCGCGGCTCTCGAGCTGTTCTTTCAGTCTTGTGGGGTCGACCGACCAACCTCTAAACTCGGCGATCGCACTCAGCAGGTCGCAAAGCCCAGAGGACCTCGTCTACCACTCTCACAACCCATATGCTGCGAGGAAGCAAATGAAGAACGCGTTCGCTGCCCTGCGTCTGCCGGCCGCACTCTTTCTTACCGCGACAATAGTGGTTGCGTTGGGAGCGTGTGGAGGTAGTCCTGCCGGTTCACCAGTCTCCAAATCAACCCCCACCTCCTCGCCCGCACCCACAAATCCATCGCCAGTATTGACGACCCCATCTGCTAGCGCGACGCCGGCCCAACCGAACCTAATTCCGCGAATGAGTGGAACCGGAACTGTGCGGACATTCGAGCAGCAGGGGTTTACCTGTAACCAGTTGCAGCCGCCGCAGCCGTTGTGGAACCAATACGACTGCAACAAGACCAGCGCGAACTCTCAACAGCAGGAAACGATCGACACGATTGGCCCCGGAGATCAGGTCGCCAACCTTGAGGCTGACACGCTCGGCATGAGCCCCGGCGATGCGGCTACGTTCCTGGGCGCCGTTGCGGCTATGCCGTTTACAGGGTCTCAAGCAACGCAGGCAAGCCAATGGGTCGCTACGTCAATACCTCATCAGGATTCGATCACCGATATCGGCGGAGTTCACTACGAACTTGTTGCCGGAACATCCGCGGCAATCGTTCGGCTCCTGTTGAACAATAGCTAAATTGAACATGGGCGAACTCTCCGGATCTTGATCCAACGGTTTCGGCAACCGTGGTCATAGTTCAAGCCGCCTTGTCAGCCCTCCGCACGGTATCGAGCGCCTCGTCGAGGCGCCTGATTTCGCGCCAGATAGCGGATGCCTCGAGACCTACCAAATCGGCGAGGTACGCCGCCCAAGCACTGGTCAGGAAAGCGCGCGCGTCCGACCTGTGGCGACTCGATGCCCTTCGTATCGGGGCGCAACCGTCATGGCTGTAGCTTTGGCCTAGGTAGTCCGCCACCGCCAACCGGAAGATGGCCGCCAGGAGCTCGATGGAACCTTCGCAACGACCGTCCAACGTCAGGACGCTCCGATCAGGCGATCGAGCTCTGAGAAGGCGCTTCCTTCGCTCAGCGATCTCGCCAACTTCCAGGCGGTTCTCGGCCGAACAGGCTGCCCCTGCAGGATCGACTTGAGAGTCGGGTAGGAGATTCCAGCGCGCCTTGCCAGCTCGGCAAGACTCCATCCCCGCTCGGCACAAGCAGCCTTTAGGTGCGCGGGGACAATCACTACGACGAGCCCGCCGGCTCCCACTTGGAACGGCGTGAGAATGGTGTCGTTTGCTGCCGGTGCGGGGGAACCGGGTGCGCCGCCGGTTCCCCCTGCGCCCTCTCCGCGGCGCTCAGCAGAAGCAATGCCTGGCAAGACTGGAATCAAGAGGTCGGTCATGGGCGAGACCGCAGACGGGTTCGGACCTGATCCAGGCTTGGCTTGATCAATTTCGAGACTTGTGTCTTGGCACGCGTAGCCATTGGCATGGCCGCCAGGGGCAGAATTCGTGCCAATGTCCCGAATGGCGTCATCCCGATCGCCATGCCGCCGAGGTCACGAGTCACCTTGCCAGCTGTACCGTGAGCGAACTTGATGCCCTGGAAGAGGGCGATCGGGGCCACGGCCGTGATGAGAAGGACCGCGAAGCCGCTCGCCATCCAGTCGGCCTTGCCGTCCGCCGGCGCCTGGCCGACCACCGCCGGCAGGAGCAACGAGAGGCCGACCACGAAGGCGGTCGCCACTACGAACTTGGAGAGCAAAAGCCCAATTACGAACTCGGCCAGGTGCATAGCGCCGCCTGCCATTCGCGGCCAGATCGCGAGCACGCAGACCAGCGGGACGAAGGCCGTGATGGTGAGCACCAAAGCCGCGCGCACGATCAGCTCCAGGTAGACGACCATGGCGAGGAAGCTGATCAGGAGCGCCATCAGGATCAGCGCCACCACGTTGAGGTGAACTTGCGAGATGTCAACGCTGCCGGCGGAGACGACCGCATTGGGATTGGCCGCCGCGAGCTCCTTGTCCCAGGCGTGGCCGAGCAGCGCCGCGTTGAGTGTCGCGTAGCGGATGATGGCGAGTCCCGAGTAGGCGAAGAAGACGCAGGCGACCACCCGCGGGACGACCGCCAGCCCGATCCCGTGCTGGCCACCGAAGATCCGCTCCACGATGCCGAAGGCGACCACGGCCCCGAGGACCAAGAGCGAGATCGCGAGCACGCGGTTGTAGACCGGGATCAGGGCGACGAAGTCGGGCTCGGTCGCGTCGCCGAAGGAGTGCATCAGGTTGGTGATGCCCCAAAGCGCGTCCTTGATCGCCCAAGCGGTGATCGCCTGCACGATCTGGTTGGCGTATTGGGAGTAGATGTCGGGAGAGGGGTTCACGAGAAGAGCCGCCCGGCGTAGTTGGCGGCTGCGATGCCGACGTAAAGCAGCGCCACGGCAGTGATCGAGATGCCGAGCGATGACTTGGAGCGCTCGATCAGCTGAGGGTTAGAGGTGAACGAAGCGAAGACCCAGCCGATCAGCGAGACTGCGATCCCGATCCCAGAGAAGATCACGAGCAGGCCGGCGGCGTTGTTGGCCAGGTGCTCGAGCCCGGCCAGCACGTTAGGCGGCAGCCCGCTGACGTCCGGGTGGACGTTGATGTCGGTCGGCAGACGAAGAAGGATCACTAAACGCCTCCTTTGCCGCGAATACGGCGAACCAGGTCCGACGGGACAAGAGATGGACGGCGCTGGGACGCACCGACTGGGCAGCCTCCTTCAGCCAGCCGGCGAAAGTGGGGGACCTGGTCCCAGCGCCTGAGCTGCAAGCGAGCGGGTGGCGCCGACGCGTAGACAAGGACGGCTTCACCGAGGCGGCGCAGGTCGTCCGGGCTGCACAGGGCACGGCCGGTGCGCTGTTCCGATGAGCCCGGCCTGCGCGCGTCACCGTGGCGGAGCTCGTAGGTGCGCGTCTCGTCGCCGATGGCGCGGCTGAATTGCTCGAGGGTGGCCAAGTCGCCTTGGCCGGGTAGGAGCAGGCGGGCGCGACAGTTGTTCCAGACCGTGCGCATCTCCTCGCGCCCGTAAGCGGATTCGATCTGGGCTAGGTCGTGGAAGCAGAGCAGGAGCTGAATGCCCTGGCCGGGGCCGCTGGAGGCGTAGCCGGCGAGCCTAGGTATGCGGGCAAAGTTGGCTGCCTCGTCCAGCGCCAGCAGAAGGCGTGGTGAAAGCACCCCGCCCTGGACGCGAGCGCGCGAGGTCGCCTTGCGCAGCAGCGTGGCGACAAGAGCCGAAAAGAGCGGTCGGCATCGCTCGGCTTCCTCAGCAGGCGCGACGAGATAAAGCGTGCTCGGCCGCTCGAGCAGTGCGTCTAGGTCGAGCTCACTCTCGCCAGCAGCGGTTGCCCTGCGCACCCGCTCGTCGATCCAGAGCCCCAGGCACGAGCGAGCGGTCGAGGCGATGGAGCCGGCTTCCTTTTCCGGAGTCAGGGCATGTGCCATCAGGAGATCGGCCGCCAGCTCCTCTTCGAACAGCTTGGAGAGCTCGATGTAGTCGGCCTGTGCGGTGCGGCTGAGCGTGCTGAGGACAAAGCCCATGTCGGCGCCGCGCTCCTTGGCCAGGACACAGAGCGCGGTGATCAGGTTCGCCGCAGACAGATACCAATGCACGCCGCTCCCGCGCTTGCCGGCGGAGGTGAAGTGATCGGCGAGCTCGGCCGCAGAACCGCAATCGCTGACGGATGCAATCGGGTTCCAGGTCGCGGCCCGCAATCCAAGATTGCTGATCCAGGAGGTGTCTCGGTCAAGCGGAGCAAAGACCGAAACCTCACCCAGGGCAGCACGATGGCGAGCCGTTAGGCGGACCAATTCTTCCTTGGTGGAGGTCGCGACCACGCTGCCCGACCAGCTAAGGAGGGTGGGCACAACAACCGCTGAGGTCTTGCCCGAGCGCTGCACGCCGAGCAGGAGCACGTTGTCCTCGGCCGGCGACTGCAGCAGATGGCGGCCGAAGAAGCCGAGGGCGATGCCGTCACCCGCTGCGCGCTCTGGCCTGGTGGTCCGGCCCAGGTGCTTGCGGTCCCGCCGGCCGGCCCAGCGGCTGGCGCCATGGCTCTGCGGGCGGTTGGACTTCCAACCGCCAAGGGCAAGTCCGATCAGTCCAGTGACCGCCCAGATCAGAAGGTCGGCGACTAGGTTGGCGAGCGCGGTCATCTCGACCAGCCCTCCCGCTCGCGGCGCACCAGCTCCTCTTCCAGTTCGTGCTCCATCCGGTGCTGGTAACTGCGCGCCACCGCGCGCAGCCCGTGGAGGGTGGCGTCAAGACTCGGCCGCCGGTGCCGGTGGGCGGCCTGATGCGCACGCCGGCGGACCTCGGGTACCTGAATCGGAAGCCACCGCCAAAGTGGAACTGCGTGGCGCTGGACCAAGTGTGTCCTCACCCGCGGAGTCGGTTGCTGGACTTCTCTTTCGTGGTCGCGCTCTCGCTGCGGGCCGCGCTGGCGGTCGATCTCCAGCGCGATCGCATCTTTCATCCGCTGCAGTCGCGCTCGCGAGACGACGAGCGTGCTGAACCTACCCGGTGCGATCTCGCGCCTGGCCGCCAGCACGATGTGGACGTGGTGGTGCGCGGTGTTGCGATGCTCGGCGGCAAACCAGGGACCGATGCCTCCTGGGCCTGCATCTGCTTCCAGCTGCTTCATCGCCGTGCGTGCGATGCGGCGGAGGTCGAGCCCGCGCCAGTCCTCGGGCGAGAGGACAAAGGTATAGACCGCGCGCTGGCGGTCTTCCATCTTTCCGTCGCGACCCGCCACCCACTTGGGGTCGAGGCCTTTGGTCGATCGAGCCACGAAGTCGACCAGGCTGCGGCGGTCGCCGTCGGTGCGCTCTCGGTCTTTCCCGAAGACACGCCCGGCCGGGGACGTGCGGTCGCGGTGGGCCACGTAGCGCACGTAGGCGTCGAGGGCCCCGTTCTTCTCCGGCTCGACGTGCTGGTCGCGGAACTGGACGTAGCGCAGAAACCCGCCGACCGCCCTGCGTACGCCGCCGGCGATCGAGATAGGTGTGTACTTGAGGGCGAGCACCGAGCGTGCCGACCTCATCGCCCAGCGTCCTCTTGCAACCGGATCTCGACCATCTCGACCCTGGCTATGGCAGCTCGGGCGGCATCCTCGAGCAGGCGGCGCGAGAGGGTTGTCCCGCCGGGGATGCTGGCTTCCTGGAGCTTGAGCACGAGCTCGACCGCGATCAGAATCGCCATCTCTCGGATCGCCGACTCATCGGGCTGGCTGCCCGAGGCGGAGTCGGCTTCAGCCAGTTCACGGGCGATGGTCGCGCGCAACAGCTGGCTGAGCGAAGTGCGCCGCAGGCTGGCCAGCGAGCGCAGGGCTGAGCGCTGTTGAATTGGCACCCGCACCCGAAGGTGCGCGGTGGCCACTTCACGCACCGCCGTCATCTGCATGCCGCTCGGGCGCGGGCGCGCGCCGCCTTCAGCCGCCGGTGCATTTGCTTGGGGGTGACGCTGGCCTCGGCGGCCAGAACCTCGATCGGCTCGCCGATCACATTCGCCCGATAGATCACGCGCAGGTCGGCGACCGAGGCCTTACCAAGGGGAGTGTCGATCACGAGCTCGGGCTCGGCTCGCTCGGCTGACTCGAGGTCGGCGTCGAGCTCGACGGTCTGCAGCCTCTCGGCGAGCAGCGCCCTCAGCAGGTTGCGCGCTGCACGCTCGACCAGCCGGCGTGGGATCCAGTGGTCCTCGCACACCGGGCGCCAGCGAGAGGCGATCCGCAGCACCTCGCAAGCGAGCTCCTGGGCCAGGTCGTCCTTGTCGAAGTAGGGCGGGACGGCGTGCAGCTGCTTGCGCGCCGCCGTGAGCCACGGGCCCAGGCGCTCGAGGAGCAGGGCCGACCAGTCCAGCTTCTTGCTGGTCCGGTAGGCCTGGAGCAGCTCGGCCCAGGTGACTGGCACGCCGGAGCTTTCGGTCGCCGGGGTGGTGTCGGCGTCGGTGGTCTCCATGATTCCTCCTCGTTTCAGATTTCCGTCCGGCCACGTCGGCCGCTACTTCTCTTATCTGCTACGAGGAGAGGCAAAAGGGACGTCCTTCAGCGACTGATCAGCGACTACTGAGCGACTCTTTTGCGACTACTGATCTCAGCGCCGCCGCCCGCTAAGCCGGAAACCGCACAGCCGTTCGTGCCGCGCGCGGTCACCGAGGGCCGAATCGACCTCTATGATTTCCGCGCCTTGACCACCGTTATGCCGGCAACCAAGGCAAATCGGCCAGTCCAGACCGCCGCGGTGCTGGCTGTCTCAAGCCTGGTCTTGGTCGTCGTCATCGTGGCCACCTTGGCCCTTGGCACCACTTTGTTCGGGGTGCCCACGAGCTACGGCAACGGGATGGATTCCAACCTTGGCGCCAAGGTCAAGGCGGATTTCCTGGCCGACCAGGACGCCGAGGCAAAGGCCCTGACCAACGGTGATCAGAGCCTGCTTGGCGGCCGTCTCAGCGACAGCGCGCTGGGCGACGTGATCCAACAGATATCTGGCCAGTCCGGGGCCCCGCCCGCGGTCAGCTTCCAGCCCGTCTCGTTGACGATCCTGCGTGCAGCCGACTCGGCCGACCCGAGCCTGACCATTGAGGTCCAAGAAGACGGAACCAAATCGGTCGTCACGAACAACGGCCCTAACGCGGCGCCAACCGAGCAGACGATCAGCTTCCAGGGCGACTTCTGGATGCGCAACCCGACCGGCAGCCACTACACGATCGCCGACCAGCAGATCCAGACTCAGCCCAGCTCACCGCTGCCGGCGATTGCCGTGGTCGTCGCCGCGCTGCTGGTGGTCGGGCTGGGGGCGTTACAGGTGTTTCGCCGGCGCCGCTTGCGACCGGCCTTGGAGCAGGCCACCACTGCCCAGCCAGCATTAGCACCCGCGCCCCTGTCCAGCGTGCCGGCACTGATCGAACCGCCGGCCACTGGCCAGGCCGCCTTACCGCAAGGTCCGGCGGCCGATGTCGTAGTGACCACATTCGGCGGCCTCCACGTTCGCCAGGGTGGCACCGACTGGGCTCAAGTCCTGACGTCGCGTTCGGTGACGGGCTTTGTCTGGCTGCGTCTCCTGGTCGCGGCTGTCCGCAATCCGAATTCGCAGGTCGCACGCGACGAGATTGGGCGGCAGGCCAGTCCGAGGCTCAGCCGCGAGGTGCAGCTCAAGCGCCTTCGCAACGTTGTCGCCAAGGGCCTGCCCGAGCTGCCATCTGCGTTGAGAGATCGCATCCTGGTCACACCTGAGGCCATGAGCTTCAGGCTCGATGGTTGCGAGGTAGACGCGGTCGAGCTGATTGCCATGAGTGCTGCCACCACCGGACGTCGTGAGATCACATCGACCGAAGCAGCTCGTATTCAGCGTCTACTCGCGTCCTGCCAGGGCACGTTCCTGCCCGAGTTCGAGGCCATCGAGGACCTCGCCACCGACCGCCATCCGACCTGCACCGAGCAGGTACGCGAGCTCCGCGAATCGCTTACCAACAAACGAGTCGAGCTAGCGCTCCTGCTGGCTGAAACCTATATGCACAGCGGCCAGTACGCGCTAGCCATCGGCGTCCTCGAGCCGGCCCTGGACGACCGATCCGAGCGCAAGGACCTCGCCGATCGATTGGTCGCCGCCTACCGCGGTGCCGGCCGGGAGGCGGAGGCCCTCGCGCTGGAGAAGAAGTACGCCTAAAGCTAAGCCGCGCAGCGCCAGCTGCCCGAGATGTGAACGGTGCTGCCGGCGTGCTCCAACGGACCCGCCAGGACGGCGTCCATGGTTCCTGACTTCATGTCCGGATTGATCGTGATGGTGCCGCTCCGGCCGAGCCAGAAGACCTGGTCATCGGGCACGAATTGGCCCTGGTTGCTGGCGTCAGCCTGACCTAGGAACAGCATTACGCCGATCGACGAGCCGTTCTCGTGGGCCGAGTACTGCCCGGGACCGACGGAGGGGTAGGACTGAACACCTAAGTCGAGAAGGAAGCTCTCATCACCTAAGGAGAACTTCAGAGTCGCACCGTACTCATCGTTGATGCTGCCACAGAAGTTGTCGCCTTCGTAACCAGGCCGTCCGGGGGTCGTGGTGTCCGTCACGGCGCTGGTGAGGTGGGCATTGATATCTCCGCTGAAGCTCAGGTCCTGGGCGTTGCAAGCGCTGGCTTTCATCCTCGCGACGTCTGCAGCCTGGAGCTGGTTGAGGGCATAGAAGCTGGCACACGGCGCGCCGGCGTCGAAAGTGGGCAGAGGCTGAGGCGCACCGCAGGCCCAGGCGCCTTTGACGTGGAGGGGCTGGGCGCCCGCCACGTCGCGCAGCAGATCGGCATCGATCGTCCCCGTGATGCCATCTGAGTTGAGAGTCACGGTGCCGGTGGCCTGGTTCCAATCGGCCTTGGGGTCGCCGACCTCGGCCAGCTCGACGACGTTGGCCAGGTTGCTGATCACCAGCGATTGGTGCTCCGAGTTGCCGGGAGGTGTGATCCGAAGCCGGTAGGTCTTGGCCCCGACCACCATCGCCAGGAGCGCCTGGGGGTAGCCGTCCCAGCGCTTGGGCTCGGTGCACATCGTGGTCGGGCCCGCGTCGTTGCTGCCGACCGGGTAAGCCTCGGCGACGGCGCCGGTCAGCTCACCGCTGAACTTCAAGGACTGGACCAGGCACACAGGTTGGGCGGCTGTGATCTGGGAAGGGCGCAGCCCAAGCAGCTTGTATGCCTGCGCGCAGGTGCTCGGCTTGGTCAGGCTGGCCACCGGGACGCTGCCCGATCGGAAGTGGGCTATCGCCACGCCGCCGACTCCCACCAGGAGAATCAGTGCGATCACAGACGCCACCATCCAACGCATTACGTTTCCTCCCTTCAGCGGTGTTGGCAGGTACCTGCCCATGTCTAAGTAATCTGCTGCTCGAAACCAGAAAAGGGCCGCCGCGCTGCGACTCTTTTGCGACTACTGAGCGACTCTTTTGCGACTACTGATCTCACGGAGGTGCCTGGACCCCTAGCCAAATCGGTTGTGCCAGGCATCGGACCCTTCAAGCTCACCTGGACGCCGAGACCAGGTTGCGAGCTCACCTTGAGCTCAGCTCCGATTTCCCCGGCCAGGGCCTCCAGCAGAGCGAGCCCGTCGCCGGCTTGTTCCAGGGCCCCGATTCCGGCGCCCCAGTCGCGGACCGTCAGGACGAAGGGTCTGGCAGAGAGGTTGATCCTGATCCGGCAGCCGCTTGTTCCCGAGTGCCGCTTGACGTTTCGAATTGCTTCGCGGCAGACGACCCGTATGAGCTCGGCCTCCTCCTTGGACAGCGAGCTCTCCCGGCCGGCGACCTCCAGGTCGAGTTCAACGCCGATCGAGTTCGCCTCTTGAATCAGACACTCACGGAGGGTCGCCGCCTGGCTATTCGCCAGCGTCTCGCCGGCAACGGTGCGCGAAAGCTCCTTGAGTTCCCCGAGAACCTGTTCCAAGACATCGAGCGCATCTTTCGGCGCTTGCGGAACCGTGCCCGGTCGGGACTCCTGCCAGCCTTTCATCAGGCCAATCCCTACCGCCAGCCCGGCCGACACTTCATGCAGGTGAACGGCCAACCAGGCGGTTCCGGCTGACGAGCTTCTGCGCGGCGGCGCATCCATTTGGGCCAAACATGACCATCTGGCGCCTCTGGTACCTCATGGCAGCCTCATCGTTTCCTCAAGAAACCCTGAGCTTTCGAAACGGGCCGCCCGCCGTGGAAAAGGCGTCGCCCCTGGGCGCTAGCAAGCCGGCGCTCCAGGGTCAGGCTAATGCGGCCACAACGCCCTGTCCATCCTTGAAAGCCATTGACGCAGCAACGGAAATCGATGGTTTTGTCGCCAATCTAGACATGCCGCAGAAAGGGAACTTTTGACCTCCTGGCGGAGGTGGGAACATAAGCGCGCTCCGCGCGCCTGACCTTGCTATGTACTGGCGACATGTTAGGGAGTCGCAGTCGTCAGCCCGCAATAAACACCGGTCCGGCAAGCTGTCAGGAGTCTCAGATGAACGAAGTCGTGCAACCCTGTGGGCGGATGGTTTAGTTGACGCGCGTGTTGGTGTTCCCACCCGGGTTGTGTGTTTACTGATTCAAAACGAGCAACCCGATTGGATAACGTCTCGATCTCGGCGGCTTTCTTGACTGGACCAGTTGACCGCTCTACGATTGCCCCGCCAAACGAGCGCTAGTTCAACAGCGCCGCGCGTAGGGAAGGTATCCGGGGTTTCGGGGCTTGAGTGAAGCTTCTCTCTTGCTCCGTTCTTAGTTTGGGAGGTGAAGCAAAGATGCGGTTGGTCAGGTCGCTCACGTTCATCGAGGTCCTTGCGATGCCTGTCGCCCTGATGGCGCCAACGGCGGGTATGTCTTTGAACACGCCGTTCGCCGCTCTGACAGCTGGTACCGCGACGCCATTCATCTTCGTACTCAGTACTATCGGCATCGCCTGCGTCGGGGCGGGCTTCATTCGCCTCACCCGTCATTTCAACGATGCCGGCTCCGTGTATGGCTTGACCAAAGCGGCCGTCGGCCCACGGTACGGCTTTATAGCGGGTTGGTGTCTGGCGCTTGTATACGTGACTTTTGTTGGAACCCTGTTGTCTGGCTTCGCGACCTTCGCAGATTTGCTGGTCGCCGGCATCACCGGCATCCAGCTGCCCTGGATGCTCACTGTCCTGGTCGGCGGTGCGGCTGTGTGGTTGCTCGGGTATCGGAGCATCAAGCTCTCGGTCCACATCTTCATGGTGGCCGAAGGAATCTCCATCCTCTTAATGTTCGTGCTTGCGGCCGTGATCTTCGCTAAGGGCGGAGCTCATGGAAACAGTCTCTCCTTGACCCCGCTGACGCCCAGCGGTGCTTCATTCAGCGGTCTTAGTGCTGCGTTGGTATTTGGTTTCCTGACATACATCGGATTTGAGGGCTCGGCAACACTGGGCGAAGAGTCAGAGAACCCCCAACGTGCGATTCCACTGACCGTTTTCAGCGCTGTGATCTTGTCCGGTATCGTCTTCATCATCATTTCGTTCGCTCAGACGATCGGCTTCGGCCTGGATGCCGCCGGCGTCAAAGCCTATGGATCATCGGCTGCACCGAATACCGACCTCGCTCAGATCTTCATCGGGAGCTGGTTCGGAATGGTCCTCAACGCCGGCGCCGCGATCAGCACGTTCGCCTGCGCACTCGCCAGTGCTGATGGTGCCGCCAGAGTGCTTTTCTCCCTCGGCAGGGATGAGCGGCTTCCATTGCGGCTGGCCGCCATTCACCCCAAGCATCATTCGCCCTATTGGGCGCTGGGGGTCAGCATGGTAATTGGCCTTCTCATAGCTGCCGCCTTCGTGCCGTTTACCAACAGCCCGTCAAATGTGTATGGCTGGACGGGTGCGCTTGCTACGCTGGCAGTGATCATCGCGTACGGCATGACCAGCATTGCCGCAGTCGTGTATTTCTGGAAGGAAGACTTGGCGAAGCGTCGGTACTACCAGTTTCTTCCGATTGTTGTCGCGGTCCCGTTGCTGGCGTATACGTTCTATAGCCAGGTCCTGCCTGTACCGCCTGCCCCCTTGGTGTACTGGCCCTATGTGATGCTCGCGTTCTTGGCCGTGGGTGTTGGGATTCTGGTTGCTCAGCGCAATCGCGTGGTCAAGCGGGACGCTGCCTGGGAAGACAGGCAGTTCGCAACGCAGGCGGAAGGAGTGGAAGCGTGAGTTCCGTTTCTCGAACCATCCACCAGATGCCGGCCGGCAGTCTCCACAAGACCTGGAACCGGCACAACAAGCCTGTCTTGACGATTCGACCGGGTGATGAACTAACGCTCTCGGCGCCCGATGCCGCGAATGGCGAGATCACGCCGGAATCCACTAGCGAAGACATTGGCAAGATCAACTACCGTCGGTTGGATCCCTTGGTCGGGCCCGTTTACATCGAGGGGGCGAAGCCGGGTGACGCTCTTAAGATCGAGGTTTTGAATCTCAAGCCGCTAGGTTGGGGCTGGACTGCACTACTGCCCGAGTTCGGCCTCCTCTGGGACGAGATTCAGGACCCTCTGATCAAGATCTGGAGAGACCTCGACAAGGGATACGTGGAAATGCCCAACGGTGCTCGGTTCGACCTCCACCCGATGATCGGGTGCATCGGCGTAGCACCCGCAGAGGATGGTGATTTCGCCTCGATCACTCCGACCAATGCCGCCGGCAACATCGACATCCGATACCTGGGCGCGGGCTCGACCTTGATCGTGCCAGTGTTCAACGATGGAGCTCTATTGTCTGCAGCCGACGGTCATGCGCTTCAGGGCGACGGCGAAATCTGTGGCACCGCGATCGAGTGCCCGATGGAGATGTCTCTCAAAGTGGATGTCATCAAGAACGCCGGTCTCGATGCGCCGGAAGTTCTGACCAAGGACACGTTTCCAGCCCAAGAGGGCTACCGAATCTTCACGGGCATCGGGCCGGATCTCATGGAGGCTGCCAAGGCCGCGACACGGCGATGTCTCGGCCCTCTCGCCCGTGCGCAAGGGATCAGCGAGCTCGAGGCTTACTCGCTGCTGGGAGTCGTCGGCGAGTTGCGGATCCACGAAATCGTCGACGTTCCTCATTGGGTAGTAGGCTGCATGTTGCCGAGGAGGCTGTTCTAGCTCGTTCGGTCTCAGGTCGAACTGGAAAGCGTCGCGCAAATTCGAGAGTACAGCTCTATGTCTGGAGGGATGACGCCATGGTAGCCAGAGCAGTTCACACAGACGATGCGCCCAAAGCTCAGGGCCCATACAGCCAAGCAATCGTGCACGGTGGGGTCGTTTACTGTGCGGGCCAAATTCCCCTGGATCCGGCCATAGGCAAGCTTGTGAGCGGTCCGATCGAGGTTCATACGACAAGGGTATTGAAGAACCTTGATGCGGTCTTGCGCGAGGCCGGCTCGGATTCGAGCCTTGTCCTTCGAACCACCGTTTATCTGGCGGATATCGCGGATTTCGCAGCCATGAATGCGGCTTATGCCGAGCATTTCGGCGACACAAAGCCTGCGCGGGCCACTGTGCAAGCGGCCGCTTTGCCGCTCGGCGCTCGTATCGAGATCGAATGCGTGGCGGCCCTGCGGAGTTAGTGGGTCTAGGTTGCCCTAGGGCGTTCCCCCCTCCAGGATCACGGCCAGCTTGTGCGAGTCGATGTTGCCGCCCGAAACGATGCATGCAATCTGCCCGGTGCCCGCCCGCCCGGAGAGTGCGACAGCAAGAGCGACCGCGCCTGCGCCTTCAGGGACCACGCGATTCCGTTCGACAATCAGTCGAACGGCTGCAGCGGTCTCCTCGACAGTCGCGACTAGTGAGCCGGCGAGAAAGCGCTGAGCTAGCTTAAACATGTTGGGAAGAACGCTCTTGCTGCCGATGCCGTCGATGAACGTCGCTTGGTACGGGACGATCACAGGCTGCCCCTTCTTCAAGGAAGCGGCCAGCGGAGCCCCAGTTTCCACTTCGACCGCGATCACCTTGCACGCCGAGCCTGAGTCTTGAACGGCTGCCGCAATGCCGATCGCAAGGCCGCCACCTCCCCAGGGAACCAGGATCGTGTCGACGCCTGGCAGATCCTCCAGGATCTCGAGTCCGATGGTGCCGTTTCCAGCCATCACGTTCAGATCGTCAAATGGATGTATGAACGCCCCGTCGATGCCAGGAAAGCCTCGATCGATCAATGTTTGCCACCAGCGGTCGAAGGAAACCCATATGACCTTGCCCCCGAGCCGACGAATCCCGTCGAGCTTGGTCTGGGGTGCTGTGTCGGGTGCGATCACCGTGCACGAGATCCCCATTTGGCGTGCGCCGTAAGCGACTGCTTGGGCCATATTGCCGGCGCTCGCGGTGAGGACTCCGCGCGCCAGCTCCTCGGTGGGTAACTCAGACATCGCAAAGCTCGCGCCTCGAGTCTTGAATGCCCCTACCGGCTGAAGATTCTCGAGCTTTAAGAAAATCTCGCCGGGCGCGTCGATCATGTTCAGGCGGACCAATGGAGTGCGCACCGCGTAACGTGCGATTGAACACTTGGCCTGGCGAATACGGTCGAGACTGGGACCATCCATCGACATCACGCGCCGTTCACGGTTTCCCCTTCAATGAACGATCTGACCAATTGCGCTAATCCTGGCACGTCAATCACCGGCAAGGAATGACATAGCCCATGCTGTGCATGATTGGCACGGACGCGTACTGGTGCCGACTCGCCGAAGGAGAGAAAGAGGTATGGCCTCGCAAGCGAAGATCGCCGCGGTAACCGGTGGAGGAAGCGGAATCGGCAGGGCCGTCGCGCTGGCACTGGCCGCCGAGGGCTATTCAGTCGTGGTTGCCGGCCGGCGTAAAGACGCCCTTGAATCGATCACGGGCGAAGCCAGGGCTTCTGGGCTGGAGATGCTCGCCGTTCCCACCGACGTCCGAGACCAAGCATCCGTCGGGGCCTTGTTTAAGACCATTAGGAGTGCATACGAGCGCTTAGACGTGCTGTTCAACAACGCAGGCACGAGCACCCCGGCCCTACCGCTCGAGGAGCTCACTCTTGGCCAGTGGCAACAGGTCCTCGACACCAACCTGACGGGCACGTTCTTGTGCACGCAAGAAGCGGTCAGGTTGATGAAGGATCAGCGCCCTCGAGGTGGTCGCATCATCAACAATGGTTCGATTTCGGCCCACTCACCACGTCCGTTCTCCGCCCCGTATACGGCGACCAAGCACGCGATCACGGGGCTGACCAAATCGACGTCGCTCGACGGCCGCGCGTATGACATCGCTTGCGGCCAGATCGATATCGGCAACGCGGCCACGGAGATGACTGAGAGCATTTCGCAGGGCGCGTTGCAGGCGGACGGCAAAAGAGTCGGCGAGCCAAGGATGGACGTGCGGGACGTGGCACGAGCTGTCGTCTACATGGCAAGTTTGCCCCTAGACGCTAACGTGCAGTTCATGACAGTGATGGCGACCAAAATGCCGTTCATTGGTCGTGGGTGAGCTTTAGAGCCTGGCCGTCATTCAGATCTTCCGTCTTTGGATGTCGATGAGGTCGAGCATGGCTTGGCGCGGCGGGCTGAAGACGTCCAGTTGATAGGCGCCGCCTGACCCCGACCTGGCGGAGTGGGGAACCCAGGCTGGAATCAAGGCAGCGTCTCCGGGCCGCATGACACGGCTCACACCACTGAGCTCCGATTCGATCTCGCCCTCGAGCACAAGGAAGAGCTGTTCCTCGATGTGGGAATGTAATGGCGCTACAGAGTCGGGCTCGTACCGGACGAAGCTGCCCATGAGGTTGCTGCCGACAAGAGGCCTCGAGGTTATGCCAGGGGCCAGTTCGAGTCGCGGCTCGAGCGACTCAACGGAAATGAACCTTCCGGGCTCGATCGGATCGATCGACGGTTGGTCGAAGTAACGAACGTCCTTCTCGGCCAAGTTCTCCTCCTCCATCCAAACAAGCCCGGTAGCCTCGATCGAACCGATTGCGCCGGACGGCGTCCGGCCAGCGCCGCCCGTTCTGCTGCCTGGTGCGAATATGCCAGAATCGCGCGGTCGGAGTGTATGAAAGCCATATGTTCGAGGTGACAGCAGCCCGGCGTCCAGAGGTCGCGCAGGCCGTCAACATCCGGGGTCTGGAGCGGCTCTTCCGCCGGCAGCGTATTGACTGCTTGATATGTCGCTCGGGTATCAACACGGTTTACCTCAGCGGTATCTCCTCACCGGGGACGCTCGGTCGCCACCTAGATCTGGCCGACACGCCGAGGGAAACGTTCGTTGTGTGGCCGGCATCGGGTGAACCGGTCGTCGTGGTCAGCGAGATCGCGTCGGAAGTGGCCAGGGTCAGCAGCCATATCGCAAGGATCAAAACCTACGCTGATTACGTCGAGTCCCCGGAAAGGGCGCTGGCGAACGTGGTGCGAGATCTGAACCTTGCGACGGCCCGTATTGGATTCGACCAGGCCTGGTTTGGCGCCAGCCGGTGGTCCGAATTGCTGCTGATGCTCCCTGAGATGGAGCCGGTTGACTGTACAGCGGAGCTCGATCTTGTCCGGGCTGTCAAAACGCCAATCGAGGTCGAGGAGTTGCGCCGGGCAGCTGTTCTTCTCGATCAGGCATTTCTCGACGTCTTTCCGACGGTCCGGGCTGGACAGACCGAGCGGCAGGTGAATGCTCGAATCTGCAGCACAGCGCTCGAGCTCGGCGCTGGCAGCATTCATGGAATCCTGCAGGCAAGCTCGAACCCGGTTCTCTACGGGGGAGAAAGCGAATGCCGGCTGGCGGCGGAGGATTTGGTCCGCACGGACTACGTCACATATCTGAACGGTTACGCGGCGAACCTCTCACGCCTGCTGCACGTGGGACCGCCGTCGCCGGAGTCGCAGCGAATTTATCGCTCTTACCTCGCCATCTACCAGGAGGCCGTAGCACTTCTCCGTTCGGGCGCGGTCGGTGGCGAAGTCCACAATTCGATCAGGGCTTTGTTCGAATCGAACGGGTGGACATCCGGGCCACCGATTAGCGGCCACGGCGTTGGCGTCTGGTTCCATCAGCAGTATCCGTTGCTCGTCCCGGGTTCGAGCGACGTGCTCGAGCCTGGCATGGTCGTCGCGATCGAACCAATCAGCGGACACTGGCATCTTCAGGACGAGTACCTGATCACCGACGGCGACCCAGTCCGCTTGTCGGACAGATTTGATCTCGAGGAGTTGGCGTGGACAAGATGACCCAGGATGCCACCGCGAGGCGCAGACCCCCACGTTCCAATGGGAGATATCTGGCGCATGCGGAATACATTGCAAGCGTTTCGACGCCGGTGTCGCTCACTGCCGGCAGCAGCGAGCCTCTTTACGCGGCGGCCTCCGAGTTGCTTCGCTGTCCCGATGACCCCGCGGTCCTGAGTGCGGCCGTGCGCCAGGCCGCCCACCTGCTCGCGACCCACATTTCCTTCGTAATGCTCCTCGACTCAAGCGCTCGGTTCCTGAAGCTGGAGGCAAGCGTCGGGCATCGAACTCCAACCTTCACGACCATCGTCCGGCCGGTGCAGGCGATCACCGCCGTCGGTACAGGAATGCCGGTTCAGTCCTCGGACTTTCTCAACGACAGCCGGCTAGACCATGACCCTGCCACTGACGACATCATCCGCAAGGAAGGGATGCGAACCGTCCTTGCAGTGCCGCTCCGGCACGAGGATCGGATGCTGGGCGCACTTTATGTCGGGCACCGGGAACCGCGGCATTTTCCGCAGATCGAAGTTGAGCGGCTGCTCGCTCTTGCTGGACACGTCTCGGCGGCGCTGTTTCGCGTCCAGCAACTTACCGAGCTCAAGTCGCGACTCGACCAGCAGAGCAAGCTGTGGCGGCAGGCGGAAGCTGAGCGAGATCGTTTCAGGCGGGCCGAGGAGATCGCCCACGCCGTCATGTACCGCGTCAGAGAGCATGAGGGTGTGACGGCCGTAACCGTGGCCCTGGCGGAGTGCCTGGAGCATCCCCTTTTGGTGACCGACTGGAAGCTGGCGCCTGTTGCGCAATCTGCGGGGAGGTCCAACGCGAGCGCAAGCAGGTCGCCGATCTCATTCCTGAATCGACCCGAGGCAAGGGAGGCGGTCGCGGCGTGCTCGCAGACCCATGGTCCGGTGGCCGCGGGCCGAGAATGGCGGGTCGCGCCGATCGAAGCTGGACACAACGTTCTCGGATACCTATGGGTCGGACCGTTGGCGGGCGGTGACGAGGTCGCACTTATCGACCTGGTGATGGAGCGAATGATTCCGGTCGTGGCGCTCGAGCTCTACACGAAAGGAGATTTCGATCGCAGACAGCGGGGCGATTTCATCTACGAGTTGCTTGCGGAGCGGACACCTGACTTCAGCGTTCTTGAGGCGCGGGCGGCGCACTTCTGGAGCCATTTCAGTGAGGCGCACCGGCCGTTGATTCTTACGGTCAATGGAGCGGACGAGCAATGGGGCTCTCGACTCGAAGCCGCGCGGCGCCTTGTCGCTGCCGCCCGTCCCAACGACTTCGCTGCCATCTACGGCCGCCACCTGGTGCTCCTCGTCGCACCGGCCACGCGCCGCCATGTGGAGGCTGCAATATCTGATATTCAGCAGATCCTGGATCGAAACCGCCTCACAGTAAGTGCCGTCGTCGGCGGTGAATGCCGGGATCTCAAAGAATCTCGCGACTCCACCATCGCCGCGTTGAGGCTCCATGAACTGCTCGGCACGAACGGAGTCCTGTGGGTCGAGGGGCTAGAAGCGTTGACGCAAATCTTCGATCCCGCTCAGCGAGAACGACTTGAGGCGTTGCGTCGAACAGTGCTGGCGCCCTTTGGCCATCGGGGTGGACTGATGGATGCTCTGCACGCGTACTACGAGGCCGGCGGAAACAAAGCCGATGCTGCACGGCGTCTGTCGGTCCACGTGAACACGCTCAGGCAACGCTTGGAGCGGGTTGAGCAGGTTGTCGGGGGCTCCGTGGACGATTCCATTCGGGCTGTCCCGCTGCGACTGGCGTTGCTGGTGCGAAACGTTCTGGGAGAGTCCTAGAAGCCACTTCTACGTCAAACCCCACAGTTTTAGGGCCAAAATCTATCGGAATCACACCGTGACAGCTGCGCGGTGTTCCCCTAGATTGCACCGGAATGACAAGTGCCCAGGATGGCATCGGTGCATCGACCCCGACCAAGGTGACGGTTCTCAAAGCCAGCAAGCTTGCCAAGAGCTACGGCGGTCACCTCGTACTCAAGCACGTCGACTTCTCGATCGGCGCGGGCGAGATCGTAGCCGTGATAGGGGAAAATGGGGCTGGCAAATCGACCTTCGCGAAGATCGTCACAGGGGTCGTTCATCCGGATTCGGGCGAGATGCAGATTCGCGGCAGGGTGGTTGACTTTCAATCACCGCGTGATGCTCTTCGCGTTGGCGTCGCATATATCCCGCAGGAGCTTGCTTATCTCAGCAATCGAACTGTGGCCGACAACATCCTGATCGGTCGCTGGCCGCATCGCGCGGGGATCACTAGCGACGCCGCCATAACGTCGCTCGCAGTTGATGAAGCAAAAAGATTCGGCATCGAGCTGCATGTGAACTGGCGGATGGCGGAACTCACGCTTGCCGAACGACAACTGGTAGAGATTGTCAAAGCTTTAATTCGGAGCTCACAAGTGCTCGTGCTTGACGAGCCAACCGCGTCGCTGACCAGTGGTGAAAGCCGGAAGCTCTTCGGCATCCTTCGCCAATTGGTTAAGACTGGCCTGAGCGTCATTTTCATCTCTCATCGCATGGATGAGGTCTTCGACGTTAGTGATCGAGTCGTGGTACTTCGCAACGGCGATGTGGTTGGAGACGTGCAAACTGCAGAAGCTTCCCGACCGCAATTGATCAGCCTGATGCTTGGTGCCGCTGCCGAGGAGCTGGGCGAGCAGAGACCGGACAGGGTCCTCACCGAACCAGCGCTCCAACTCGTCAAGTGGAGTTGGAACGGCGAGCCTCCCATCCACGACCTGAATCTGACCGTTAACCGGGGGGAGATTGTCACTCTCTTCGGCCTGCGTGGCTCTGGCGGGGAAGCAATTGCTGAAGGGCTCGCCGGACGGAATTCGAAATTTGGCGGCACGGTGGTCATCGAGGGGCGCGAGTTCCCAGTGTTCAAGACCATCACCGCCTCGGCCCGAGCGGGTATCGGATACTTGCCAGCCGAGCGCAAACGCGACGGACTGGTGATGCCACTGTCGGTGCAAGCCAACCTAAGCCTGCTTGTGCTGCGATCACTGTCTAGGTTTGGATGGCTGCAGCCACGAGCCGAACATGAGCTGGCCGAAAGAATGCGCAACACACTGCAGATACGGTTGCGCTCGCTCACCCAGCCCGTGGCGACCCTGAGCGGTGGCAATCAACAGAAAGTCGTTTTGGGCAGCCGCCTTCTTGCTCGCCCCAGGGTGCTCGTCCTTCAAGAGCCGACGCGAGGAGTTGACGTAGGGGCTCGGTTCGAGATTCATCACTACCTGCGCGGAATCGCCGAAGAAGGGACCGCGATTCTCTGGGTCACTACCGACGTCGAGGAGGCCGTCCTGGTGGCGGATCGCCTCGTAGTGCTGCGGGAGGGGGCGATCGTGGCTGAGTTGATCGGCAAAGCGAAGACCCAGGGCCAGGCAGTGGCCATGGCTGCTAAGGACGCGGCCTGAAGCGTGGCAAAGATCACCCCCCCAGTTGCGGAAGAGGTGGAGGATACGATGCCCGCTTCCAAGCGCAGCGATGCCGCGTTGTCAGGTCGAACTCGGCTTGCTCTCGGCGCAATGCAGGGCTTGGGATTAGGCGGGTTCTACGTGATCGTCCTGATCTATTTCTCGCTATCAGCGCCGTACTTCTTTTCGACGAGTAACGCAGTCAACATTCTTTCGAACGTCTCCGTGATCGGCATCGTCACCTTGGGCCAGGCCCTAGTGCTGATTTCTGGTGGATTTGACCTGTCCGTAGCGGGCACCGTCCCTCTCGGCGGTGTCATCTTCACGATTCTGCTCAACCGCGGAGTCAACATTCCGGAGGCTTGGATCGTAGCCGTGCTAGCCGGCTGTGGCGTCGGCGTCGCAAACGGTTTGATCATCACCCGGATCGGCATCAATGCCCTGGTGACAACACTTGGCACTCTTTCGATCACAAGTGGTCTGGCTTACGTGGTTACCGCCGGCGAAACCGTTGAATTCAAGGATCTCAGTCAGGGCCCGATCGACAACGTGGTGGCCGGCATGCCTCTTTACGTGTGGACGATGATCCTGATCAGCATCATCGCCTTCGTCGTGCTCCGGTTCACCGTCTTCGGCCGGATGATCTACGCGATCGGTGGGAACCGCGAGGCGAGTAGGCTCGCCGGCATTCGCGTAGACCTGGTCACAACCTCCGTATACGTCATCAGCGGAGGCCTCGGCACCTTCGCAGGAGTGATGCTCGCCGAGCAGCTGCTGGCAGGAGCGCCGACAGTCGGTGCCACCGCCGCGCTGACGTCAATCGCGGCCGTGATTCTCGGTGGAGCATCCCTCAGTGGAGGCGTGGGGGGTATTCCAGGGACTCTGGTTGGAGTCCTCGTTCTCGGAACCATCGCGAACGGTATGGCGCTGATGCAGGTGCCCTCTTTCTACCAGCAGATCGCGACTGGAGGGATTTTGCTGCTCGCGGTGGGGTTTGGTCGTTTGCGGGTCATTTTCGGACAGCTCGCTGGCTAGTAATCCAGCATTGGCATTGGAGATTGCAGGAGGAGGTCATATGAGGAACAGGTCGATCGGATTGATAGGAGTGATTGCAATGCTGCTGGTCGCATGCGGCAGCTCGAACAGCCCAACTACTACCAGCAGTGCACCGATCAAGATTGACTTCGCTAGCGCTGATGATGCGATTGGTGTTTTCAAGACCGTGAGCGACGGTATGGTTTCGGGCGCGCCGATTGCCGGCGTGACAGTGCGGCGATACGACAACAAGCTTGACGGCGCAACCGCGATCGCGAACGCCGACCTGATGATCCAGGATCACCCGGACGTCATCGTCGACTGGAACGCGGTAGCCAATGTTGGCGCGGCCCTTGGCAAGAAGTTCGCGGACGCGAAAATCCCGTGCCTGGCGGCAAACCAGCCGATTCCCGGGTGTGCGCAGTTCAACCTCTCGAACCAGAAGATGGGAGTCGACGCAGCGAACGTAGTCGTACCCGCTGCCCAGGCTAAAGGTTGGACATCGGCGGATACGACCATCGTGATGGTGGTCGCATCGCCCAACGGCGTTGAGGTAAACAATGGTCCGCGCTACTTCTACATCACGGCTGCGTCTCTGATGCCAGGCTATCCGACGCTGACACCGGATCAACTGAATCCGCAGACGACGGTGATCGGAAACAAACAGGGTCTTCAGTTCGAATGCGAGAGTACGATCGAGGGCGCTTACAACAACGCCAAGAACAAGCTCCCAACCATCCCGGCTTCTAACCACGTAATGCTCTATGGCTCCGACAGCGATTGTGCGGAGGGAGCTCTACGAGCCCTGACCGAGGCGGGCCGCCAGAGCAACACGCTGACATGCGGGCTTGGGCCGACACCCGACGGTCTGACCAACACCAGGACTAACCCCTCTTGGCTCTGCGAAGGCTCCGCATTCCTCGACGACTGGGCCGAGTTCCTGATCGCCGAGGCGGTCGCGATCAAGAAGGGCATCAAGGTTCCGGCCTTGACCCCGTGTCCACAACTGATGCTTACCAAGGCCAACGTCGACACCTACTACACGGCCGATAACAAGGTCAAGCTCATTCCTTTCCCGCCCGAGGACCAGTACCTCGTGCAGACGGGCATTTTGCAGAAGTTCCACAACGTTCAGGGCGTAGGCGCGTAAGCGCGACGTTCCTGGCTGGGAAGCCGCAACCCCGGGGGCCGGTGCAGGGCACCGGCTCCCCGCTGGGGCGCTTGTAGTCAACGGTCAAGAGATAAGGAGTAGTCCAAATGACCACAACGGCCGATCGCACTAAGACCGGACCAAAACTGGCACGACTCCAGGAGATCATCGAGCGCCGGAACCTGGACGGCATAGTCCTGTCCTCATACCAGAACGTCTCTTACTTCGGTGGAACTCACCTGATGACTCAGGTGTCATTGCCCGATCGCCTGGCGTTCTTGGTGGTACCGCGAGCGTCGGATCCGACGCTGATCGTCTGCGGTATAGAGACGAGGCAGGTGCTGACCCAGACCGACGTGGCCGACGTTAGGGATTATGTCGAGTTTGCTGAAAACCCCACCTCGGTTCTTGCTGCGGTCCTCAAGGAACGCAAGCTTGGGGCTGGCTCGATCGGTATCGACGCCCGCAGGCTCCCAGTCGCTTCGGGTGAGCTTCTTCAGGAAAGCCTCAGCGGGGTGGAGCTGGTGTCGGTCGACGACGACATCGAGCTTGCTCAAGCGGTGAAGGACGCCCGCGAAATCGCGGTCCTGGAGGCGGCGGCCAAAGCCACGCTTGCCGCCGCCGAGGAGACAGCAGCGGAATTACGAGCCGGGTCCACCGAAAGGGATTTCTCAACGGGCGCTTTCTTGAAGCTGATGCAAAAAGGTGGAGTACCACTCTTCATCGTGTTTGCCTCCGGTCCAAAGACAATGCAGGCGCACCCGGAATCGAGTGACGAGCCGATGCAGCCGGGCACCCTCTGGCGGATCGACTTCGGCGCCAGATTCGAAGAAGTGATCAATTCGGACCTGGCTAGGACCGGCGTAGTCGGCGAACCGAGCCGAGAGCAGGAAGCGACTCTCATCGCCCTGCGTGCCACCCAGGACGCCGGCTTCAAAGCGATCGAACCTGGTCGCCCGGCCAAGGACGTCTTCAATGCGGTCAAGGATGAGTTCAAGCGCCAGGGGCTGCCCTTCTCGATGCCCCATATCGGCCATGGCATGGGGATCGGCCTTCACGAGTTCCCGATGCTGGAGCCGGGCAACGACATCAAGCTGCAGACTGGCATGGTTCTAAACATCGAGCCCATGGCTGTGGTTGAGTCGCGCCAAGAGGCGTATCACACCGAGGACCTGGCCGAGGTCACGCCAAATGGAGCTAGGCTGCTCACTCCTCCACAGCAGCGGTTGCTGAGGATCAGGGCATGAAGCCGGAAGAAGTCAATGCGGATGTCATCCGGACGCTGGCGAGCGTCGCGGGCATAACAGTCCCAGAGGAGGACATGCAGCCACTTGTTGGAGCATTTCGCAACCACCTCGCAGGTATGAAGGCGTTAGAGGACATGGACATCGACGAGGCCGACCCGATTGTCATTTTTGATCCGAGGTGGCAGTGAGCGAACTGTGGCGTCTGACTCTTCGTGAGGCCGCCGACGGATTGGCCTCGAAGACCTTCTCATCCGAAGAACTGCTCGAATCAACACTGGGACGGCTGAGCGCGACTGAACCGGCGGTCCACGCTTACGTCACTCTGATGGAGGGTTCGGCACGCCGGCAGGCGGCCGCTGCCGACGACGATTTCCGGCGCGGTCGCTGGCGGGGGCCGCTGCAGGGCATTCCCGTGGGCGTCAAGGACCTCTGCTACACGGAAGGCGTTCCAACCCAGGCCGGTTCGCGGGTGCTCGAGGGTTTCGTCCCGGGACATGATGCGACGGTCGTTCGGCGCCTCAAGGAAGGGGGCGCGGTCATTGTCGGCAAGACGGTCACCCATGAATTCGCATACGGACAGGATGTGCCGCCCACCCGCAACCCTTGGAACACCGATTGTTATCCGGGAGGTTCCAGCGCGGGCTCAGGGGTCTCGGTCGCGGTGGGCTCGGCTTTTGCGGCCATTGGAACGGATACCGGAGGATCGATCCGGATCCCGGGGTCAGTGAACGGAGTCGTCGGACTGAAACCGACGTATGGCCGCGTGAGCAAGTTCGGGGTCTTCCCCATGAGCCCAACGTTGGACACTGTCGGACCACTCGCTCGGACAGCAGAGGACTGCGCATTAATGCTCGGAGCCATCGCCGGATTCGACCCGCTCGACGGAGGCAGCATCGACGAGCCGGTCCAGGACTATGCGGCGGCCGTACGGTCGGGAGTGAAGGGTTTGCGCCTGGGCGTCGACCGCGATTTCTTCTTCTACAAGCACCTGAGTGACGATGTGAGGAAAGCGGCCGAAGCGACGGTCGAGCGCCTGGTCGAGCTTGGCGCCGAGGTTGTGCCGGTTCGCCTTCCAGAGCTCGACGCGGTGGCCGCGGTCGGCATGACGATCCTTCTGGCCGATACCAGCGAGTGGCATCACAGGTTGCTTCGGAGCCACGCCGACAAATATGTGCCGGCGACGCGGCTGATGCTCGAGCTAGGCGAGATCGTTCTTGCGGCACCTTACGTGCACGCCCAGCGCGCGCGCGCGGCTCTACGAGAGCGAGTGCGCAACTCTTTCTCAATGCACCGCCTCGACTGCCTCATCGGTCCGACGATTCCACAAACGACGATGCCCGTGGAGAAACTGTCGGTCGACTTGACCGGAGAGGGAGAGACCGCCCTGTCTATGTTTTTGCACCACTGTTTCATGGGCAACGTATTCGGCATCCCGGCTCTCAGCTTTCCATGCGGTTTTAGCTCGAGTGGATTACCGATCGGTTTCCAAGTCTATGGGCGCCCCTTTCAGGAATCTGCACTGTTCAGGATCGCCCACGCGTACCAACAGGTGACGGACTGGCACAGCCGCCGCCCGGAGCCTCGCCGCCAAGAGGTTCCCATCCAGTGAACGACCTGGTCGGACTCTCCATTAGAGAAGCGGGCGAGCTACTCGCCCGCAAAAAGGTGTCCGCTGTTGAGCTGTTGAACGCCGAGCTTGCCCGGATCGCCGAGACCGAGCCCGATATCCACGCCTACGCACGAGTGATGGCGGCTACTGCTCGCGAGGATGCTCGACGCGCAGATGCCGACCTCGCACGCGACGTGTGGCGCGGACCCCTTCACGGCATACCGATCGCATTCAAAGACCTGGTCTACACGACCCAAGCCCCAACAGAGGCCGGCTCCAGAGTGCTCGAAGGCTGGATTCCGAACTACGACGGGACGGTAGTTCGCAAGCTGAGGGATGGTGGTGCTGTCATCATCGGAAAGACCCATACGCATGAGTTTGCTTATGGGGTCAACATCCCTCCGACGCGGAATCCCTGGCGATTGGATTGCTATCCAGGGGGATCGAGCGCCGGCTCCGGGGCTGCAGTGGCCGCCCGGTCGGCTTTCGGGGCCATAGGCACTGATGGAGGGGGTTCAATCCGGTGTCCAGCTTCTGTGAATGGAATCGTCGGATTGAAGCCGACCACCGGAAGGGTCAGTCGCCGCGGCGTCGTCCCTATGAGCTCGACTTTTGACAACGTCGGCCCGATGACTCGGACCGTCGAGGATTGCGCTCTGCTCCTTGGGGTTGTGGCAGCCTACGACCCGCTAGACGCAACAAGCCTCCGGGTAGAGGTCCCCGACTTCGCTGCTGGAATCGAGGCGGGCGTCAAGGGCATCCGGCTCGGCGTCGAGCGGGAGTTCTTCTTCCATCGAGTCACAGACGACGTTCGCCGGGCGGCCGAGGGAGCGCTCGACAGCCTTGTCAGCCAGGGCGCGGAGGTCGTCGAGGTCAGCATCCCGGAGCTTGAGCTGGCTGTACCGATCGCAATGCCACCGATCCTCGCTGACACCACTGCTTACCACCGAAGGTGGATTCGTGAAAGGGCCGACAGGTACGAGCCGCGGACGCGGGTAATGATCGAGTTGGGTGAACTGATCTTCGCCACGCATTACGTGACCGCCCAGCGGGCCCGTCGAGTTCTTCGCGATCAGGTGCGCACGGCTTTCGACAGGTTCAGGCTGGACGCATTGCTTGCGCCAACGCTGCCGATGCCGACAGTTCCGGTCGAAGATCTCAACTTGGTCCTGAACGATGCGTCCGGCGAGTCGCCTGGGTCGTCGTACTTCCGTCAGTGTGTCGTCGCAAACGTCATCGGCATACCAGCGCTAAGCGTTCCAGCGGGATTCTCGGAAACTGGCTTGCCGATAGGTATCGACCTTTTTGGCCGGCCCTTCCAGGAACGGCTCCTGTTTCAGATTGCACACGCGTACGAAGCTCAGCACGACTGGAGTCGGCGCGTACCCGAGTTCCGGCAACCAAAGGTCCCAGCCCGCTGATTGCGCGTCAAGAATGTCGATGTCGCAATCCGCGAGGTTCGGCTATCTGAAGAGTTGGCCATGCCGATCGGGTCGTTCAATAGCCTCAACCATGTGATCGTGACCCTCAATACAACTGAGGGCATATCTGGCCAGGGCGAAGCGACCGTCATCCAGGAATTCATGGGCGAGTCATTGGTGCAGGTGGCGGACGAAGGTCGACTTTTGGCGCGCAATTTAGAAGGTGCTGACCCCGAAGACTTGGAGAGCGTGCATTCGATCATCGACCGGCTTTTGCCCTCTTGCCGGTCGGCCCGTGCTGCCATCGATGAGGCATGCCATGACGTGACTGGGAAGAAACACGGAAGTCCGGTCTGGCGACTGTTGGGCCAGCGCCAGCGGGAGTACTTGGCATGCACATGGGCCATTGGCTTGAAGGATCCCCAGGGGACAGTCGACGAAGCAGTGTTCAGAAAGTCACAGGGCTACTCCACGTTCAAGATCAAGATTGGGGATAGGGACGAGGAGGACTTGATCAAGATCCGCCGCTTGCGAGAGACACTCGGTCCGGAAGCACTGATCAGGCTCGATGCCAACGGTGCCTACTCGCGGCAGCGAGCACTGAAGATGCTCGACCGGATGGTGCCGTATGGGTTGGAGATGGTCGAGCAACCCTGTGCGGCTACCGAGCTCGGTGTGATGGCTGAACTGCGCCGCTCGCTTGGGATCAAGATTCTGGCCGACGAATCCGTGTTCTGTGCGGCTGACGCAGAAAGGCTGATCGAAGCCGGCGCTGCTGACCTTGTGAACATCAAGATCCAGAAGCTGGGCGGTCTGCGCCCCGCAACCGAGGTAGCACGCATGGTCGAGGAGGCAGGCTTAGCGTGCATCGTCGGCAGCTGCCTTGAGGTCGGTCCGGGAATCGCTGCCAGCGCTCACTTCGCCGTGACCTGCCGCTCCGCTGCTGGGGCATCTGACCTCGCAGCCGGCCTTCAACACAGCGATGGCCTTGGAGCAACCTGGTTCGGAAGCCCCGGGCCGACTATTCGTGAACCCGTGGGGCCAGGTCTCGGGGTGCCCCTGTGTTAACGGCCTCGATCGGAGGGATTTCAGTTGGCCGCTTGGGCTTTGGCTGCTTCGCTCTGTCGGGTGGCTACGGCAGTGCCGACCAGAGCGACGGGGTCGGAACCATCCATGCCGCCCTGGACCTCGGCATGACCCTACTCGACACATCGGACGCATATGGGGCCGGGGCAAATGAGGAACTCATCGGTCGCGCATTGGCCGGCAGGCGCGATCAGGCTGTTATCGCGACCAAGTTCGGCTGGGTGTTGGACGACGCCGGCGTCCCCGTAAGGCTGGACAGTTCGCCGGCTCATATCCGCAAGGCGTGCGACGCGAGCTTGAGGCGCCTCCGAACGGATCATATCGACATCTATATCCAGCATCGAGTCGACCCTTCCACTCCGATCGCAGACACTATGGGTGAGCTTGCGCGGTTACGCGAGGAGGGCAAGGTTCGCGCCGTCGGGCTTTCTGAAGCCGGGACTGCCACCCTTGAGCGGGCGCACGATGTTGTGCCTTTGGCCGCGCTCCAGACCGAGTACTCACTTTGGTCACGGGACCCAGAAAGGGAGTTGCTGCCGCTCTGCCACCGTCTTGGGATCACTTTCATCGCGTACAGCCCCCTGGGTCGCGGTTTCTTGACCGGCAGCGTGCGCAAGGCTGGCGACCTCGAGCCCACGGACTTCCGCCGTGGGCACCCGCGTTTCCAGGATGAGAACCTGGCCCACAACGTCGCCCTCGTTGACCGGCTCGCTGACTTGGCACGCGGGTTGGGATGCACTCCAAGTCAGCTGGCGCTTGCGTGGATTGTTGCCCAGCCGTGGGGGATCGTGCCCATCCCAGCCACTCGACGCAAGGAGCACCTAATCGCCAACGCAAAAGCGCTGGATATTCAGCTCGGCCCCGCTGACCTCAAGGCGATCAACGACGCAATCCCCGAATCATCCGTGCACGGCGCGCGTCATCCTTCAGAGCACATGAAGACAATCGACCGCTGACGCTGAGACATGAAAGGCACTGAGCGCGAATATGAGGTTGTCTCTCCGCATCACACACGCTGTCGGTCAGCGTGCGCCCGGAAGCTGAACATGGGTATGAACACGTCCCGCGTTACATAGGACAAGCGGCGATCCCAATGCATGGAGCTTTCAAGCAGCGCCATCAATGGCGCCCCCATAAGTGTCTTGCGGTAGCTGGTGCTCGCAAGTTCCGCGTGAAGCATCCTGTTGCCGGAAGACCTGTAACTGGCAATCGGAACGTTTTCGCGAACCGCTTCGAACGTGCGTACCCGCGATACTCCTGGTTGCTTCGCGATTCCCGCGACGTGCTCTTGTCGGAACCAAGCATCGAACTCGGTCGAATCGGTCTGAGTGACTTCGAAACGCTCAACGAAAACGGGCAATTCGGATTCCGGGGCGGGCCCGCTGACTGTTGTGGGCGTGTAAACGTTGGCCGAGAATGCTTGCCCATCTACTTCATTCAGACCGCCGAACCATCGCTCGGCGTCCGACAATCCCCGAGTCAGTTCATCACTTCGCATCCAGGTGAACAGGCCATCGAGATCACGAGCGGTGTAGTAGTCCATCCGAGAAACGCCGCTCCGGAATGCCTGCGGAAGGTCTGCCGCGCACTCGAAGTACGCGAAGTGCACAGCTCCAGGGCCGTCGATAAGCTGGGCCCCGTGAGTAGTTCGCTGCCACTCGTCAAAGGCGGCTTCGATCTCCGACCTCGGCCGAAAACGAAACAGCACCTGGGGATGCCACCCCGAGTCGCTCAAGTCTGCACTCGCCTACAACCCAACCGTTAGCTTGACATCCGGCAGGGCGCCAGGCATCCGGCGATCACCCTTGAAGGATATGGGTTGAGGCCATGACATTCGATATTGTCCTTGCCAACGGATCGATTGTTGACGGATCCGGGCGCCCAGCGTTCAGGGGCGATATCGCCATTAGTGGCGATCGCATTTCGGCCATCGGGGATCTTGCTGCAGCCGAGTCGGAAGCAAGAATCAATATCGGCGGTTTGACACTGGCGCCGGGTTTTATAGACGTTCACACGCATTCGGACCTAGCGGCCTTCTTGCCTGAGGGAGCAAGCGACCTACGGCTCGCGCCTCTGCGGCAAGGTGTCACAACGGAGATCTGTGGCAACTGCGGATTCAGCACGTTCCCAGCCGAGTCCGAACGAATGCCCGAAGTCCTGCGGCATGTACAAGGGCTTTTCGGCCCCAACGCCCGCGCCTTCGGCACGCTGGCCGAATTCGCTGGCGCTCTTGAGGAGATTCCCTTGTTGACAAACATCGGGACCCTTGTCGGTCACGGGACGATCCGAGCAGATGTAATGGGTTTCGGAAACCGCGTACCGGACAGCGGCGAGAGGGATCGACTCGTGTACGAGCTCGAGAAAGCTTGCGATGAAGGTGCGTTAGGTTTCTCGTCAGGTCTCATCTACAGCCCCGGGCTTTACGCAGGTACCGAAGAGCTCATCGAGCTCGCGCGGGTGGCCGGGAGACACCACGTCCCATATGTGACCCACATGCGCGATGAGCTCGACGGTGTGCTGAACGCCATTGACGAAGCGCTCCTGATTGGCCAAGAATCGGGCAGCTCAGTCCAGATCTCGCACCTTAAGGTCGCTGGCCGACAGAACTGGGGCCGCAGCGTGGCCGCGCTGGCGCAAATTGAGAAAGCGCGTACGGATGGCTTAGATGTAGGAATCGATGTCTATCCATACACGGCTGGGAGCACGATGCTCGCAGCTCTGCTCCCCCCGTGGACAAATGAGGGCGGCCTTGAAGCCCTCATTTCTCGCCTCGAACAGGCTGCTTTGCGCCAGCAGATCGCCCGCGACTGCGAGCACGGTATACCAGGTTGGCAGAACCTGATCGCCGCGGCCGGGTGGGACGGAATCGTAATTGCGAGCGCCGCTGGCCACTCGGATGTGGAAGGGCGAGCGATATCTTCTTTGGCGGCTGAGGCAGGCACGAATCCAATCCAGTTCGTGTGTGATCTGCTCATCGCAGAAGACGCCCGAGTCCTGGTCGTTGTGCACATGATGGCCGAGGAAGACGTCAGCAGAATCGTTGCCTCTCCGATGGCCGTCATAGGCTCCGACGGGATCCCACTTCCTGGTAAGCCACATCCGCGATGGGCCGGCTCGTTTGCACGGGTGCTGGAGGTCCATTCGCGCGAGCGGGGATTAATGACGCTGGAACAAGCGGTGCGCAAGATGACGCGCGAGTCGGCCTTACGTTTCGGCTTACTCAATAGGGGCTTGATCGCGGTCGGAAAAGCTGCCGATATCGTGATTTTCGATCCAACCACGGTTGCATCGCATGCTGACTACGGCAATCCCGTCGCGCCACCGACCGGCATCCGGCATGTGCTGGTCAACGGCAATTTCGCAATTCGCGATGGCTCGCCCACCGGTGTCTGCGCCGGCCGCTTTCTGAGGAGGTAGATTTTAGCGAGCGTCTCAAGTAAATCGAGTGCGCTCGACCTAGAGCCTACGATCAAGTTCGATATGGCGATCTCGTCTTCAAACCGTGTGCGGACTTGGAACACCCTTGCACCTCGTGCGCGGGTCCCCTCGCTATGTCTGCCGGCGATTGCATAGGACGCCAGCGGCACGCTATTCTCGTCATTGTCGGTAGCAACCGTCAGACGGTTTGCAGACCGTCGCGTTTTCGGTCCGCGCGGACCATTTCGAATACAAAACCCGGGCCTGAGTCTGTAAAACCGCCGCGAAAGCTGTGACAGTTCGATTCTGTCCCGGCCCACCACCCCGATTTCGTATTCAGAATCGTCGAAATGTGCTGTGAGTTTGCTGAGAACTTCCCGCCTCCGGCGATTTTG
>Ga0307372_10002248_pt1 | contig 32324 bp, 21 predicted proteins | sample OX1MG_FD_202533 | JGI IMG/M metagenome (GOLD analysis project Ga0307372, IMG submission 202533) | Soil microbial communities from Risofladan, Vaasa, Finland - OX-1 | ecosystem: Environmental > Terrestrial > Soil > Coastal area > Acid sulfate soil | place: Finland: Risofladan, Vaasa | collected... | reverse complement strand
GGCGCTGTGTTTGCTACTGCTGATTTCAACCACCTGGGTTGCTGCCTCCGGCCCTGCGAAGGCTGCAAGCGAGACAACGCATACCCTCTCGCTGAATGGCAAATGGAATTTCATCACGGACCCCACCGGCACACTGAAGGTTCAGGACCTTGCCTCTGCGAAGGATGCCCGAGTGAGCCAGGTTCCGGGATCGTGGCAGTCGGAGTTTTCCGACTTGCGGGATTATGCCGGTGTGGCCTGGTATTGGCGTTCGGTGCAGGTTGGTCCGCTCGCACCCACGCAGGTCGCCCTCCTGAAATTCGGAGCGGTTGATTATCGTGCTGTCGTTTACATTAACCAACAGCGCGTGGGCTCGCACGACGGGGGCTACCTCCCTTTTGAATTCAACGCAACCTCCTATCTCCACGCAGGTGAAAATCAGATCGCCGTGAGGGTCGCGGACCCGGGAGCGAATCCAAGCGACGTGGAAGGAATCCAGTACGCGGAGATTCCCCACGGCAAACAGAACTGGTACGTCCAGACGAGCGGGTTGTGGCAAAGCGTTGAGATCCAGATCCGCCCGCAGGTCCACCTGGGGGTGGTTCATGTGTCGGCTGGCGCGGACGGACATTTCACTTTCAGCGTCCATCTTGTGAACCCGCCTTCAGGTGCATCCGCGGCGCCGACGGTCGGCGCGGAAATTCTGGGTCCGGACGGAAAAGTGGTTTGGAAAGGGCCGGAGAACGCGGTAACCAAGCAGGGTGTCGATGTTATCTCAGGCAGCCTTCCAAACCCCGATCTTTGGAGCCTGTCCCACCCTTCCCTTTACACGCTGCGTGTGCGCACCGGTTCCGGCGATCAGCAGTCGTACCGCTTCGGTTTTCGAACTTTCGAAACGCGTGGCGGAAAGTTTTACTTGAATGGCAAGGTGATTTACCTGCGTGGCGCGCTCGACCAGGCCTTTTATCCCGAAACGATTTACACGCCTCCCTCGCTGGACTTTCTGAAGGAGGAGATGCGGGAAGCCAAGGCGATGGGCCTGAACCTGCTGCGCTGCCACATCAAAGTGCCGGACCCCCGATACCTGGAGGCGGCCGATGAGACGGGCATGCTGGTCTGGTACGAAATTCCGAACTGGGACAAGCTCACCGCTGATTCCGAGGACCGCGCGCTCAAGACTCTGCGGGGCATGGTCCAGCGCGACTGGAACCATCCTTCGATCATCATCGTCAGCATCGCCAATGAGAGCTGGGGCTTGAATCTGAAGGAAGCTGCTGACCGGACATGGCTGAAACAGGCGTACCACCAGGCGAAGCAGGTGGTTCCGGGATGGCTGGTGGAGGATAACAGCCCCTGCTGTGATAATTTCCACGTTGCGGGCGACCTGGCGGACTTTCACCAGTACGATTCCATTCCCGATCACGCGGCTGACTTCGACCGTTTTGTCGGTAACTTGGCGACCCGGCCGAGCATGCTGTTCAGCCCCTATGGCGATGCCGAACCCAAGGGTGATGAGCCTCTGCTTCTGTCGGAGTTCGGCAACTGGGGCCTGCCTTTTGTCCCCCAGGAAAAGCCCTGGTGGTTTGCCAGAAGCTCTCACGGGCGGACGATCACCCTGCCGGCGGGCCTTGAGAAGCGTTTTGAAGATTACCGGTACAACACGCTTTTTCCGGACCTTCACGCGCTGGAGGCGGCAACCCAGACGCATGAGTTCAACTCATTGAAATACGAGATCGCGAGTTTGCGGATGCACTCCTCCATCCAGGGTTACGTCATCACGGAACTGACCGACGTGATGTGGGAGGCGAACGGTCTGATGGACATCTGGCGGCATCCCAAGAACTTTTCTGCCGATCTCGGCGTCGCCCAGCAGGATGATGTTGTGCTGGTCCGCCCTGCGAGACATAACTATTTTGACGGCTCCCAGGTTGAGGCCGGCGTTTACTTTTCTCATTACAGCCAGCTGGATCCGGGTGGTGTAACGGTCGAATGGAATGTGGAAGGAACATCACTGAAAGGAAGTTTTCAAGCGCCGGTTGTTCCGGTTGGTTCCGCCGGGAAGGTGGGGACGATCACCTTTACGGTTCCTTCTTCCACCGCGCCTTCCCGCAATATCCTGAATGTCCAGATGGTCGCCGGCGGCACGGTCATTGCGAAAGATTCGGCTGGCCTCTATTTTTATCCGCAGGAGAAGCCCACGCTGGCGCCTCCCATCAATTTTCACGATCCCCAGGGCCGTCTGCGCCGTCTTGCGAGTGACATGCAGCAACGGGACTACTTTGAGACGGACAACGCGCAGGCGCATCCGGTGCTGATTGCCTCCGTGTTTGATGACATCGTGAAGAAAGCGCTGGAGTCCGGAAGCAAGGTTATCCTGCTGTCCAGAGGACCGGAGACCCTCACCCCGGACGTGAAGATTGCACCCCGCTCGCAGGGTGCATTCAGCGGCAACTGGATTTCCAATTTTGCCTGGGTCCGCAAAGATGCGGCGCCCTTCAGCAAGATCGGATTTGAAACTCTTTCCGGTTTTGAGACGGAGGCCTCGACCCCGGAAGCGGTGGTGACCGGGATTCCTCCCCAGGAATTCAAGGACGTTCTGGCGGGGGAATTTTACGGATGGATCCATTCCAGCGTGGGGACGCTGGTTCAGGCGCGTTATGGCAAGGGCAAGCTGTTGATCTGCACCTTTTCGCTCAATACCCCTTACGGCACCGATCCCTATGCCACCTATCTTATGGACGCTCTCGTGAATTATGCCGCGTCGGACTTTTCTCCGAAGTTGGATATCACCCCGCACGCTCCTTAACAGTTTGTTGAAAAATTCCTGCCGCCTGTCATTCCGAGGAGCCGCAGAGCCTGCCCTGAGCCCGTTCGCCCTCCGCTTGCGAACGGCCCCGAACGAAGTGAGGGGGCTCAGGATAAACTCCGCCGAAGGGCGACGAGCAATCCCGTAAGTGCCTGATTTCGCAAAAAGCAGATCCTTCGCTTACGCTCGGGATGACATCATCGGAACGTTTCTAACAAACTGTTAAGCGGGTAAGATGATATTCCATCCTGCTCCGGGAAGGGAACGGCGCTGCGCTTCTCCACTGCGCGCCATCGTCACTTTTTCAATTTCATCAGGCGGCGCGTTGCTTCATCGAGCGTGGCATCCTTCTTGCAGAAGGTGAATCGCACCTGCTGGCTGCCGAGCGAACGATGGCTGTAAAAGCTGCTGCCGGGCACCGCGGCGACGCCCACGTTCTGAATCAGATGCCGTGTGAACTCGATATCATCCGGGAAACCAAACCCGCTGATGTCGGTCATGATGTAGTAAGCCCCGTAGGGTTTGAAGCATTGAAAGCCGGCGTCTCCGAGCGCTGCCAGCAGCCTGTCGCGGCGCTTGAGATAATCCTCGCGCAGTTTGTGATAGTAGCCGGCGTCGAGCCGCAGCGCCGTGATGCCGGCTTGCTGCAGGGGCGCGGCGGCGCCGACGGTGAGGAAGTCGTGCATCTTTCGAATGGCCTGCGTGATGGGAGGCGCTGCAACAGCGTAACCCACGCGCCATCCCGTAACGCTGTAGGTTTTCGACATCGAGTTGATACTGATGGTCCGCTCGCGCATGCCCGGAAGCGTGGCCATGGAGATGTGCCGGCGATCTTCGTAAACGAGGTGCTGGTAAATTTCATCGGTGATCACGTAAGCGTTTGAGCGCCGGACGATCCCCGCAATGGTCTCAAGTTCCTCGAGTGAGAAAACCTTGCCGGTGGGATTGTTGGGCGTGTTCAGGATGAGCGCGCGGGTGCGCTCGTTGAAAGCAGCGGCCAGTTCTTCCGGATCGAACGTCCAGGCCGGAGGGCGCAAGGGCACAAAGCGGGGCACCGCGCCGCTGATGATCGCATCCGGGCCGTAGTTCTCGTAAAACGGCTCGAAGACGACAACTTCCTCACCCGGATTGACCACCGCCAGCAAGGATGCGATCATCGCCTCCGTTGCGCCGCAGCAGACGGTGACTTCCTGCTCGGGATCGATGGACAGGCCGGAATCCTTTTCGAATCGTTCGGCGATAGCGCGGCGAAACTCACGCGTTCCCCAGGTAATGGCGTACTGGTTGATGTCCGCCTGCACGGCGCGCACCGCGGCTTCTTTCACCTCGGCCGGAGCCGCAAAGTCAGGGAAACCCTGTGCCAGGTTGACCGCGCCGTGCCGGAGGGCCAGGCGCGTCATCTCCCGAATCACACTCTCCGTAAACTGCTGCGCTTTCCGCGACACCGGCGAGGGTTCGGTCATTTTGCTTTTCTCATCGAACGGTCGGGCATTCCACACAGCGCCCTTCAGCCCATGGCAACGAATCTTGCCCCGCGCTGCATCGGGGTCATGGCAACGCGCGCTCTTGCCGCCGCGTTCCCAGCAACCGAACAGGGATGCGCAAGCGGCGAGACGAACTTACCTTCCAGCCTTGTGAATGTCAATGGATACGCCGAAAAACGAAGCGATGAAAAACCGGCCATCGCGATGGCCGGACCTGGCTTTAACGCGCTCCAGCGCTGCTGTTGGCAAGCAACGGCCGGGCTGGCGGATTCAAATGCCTGCGGACCCGGGCTGTTGATCTTCTTCGCGCTTTGGTGGAACGGCTTGAACACTCGGCAAACTCAGGCGAACCCTTCACCAACTGACGATAAACGCCGCCATCGGCGAAGACAGATTTGACGTAGACGCGGGTTCCCGGGAACGGAATCGACTCCACAAATTCCTGCTGATCGCGGAATGAGCGTTGGCTGAGCCACTGGTCCACGCGCGATGGCCCGGCGTTATAAGCCGCCAACGCTTCCGCCGCATTTCCGTCGTAGCGTTTGAGGAGCTTGCGCAGGTAGGCGCACCCAAAACGCACGTTGTAAGCGGGGCCGTAAAGCCTCTGAGCGACAACGCGTTGGTAGCGCCGGGAAGGGGTGACAGTCGATGCAACAACCTGCATCAATCCCCGGGCGTCGGCGGGTGAAGTCGCGCGAGGATTGAATGCCGATTCCTGCCGAACGAGCCCCATGACCAGGTAGGGATCAAGACGGTTTTGAACGGCGTAGCGCCGGATGAGGCTGGTGTAAGCCTTGGGGTAGAGCAGTTGCCATATCTCGCGGGGCAACTCGGAGAATTGCTGGGAGTGATAATCCGGTGCGATCTTTCTTGTCATGGACAAGGCGCGATCCGTCCGCCCCTGCCCGGCTTCAAACTGGCTGAAGGCCAGAACCAGGTGAGGAGAATCGGGATGCCGCGCAAGGCGGGCCAGAAGGTCCTGTCCTGCGAGATCGTCGAGATGAAGCGCGGCGAGGGTTTTGAAAGGGACCAGATCCTCAGCACTGGTTTCCGGCAGGCAAGTCCCGAAATCGGGCGGGTCAACGGCCGGAATCTTGCTGGCCAAAGCTGAAACCGAAAAGCCCGGGTCGCTCTTCTCGGAACTTGTTTCCTCGATGTGATCCCTGCTCAGGGCGGAAAGCCTGCGAGCAGCCTCCAGCGCGTAATAGTCGTGCAGGTAGCGCTTCCTCAGAAGTTCGTATAAGGCACGGGCTTCGGCGGGCTGCTTATTTTCTTCCAGCCGCGCCAGGAAGTAGAGCGCCGCGGAAACATGCGGAGAATCGGGATAATTCTCAACATGGCTGAGCAGGAATGCCCTTGCCTGATCCGGGTTCCCGCTGACATAGGTGATCCAGGCAAGGCGCCAGCTTGCTTCAGCACCCTGCGGGGTTTGGGGGAACGCGTCTCGAAGCGTGCGGTAATACAAAGGCGCGATATCCCATTCGCCCTTGTACATAAAGTAATTTGCCGCCCTCAGAAGGGCCACGGCGTGCCAGTGCGATTTGAAATGGTCAGACCGGAGTTTGTTGATGGAATTGGCTATGGCAGTGTCATCCCCGGTCTGGGCGTAGGCTTCAACCAGGGTGGCCAGGCGCTCAGCGTCCAGCTCCGAGGTGGGCGCGACGCTGTTCACCAGCGTTTCGACGGCATCGGCTCCCCGGCCAAGGTGGATCAGGCACTTGGCCCGGCCCAGGTTCCATCGCCAGGCCCACGTGCTGTTGCGCCGCTCCTTGAGCAATTGCTCATACGCCTGAAGTGCCTCGGAGTACTGGGAGGCACTGTAAAGTTTCTCCGCACGTGACGTGGCAATTTCATCCGACACCGGCGGAAAGCTCACTCCGAGTTGACTTTTTAGTTTGTCCAGCGAGTCTCCTGCCGTGCTGGCTTGAGTCGCCGTGGGGAAGGCGTAATAGATGTCCTGGAAGGTTTGAGCGGCCTGCCGCAGTTGCCCGTTGTCCGCATAAGCACGGGCCAGCAGCAGCGCCAAAGTTGGCCGCTCCAGCACCTCAGGCTGGCTTCGGAGAACCTGCAGGGCATTATGAGGCTGGCCGGTTTGAAGGTATCCCCATGCCTGCAACTCGACCGCGGCGTAGTACTTGGCGCTTGACGGGAAACGTTTATTGAATGCGCCCAGGATGCCCGCTACGCGTTCAGGATGTCCTCCCTTGTAGGCGGCAGACGCACTGTAATACTCGGCCAGATCGGCAAGGGGGGAATCAGCCGATGAGGCCATGGCCAGGTCTTTTTCTGCATTGGCGTAATCCTCGGACTGGTATTCCCGGTATCCAAGAACAAAATACGCAAGTGCGCGTTCTTTCACCGCCCTGCGAGACGCGGCATAGCGCCGCAGTTCAGGCCATGTGCGTGAAGACTCGGATCTTGAAGCCAGACGCACCAGCGCAGCCGGGAGCTTCTGCTGGCCGATGGCCTGCGTGTGCGCGGCTGACGGCAACGGGAGGAGGAAAACGCAAATGAGTAAAGTGCAGAGAAATTTCACACTGAGGGACCTGGATACCCGGTACCGAGAAGCGTTGGATCGTTTTCCGCCAGCGTCCTTACCAGGTCTTCGTGGAAGTAATCAACTTGATTGGCGACCGTATTGGCAAAACGCTTCTCGTAGGTTACGCGGCTCCGGTCAATATCTTTCTTGAGGCGCTGATAAAGATCCTTATTCCTGCGCCCTTCTTCAACCATGTTCTTGTTATACAGTTCGATTTCAGAAACCAGCAGCCTTGAAAACCGCTGCGCGTCACGATGGACCCTCTGTTCTTCGTCGCTGAGGTGCGCGACCTCCGGAGCCTCAGAAGAAGACTGCTGATGATCAGAAGGTTCCGCCGTTTCCGGCGCAAGTGCAGAGGACTCTTCTTCTGAAGGCTCCGCAAAACTGCTCTCGGCGGCCGCAACTTCCGGACTTTCGGGGCTGGAAGCAGCTTCTGGCTCTCCAGCTTCTCCTTGGCTGTCGGGCGCTGCTGTCGCGGGCTCCGAGACCGTCCCGGCTTCCACTTCCGCCGGCACTGCCTCGATGTCAGAAAGGCCGCCGCTTAGGACCATCAATCGATCAAGTTGAGCGCCTGCAAATTCCACCAGAACCTTCAGGGAGTCGATGAGGGTTGAATCCCGCCGTTCCCCGGTGTCGGCGTAAAAAATTGCCGCGACGCAGCCCGCTGACCGGACAGGGAGCAGCAGAATACGGGCGTTTGCGGCGGGTCCGAGCTTTGCGAGGACGTTGCGGTTTCTCTCCAGACTTTCGGCGTTGGTCTTGACAGCCTCCGCCGTTTCAAACGCCTGGCGAAAAGGTCCATCCTGATTCAAAGGGACTACCAGAGTCCGCAGGGTTTCGCCGGACAATTCAGGATCGAAACCACTCGCCGATGATCCCCAGGCGGCGCGGCCGCGAACGTCAAAAACAGCCGCCCGGATACTCATCCGCGCAGCCTCCTCGGCAAGCACTTCAAAGACCTGCCCGGCATAGGTCGTGGCCATGAGTTGACGCACGGAGGAAAGGATATTTGAAGCCGGAGAACCTTTCGTTGGGTCGCCGCTGGCGGCTGTGTTTTCAAGAGGTTCAAGCAGGTCAAACGCTGCTTCTTCAAGTCGCTGCTGCTCATTCTGCAACAGCTTAAGACCCTCGGCGAGCTTCTCAATCTGCTCAGCCTGCCGCTTAAAAGACCCGCTGAATTCCTCGCGAGCCTGACGAGTTGCGTCACATTTTCCGTTCGATTCTGTGGTTGGCAACAGCAAAAACCCTCGACCTTGCTCCCCCTCGCGTCATCTTTATCGTACCGCCAAAACCAGGCATGTCAACAGGCATCTCTGCTTCGGGGGAACTATTAGCAATCCCTCATCTCAGAGGGGAGTTGTTTTGCAGTTCCATTGGCCCTGGATGTTGTTGACACCGCCTTCCCAGGAGCCCATACTGATATTGAGGGGGCGTTCCGGATTCGACGGAAGCTCTCGCGTTCGAAAGGCACGTCGGGGGTCCACACCACCCGTAATCGGAGTGGAACAATACAACTGCCAATACGCAGTTTGCATACGCTGCCTAACCAGGGCTAGCGCGTCTCCTCTGCCAGTGCCCGCGGGGCGGAATGAGGCGTCATCCAGCGGGCTGGCTTGGAACCTGCCGCCTGAGGGTTCCGGGCGAGATCCGGGTGACCGGATCAGGCTAGCTGACGGTTCGTTCTTGCTCGTTCCTGAGGACCGCCGGCAAAAGCAGGAAGTGAACGCGATAAGCGTGTAGTCTTTCGAGCGTAAGGCTTTTCGGACGGGGGTTCGACTCCCCCCGCCTCCACAATGTCATGTATAATCAATAACTTATGACGGTAGGTGACCGCCAAAATCGCACATTTCGTGGGTCTGTTGAACTCCTGAACTACGAAGGATTGGATAAGCACCCGCTTTGAAGTTCCCAGGCGACGCTAGATTCCCGGCTTCTGCCCAATGTCGCACCGGTTTCTAGGTCACTCCGTAAGTGTCCACTGTGGTGGGCTGAATGAAGCTTTTCCACAAAGTCGCCTTGCTTACTACAGGTATCTTCTTAAGGGGACATATAGAGGACCTACAGGTGGTAGCTGTAATCCATTGGAGTTGCGGTAGTTAACACCAACATGCAGACCTAAATTCCTGTGAATTATTCCGAATTCGGGATTATTCCGCGAACGGAATTCGCAGCATAGAGCTTAAACATGCGCCGATCGAGTCGCCGGACCACTGTATGTTGAATAATCTAGGTGAGGTCAAACGCTCCGAGCGCTGTGTGCGCTCGAAATGGCGAAGTTTTTCTTCGAGGAACGGAGGATAAGATTCTGACCATCCTATAAATTTGGGGCCGGGCACTCGGGCCAGAAGGTTCGCAAGTTTGCCGATAACCAACTCCTTCCGGCCTGCGGCAGAGCAGAGTTGTACTTGTTGTGTCAGCATTGGGGAAACGATCCGCCGTTCCTTGCTAGCAAACGCTCACACCGCAGGTAGAAGGCAGGATCATGGTCTCGGGCTCGTTGTTCAATACGCCTTCCTACTTGAGGATGCGATTTGGCTCCTGCAACAAGATGAGTGAACCCTGCTCTAGCGGCATATTTCGGGTCAAAGGCATATTCCCAAGAGGAAAAGAGGTGATTCACATGGATATTTCGATAACGGACGGCCGGGTTGAAGCGGTGATACTCGGCGCAGGCTGAGAGGAAGAATTGCTCGATGACGATGTTATAGCTTCGCTTGTCGTCCAGTCGTGACCATGCTGACGCATTTTCTGGATTTGTTACCAGGTCGATCGCAGTTCGGGCATAGTAACGAAGAAAGTCCGGATCCGACCCACCCAGAATTCCACAGTTCGCTGCCGGGAAATGGCTTCGATTTTCCCGGACCCATACCCATTCCCGGGGAAGTTTCAGCTTTTCCTCGGAAAACGCCCATTCAATGTCCTGCGGTCGGTAGTAAGGGCCGTTCTCATAGAAGCCCTCCGGGTATTGTGCAAAGACCGGAGACTCTACGAGGTAGCGGGGCAACGCCTTCCACAGAAAGACGTCCGTATCGAGGTGAACGAACGGGCGATCCTGAAGGCTGTAAGCGACCAGCTTGCCCAAGGCCCACCACCCCGGGTCCACATTTTTCAATCGTTCCAGTTCTGTTGAGACGTGTGTGAAGCGCAATCCTAGTTCATCGACAAGAAGTCTTTTCCCAGGTTGGTCAGTGATCAGGACAGTCTCCGGATAGTGGCGACTCGCTGCGCTGACGGAGAGTCCCCAGGCCAGCAGGTGATACAAAGGTTTTGACCAGATGCGGCCATAGTAGGTTTGGAAAGGCCGGCTCCAGAATGACCATACGGCTCGCATCGTTGTCCCTCACGCTACAATTGCCGAGCCAGCAATGGCTAGTGTGGCCTGCTGGCTTGAAGGTACGCCCACGGCATTGTTAAGAGTCGCGATGATCTGCCATCTGTCAGTTACAGGGCCGGGATTCCCTTGAACCGTTATCGGAAAGGTTTGTGTCTGCTTTCCTTTCAGCACTACCACTTCTTGAGGAATCGCGAAGATGCCGGCCGCACTGGGGCCGGTGAAAGAGAGCCCGACGGCTGTATCCGCGATCGCCGGATAAATCAGGCCGACGGTTCCCTGCGGCGAAACCGCTCCGGCGCTTGCATTACCAGCATCAACCACGGTCCCGCCCTGAATGATGCTCAAAGACGAGTGATCGATCGTGAGGCTTGCCACGCCCTGAGTGGGTGCAATATAAAACCAACTTTCGAAATCGCTGGCTGCTGCTCCGCTGCCGGAAGGCAACTGCAAGTCAATCCGGGGCGTTATCCCATCAGCCCGCAAGGCCGGCGCCCCAAAGCATTGGCCGTCCAAGAACACCTGATTCGATCCGCCTGCGAAGAATGCGTTGCCGGCAAGCTTCACGCGAACCCGGCCGAAATCGCCTCGCCGGGCGCCAAGCAGCAGGAGGACGTCAAGCAATTCCAAGGTAACGGTTTCCTCGGCGTTTTCCCGTTCCCAGGGAGCCCGCCACACCATGTTCGAGCCGTTTGCGGAAGTCTCTCCATCCAGAATGAGTTCTAACCTCATCAGAGCAACGAATCTCTCCTTGAGAACCGCGAAGGTTAACATTCGAGACACGCCGATGGAATCGAGGAAGGACTGGTATTTGGCGCCAAAGTCTGCTCCCGCTGAAGGCGTGGTATTCGCGGGCGCTCTACTTAGGTGCGTCACTGGCCCTATCGTGTTTCCTGCCGAGCCGACGGGCAGGGCAACTTCAAGGATGACGGTGAAATTTGCGGGGGTAACGTATTGCGACTCTGGAGCGTTTTGGTCAAGCGTCACCGTCAGGCCATTCGCTACCAACTGGTCAAGCGTCATGATGTCATCGTTGGCCCAGCTCATTTTGACGATATGCAGAGCCGTGGGAGCCGTGGTTGGAGTCAATTTGGTCAGAGGATAGAATTTGTCCCGGCAGTCGTGCACAACGGCCTGCCTGTTTTGTCCGTTCCATTGAATGCACGCCAGTGGTGCGCGGAACACATGCGTTTGTCGTGGCGGCTGAAATGTGCTGCCGTCGCTGTCGCAGGGAGGCCAGTCGATTTCCCCGGTGGCGGCCCGCGCCGGAATCAGCCAGTAATCGCCGGGCTCGTACCGTCCCGCTGTGAATTGAACGGAGATGCCATTTTCAAGAGTGTACGGCTCGGTTACAGGAAGGTTGATTCCGCCTGAACCGGCGGAGGTGCCGAACTGATCCCAGCGGCGCATGCGGGCGTTTTTTGTGGGATCAACGGACGTCACCGCCTGCGTCAGAGTCACGCTCAGCATTTCCGGGGTCACGCTGGCGATCTGATAGAGGTCGCCCAACTGATTCGGATTGCTGCCGAACAGGTAGCTGTCATCTGAGATTTCTACCCACTGGCCGGGACTGAATCCCAAGTTGGCATCGTGTCCAAGGCTGTCAACGTAAACCTGCGAACCGGATATGCCCGTGATCGCAGAGACGACGGAGGCGTTCTCCCGCGACCATTTGAAAGTGGCATGTGTCTCATCGCCGCCCTGCTGAATCTCCACCCGGTAGAGTTGGTTTTCGAGGCCCAGGTAGCCGGCCGCCGGCGTCGGCTGGCAGGAGCAATCTCCGCCGCCGTCTCCGGTGAAGGCGCTCATTTTCCCTCTGTCTTCTGTGGTTTTTACCGTGCGGCGCATCGCTACGCAACAGTCGCCAATGGTGCGAATGGGAGTCAATACCGCTCGATCGACGGTGAGCAGATTAGCGGGCGCCGAGTCGGTCTCGATGCGAAGGGCGGTCGCTGAAGTATCGCCAGTGGCGGCAACGAGGCCCGAAGGCGGCGCCGGTTGCGAGGGTACGGGCTGTGAAGCCGCGAGCTGTGGAGTTTCGGCGATCACCCGCCAGACTGTTTGCAGGCGCGCCGTCGTGTCCGCCTGGCCCAATGCCGGCTCGCGCAGGCAGGGATCGTCCAGGGCCGTCACCAGCCGCTGCCACACTTCCAGATAGACCTGGATCACCTGGATTGAACCCTGGGCCAAGTTTGAGAGTAGTGCGGCAAACGTGGGACCTGGATCAATCAAGAAAGGCTGCTGCGTGTATTCGAGCGGCCGCGGATTCTCACAGAGAATCCCGTGCACGTAATACCGCCCGGCGCCGATTTCGAGAGAATTTCCTTGCAGCGTGATGGCAAAGCCTTCATCATCCGCCGGGCCACCCCATCGACCCACAATGTCGATCGTCTCCGTGTCTCGGAGATGGTTGTTGATCGCGCACTGTTCATTGGCGTCGGCATCAAGCGCCACACGCCCCTGCTGCTGCAACACAGCGGTGTAATTCTTCTCGGCACTAAACCGCAAACGGCTGAAATCACCCTTCATGGCGAACCTCTCCTATTCTGCAAACGTTTATCCGGCCCGCGAAAAACAGCCTCATCCCCAGTGAGATTCTGTTTATAAACGGCGCCTTCTTCATTCCCTCCCCGCTGCCTCGACGGCGGATTTAAATCAGCGCTGCGCCCACCCCGACGAATCTCAAGTCATCGTCATCGTGCTCCTCGCAAGGGTTCCAGCGATTCCCCTGCGGCCCGTAGCCGTAAGCAACGGGCATCGGCCTGAGGATTTCCGGCCGCGACGGAACCAGAAAAATTCCGTCCTCCAGTCCGAACGGCAGAAACTCCGGCACCCGCAATTGCACGTTGCACACGGCCTCTGTCTCCTGCAGGAGGTAGTAAGCCCCCATCTGGGAACCGTTGTCGGCGCCCGTCCAGACGGCCATCGGAGTGTCACCGCTGAGCAGGCCATAAGACGGATGGCCGTACTGCAGCGCAACGAATTTGGGAAGAAACAGGTCTTCCTGCGCTGAGTCTGGCGGCAGGCAGCGGTACTGCTGAGGCGCCAGAGTTTTTGCCGGGAGAAAGCAGAACCGCACGCATCCCGCCTGCCGGCGGCTGCACCACAATGCAGCGCTCCAGGAATCATGCCTTGCCAGCCGCGCCAGAAAGATCGTGTTGGACGCGAGTTCCAGCAAACGCACCCGAACTTTGCCGATGACCGTACTGTCTTCGATGTGCAGGTCTGCGCCCTCCGACGCGAGGTCGGCAGCCGAGTACGCCACGGCGCAGCGCGAGCCCGCATCCACGATGCTTGAACAGATTCGGGTGGTTCCTTCCACGGATGCCACAAGCGGTCCCGTGATCGAGCGGATCAGGCTCAAGCTGACCTCGCCGGTGGAAATGGCCACACTGGGTTCCCCGGGGTGTTCTGCCGTACCATCCCCCTTGAGGGCAATTCCGGGAACCAGCGTGCAATCCATCAGCTGGATATTTGCAGGGCCACCAAGCGCCGTGAACGTGCCGGAGATCCAAATGCCGCTCAGAGTCAGCTGGCCGGCGGGGGGGATCTCGCCCGATTCCGACGCAGCGCCGGCAACGCCCTGGACCTCAATATCGCCGCGCAGGGTAACGCAGGAGTTTTCGTAAGTGAAATCGCTGCCGCTTGGATGCAGTTCCGCTGAAACAATCCAAAGCTTACTTTGCGCTGGCAGGAGAATTCCGGCCGCTTCTGTCAGGTCCACGCCGAGCGCGGCAAACCCGGGCAGAACAATCAGCCCTTGAGATCCGGGCGGTTCCAGATTCCATGCGGCCACCGCCGTTTCCAGGGTTGGCGTCGAGCCTGATCCAACCACCGCCGTAAAGTTGAGCTGGCTCGGATCAAGAGCCGACAGGCTGGAAGTCCGGTCATACGGGCCGCCGCCCATTTCCGCCGGGAAACCGTAGTAATAGTTGACCTGCACCTGGCCGGGAGCAGGCAAGTCAGGCGCCAGTTGAAATCTGCCAAGCTCGGGATCAATGGCCACCTTGCCGGCCTCGGTGCATCCCCACGTCCCGCCCGATTCCCGGGAAAGATTGCGGCTGCAGATCCTGGAAGCCGGAACGGCCACACCGTCGAGAAGGATTTCAATGCTCGCGTCCGGCCCATAGAACTGGCTGAGGTTTGCAAAAAGCTCGCGCCGGGTGATGGGCTGAGAAACGTCCATGCGTGTGGTGAGCCGGCTGAAGGAGTCCCGCGGGGCCAGCGCATTGAATAGCGGCATATCCTGACCCATCGGGCTGAACCGGTAGCGCCGGTCGTCCACGCGGAAGGCAGGCGCGTGCGTCACAGCGAACGGCTTCCAGCGCCACAGATACACGCCGATATCAGGGATGTTGAACCTTCCGCCGCCGTGCAGGGTGACGTCAAGCGGAGCCGGATCAGGGTCGGGAACGTCGCGCACTCGCGGCGCAATCCGGCGCACGTCCACGGTGCGGTTCAAAGTGTCGAATGCGGAGTCGATACGCTCCAACTGGCTGCCGTGCCGCAAGTCGGCCGTGGCCGCATGGTGCGGCCGCACGTGACGCATGCTGGTGGTGGTGATCAGCCGCTTGAAAAGCTCTACGGCCAGGGCGCGCCGCCCGGAGACGTCCATGGCAACCTGCTCGAGTGCAAGCACGGTGCCTTTGCGCCGCCGGTATCCGATGGTATTGGCCACTTCCGCACGGCTGGAGTTGCCGGTTCCGGAAATTTGGTAAATGGGGGCGTAGCCGATCAGTTCGCCGATGTAGGGAATCACCCACTGGGCGCAGGTTTCTATGAACTCATCGTCGTAAAGCTGCTGGATGTTCTCTTCCACGATCGCAGACTGCTCCGCGATCACGGTCATCAGGGCCTTCAGTGGCTCGCCGTTGTCCGCGTCGCGCGTGCGGTAAATGGCGGGCAGAAGAGCGTAAAGCTGATCGGCATTCAAGCTCATGACCACACCTCAAGCCGGCCTTGCGAGGCCGGGTCCAGCATCAACATCTCCGCCCCTTGCGGCATGCCCTGCTGGCCGGGCACGGGAGCCGCAGCTCGCAAGACCGCAGGCAACAAGCGCCTGAACAAGAAGAACTGTCTTTGGCGTCTGAAAGTGGTCAGGTCCACAGCAATCACTCCCGGCGTTGATTGCATCAGGGCAATCACTTCACTCTGCGCCACTCCCTGGCCGGGTTGCCGCTGGTCGAAACTCAAATTTGCCTGGAGCGTCTGCCACACCTGGCCCAGCGCCTGCGTAGGATCGTAGTTGTCCGCGTCCACCCGGATGTTGGCGCCGATTTCGAAGAGAACGGGAACATAGGAAGCGACGGTCACGGGAACATACGGATTGCCGGCCCCGCGCAGCGCCTTGATGAGATGCGTAATCGTCGGATCATCCTGCTTGAAAACCGCGCCATTCGCGCCGGCAACGGTGAGGAAGACTCCGCGCGTGCGCCCGACCCAGGTCCAGGTGGCCAGGGCTTTGGCGATCCCGGCAAAAGCCAGGGCGTAGTTCTGGTAGTCTTCGAGCGAGACGGCGCGTTCGAGCGTCAGAACGTGCAAAGGCGCGCTGACACGGGCGCTCGCGGCTGAATCGGGGTCGGCTCCTCCCGTGGCGGGGTCGGGATTGGAGACGGCGTTCAATCCCTGCGGCCTGTCGAGCGCCTGTGACAACTGGCCAGCATCCACATTGCCGGCCGCGCCCACGCCCTTGCGATAGACGGCCCGGATATTCATTTGCCCAGTGGAAGTTCGTCCTCCCTCAATGCCGTCGCCGAACTGCACGGTGACTTTTCTCGCAGCATCGGACTGGGTCACGAAGACGCGATCGTTTGGTCCTGAGGCGAGGAAGTTGTCTACTTCATGCCAGCGGAGATTGTTGACCCACACCTGAAGAGTGGAATCGGCTCCCAGGCCGCGCGGCGAGCTGACGTAGGTGAGCGGCGACTGTTTCAAACTGAGCCGGAGCGCGGCGTTCGTTGCGTCGCCGCTGCCCATGATTTCGTGCATGGTTTCACCGTTGGTCGCCGTCACCACGTTGGCGTTCAGAGTGACCGTGGCGCGGTCGTAGATCCGCGCGAGGGGTTCTTTGAAATCGAGCGTCTGGATCGGCCCCTGCGTGCCGGCCTGGCTGATGATCATCGATTCGCCCACGACCGGATCATTTTTGTCCGCCGCAATCAGCATGACATTCCCGGTACTGATCCGGAGCGTTCCGGGGACGGAGTCGGGGGTGAGCACCGACCAGACCATGTCGGAGCTGTTTGCAATGGGGTTGGGCGGGAATTGATCGATCAAAAAGATCTGCCCGTCGGAAAGCGGCTTGCTGCCGGTTGCGCCGTCGCGGACAAACCCTGGTCGGCTGCCTGGTGGCGTTGCGGCGAAATTCACCACTTGCAGGCGCAAACGCTTTCCGAAAACCGCAACAGGCCGGCCTGGGGCAAGGGCCTCGGTTGTGACAATCCCCAGCGTGGATCCTTCCAAAGGCCTGAGTGATCCGCTTTGCCTCATATACGTATCGTCATAGACCCAATCCGTGAGAAGGGAATCGGCCGGAGTCAACCGCTCACTTTGAATATAGGCCGTGATGTTGCGCGTTTCCTGCACGAATTCCCACAGCACTTCATTGAGGGTAAGAGAAGTATCACCGGTCAGGATCTGTCCCATGTCGAGCGTCAGTTGCGTGGTTTTCGACGTCAGCGTGTAGCGGCCGGGGTTCGACTCCTCCGCCTTCTTGATCTGGAAAAATGATGTGTAGCCCAGGCCCGTGAGGACGATCAAGGGGGGAGTAGCGTTGGCTTGCGGAGCGAGCCCAGGATAGGAGGCGTCAAGATTGATCTGGTTGCTGTACTCCTGGTAGTAAAAACTCCAATCAGCCCCTTGTTGAATGGAGGCGGGGTAACCGGGAATCGACGTGAGATTGGGGTTGGAGGTGCTGCTTCCCAGCGTCAAAGGGTTGGGCGCCTGGGCCCCGTAAAGGGCAGCCTTCTTGCGGAAGATGAAAATGGAGACATCTTCCGCCGCCATGCTGTCAGTAAACGAGGACGAAAGGGGCTGATCCCAGAATATCTGTGTGTTGCCGGAAACAGGGTCAACGTTTACGGCCGTCACATAGTGAACGTCGCCCGGCCCGGTGGGTACCGGCTGGCCTGACTGCGCGGCGAGAAAGAGCAGCGCATCGCCAACTTTGATGTTATTCGCCGTCCCCTGGACCCACGTGCTGATATCTGATCCGGAGAGATACCAGGGTACAGAGGTTTGAGGCGGAACGGCGTTCAACCCGATCAGCGCCGTGAGATCGGATGAGGTTTCAAAGACCTGCGGCGTCTGGCCGGGCTTCGGCACGCTTTGAACGCGCGTCCCGGCAGGGATCAGCACGTTGTCGGGAGCGCCCCGCGCGCTCGTCAGCGTGAAGGCAAGAAATGCGGAAGCCGCCACGCCGGGTGATGGCTTGTAACCCACCAGCCGCGCAAGAGACATCACGGAGGCGGCACCGACCGCAGTGCCCAGGTAGGCTTCATTGGCCAGGCGCTCTTGGTAAAAAGTCAGGATGTCAAGAGCAACCGCCCAGGCGTCGAGCAACGCGATGGAAAAATCAGAGTCATCCCGGGTTCGCAACGGCGAAAGCGCCGGCAGGTTGGAATCCGATAGCGCCGCCAGCAGGCTGGCCTTGAAAGTGGTATGCGTACCCGCGCGATAACCGATCTGGCTCAGGCCGGAGCGGTTCGAAATCGGCTCGGGTGTTTCTGAGCCGAGGCCCTGGCAGCATCCGCAGAGCTGTTCTTCGGGTGTCTCGCAGGAACCGTTCATTTGCCACCATCCATATGGAATACCAGAATGCCGTGATCGAGCCGGTTGGGATCATTGTCACAGCGCGCGATTTCCAGCCGGCCCATGGTGAGAAAGCCGTGCCTCAGGCCGATGCCCGCAGGATTGTCCATGCGCTCAAAGACCGCAAGCGTCACCGCCGTGACCCCCTGGACGTTCTGCGCCGCGGCGATCAAGGGACTTGCGTAAATCGTCTGGCCGAAGGTGAAGTTGGCGGGATCGAGAATTCCCCGCTGCCCGGTACACAAGTTGCCTGTGGTGAAGAGTTCGAGCAGGGCTTTGCGAACGTCGGCCTGAAAGAAGGCCGGATCGACGCAGATGTTCATCTCAATGCGCAGGCCGACGATCACCGCACCTTCGACGGCCAGATCGACTCCCGCCATGCGGAACAGGTTCATGCGGGTGGTCGTCTCCTTGAGAAGCGTTGCATCCGGACCGCCTTCCGCCTGCGGATCGAGCGACAGGAACGCGGTGTACCAGCTTCCCGTCCAGCGCAGCGTGCCGCGCGCTTCGCGAATGGCGGGGTCCTGCGCGGCCAACACTCCGTAATCGTCTTCGGTTACGGCGCGAAGCTGAGTGCGGAACGCGAAAGGCGCCTGCTGGCGAATGTGCTCCATAATTTCCGGATCGACTCCGCCCGCGGCCGGCAGTGGATTGCGAACCTCGGTTACGCCCGCCACGCTGGTCAGGATGTGAGCGAGCGTGTCGCGGCCGATATTGCCCGCGCTGCCATTTCCCACGCGGTATCGCGCGCGGAAATCTGTCCCCGTTTGCGGCGCCTGCCCGTATTGACCGTCGCCAAAGCGCACGAAGGCTGTTCCGTCGCGCTCGATTTCGAGCAAGCAGACGCGCTGGGAGTCATCGCTCGAAAGCAGGTCGTCAAGCACGCTCCAGGCATGACCCTGATCGTCCTCGACCGCGATTTGAGGGAGCGGCCGTGCGTCGCCTGTTGGCAGTGACGCAAGAAATTGCGATGCTGGAACCGTCGCATCCAGTGGCCAGGCAAACGTAACCGACGAATGCGAAAGATGCGGGAAGTATCGCGGTCGTGGCGGGGCCAGCGTGCCCTGGAGCTTGCATTCGCAACTTGCCGCCAGGTTGGGAGCGGGTGGGGCTGCCGGAACCTCGCCCAAGTCTTCCCAGCATTGCCAGATGCCGTGGTCAGCAGGAACGATGTTGCCACGGGCCACGCTCACCGCCGCAAGCGCCTGCGAACCGTGCGCCGCGTCCGTGGTGGCGGAGAGGCAGATGGGAAACGGCGGCGCATCCTTGGCTGCCCAGGTGATCCTGGTGATCAGCTTGCCGTTCAGCGGATCAACCAGAGGGTGGCCCAGGTAGTTCGTGGTTTGCACTCCCGTCAAGCGCACGGCCCAGCGATGTTGGGGATCCGCGTCTTGTGGACCGCCGGTCTTGGGGCCAATGACCTCTTCGAATACCAGAACGACGCCCGGAGCAAGAGTTATAATACTCCCGACCAGCATGGCTTCCGTTGCGCCGTTGGCCAGGCAGCAATCCGAATCGCCCCAGGTGTAGAACAACATCTCGTTCTGTTCCTGGAAAAGCTGGATGTCTTGCATGGTCGCGAAACCGATAGTGCTGCTGCGCACAAGTTGCGCTGCGGGTGGGGGCATCAATCCCGCCTGACACGCAACTTCGGAAGGATCGACAGCGCCGGGTGAAACGCTGACCGGCAGGCCGGGCACAAGCGGGAATAGCAGGGTTCCGGCTGGAATGACGACGCCATCCTGCTCCGTCTTCAAGTAGGCCCACGTGCGGGCGTTGCTGCCTTCGCCGATGCAATAATCGACCAGCTTTGCGTGACGCCGGAGCGAAATCCGGCTGCGCGCGGTCCCCAGGTAAGCCTCTGTGCCAACGGCGTCCTGCTGATAGCTGAGATGGTCGGCGGCGTAAGCCAGCGTTTCCACCATCGCGACGCCGATGTCGGAAGCATGCGTCTCTTTCCATGCCGGCGCGAGCGTTGCCATGCGATCCAGCATCACCTGGCGGAAGCCACCATAATCTTTGGCGAGATAATTGATGTCGGGCTCCGGAGCCCTATCGAGCGGGCAGCAATTGTCTGGAACGCAATCGCCCACGGTGGGGCATCCGGCTTTGAAAGAGAAGACAACGCTGGAGAGTTGAGGATCAATGCCGTCGGGCGGATCGTCCGTCGTGGAATCGGCAACAAAGGAAAACGTGTAGGGAGAAAAGTCGCCGGTCCCGTCGAGGTCGATCGTTACCACGCGCGGCGCGGTAGCGCCAGGTTGAGTCACCGAGGTTATCGTCACCTGGGTTTTCGGTGAGCCTCCGGTAATCTTCACCTGAGCCGGGCCCAAGTTGAGGTTCCGGCCATCTTTCAGCAACGTCACCAGCAATCGATTTCCGCATCCACTGCCAGCGTCTGGCACTTCCAGATAATCGATTCCGTTCAGCGTGGGATGCTGTAACACCAAAGCACGGCGGTTTTTTTGTGAGCAGAAATAAATCATGAGGCGGCTCCGCCATAAACAAACTGCTGCGTCTGTTGCTGCTGGGACTGAATGATGGTGTAAGAGACCGTAATGAGCAGTGTGGATTCATGCGCAGCCACTTCCACCGCGTTCACTCGAATCAGGTCGGAAAGCCATTGCTGCAAGGAAGCCTGGATTATCTGCTGCTGAGCCGCAGCCAGGGCGTCGCTGTTCGGCGCAAACACCAATTGCGTCACGCCGCAGCCGAAGGTGGGGCGATTCACGCGTTCGCCCGGCGAGGTCAGCAGAATCTGCTCCACCATTTCATAGATGTGGTCCGGCAGATTGCTCGCGGCCGTGTGCCCGCTGCTGTCAAAACTGTAGGGATATTTAACGTTCATAGAGCCTCACATTGCACTCACGCGCGTTTGCATCGCCACGGGCAGAAGCGGCGTGCCGTTGGGAATGCTCACTCCCACACCCGATTGGACAACCAGCGGCTGCCCGTTTGAGGTGACGCGCACGGTCCCGACGGTCCACTGCCCCATCACGCACGGTGGCAGAGGCGGGGGCACCAGCGGACATCCTGCAACCATCCACGGAATCGAAAGTAGCGCGGTGGGCTGGCCGCTGACCAAGACGCGCGGATTCGGCGCGGTTGGCATCACCTGGCCCGCGTGGCTGCACAGAACCGTCGCACCCTGATGAAGTAAAAAGCCTGGCATTCCCAAACCTCCTCAACCGTGATCAGATAATCTCCAGCGCGCCTTCGTTGACGGTTACTGTGGGGCCGGTAAGAATGATCGTGGCCCCTTGTCCGTTGCTGATGGTGATGCCCGTTTCGTTGATCGCAATCATCGCTCCAGTGGCGGACTTCAGCAGGATGCCTCCGGTTGGGCCTGGCATGTCGCTGATCATGAGCGTGTTCTGAGTGACGGATTGGACGACGATCTGCTGTACTCCCGGCGGCGCAGCCAGCGCCAGCGCCGGAACTTCTGCGGCAGAACCCCAGTAGCACCCGGTCCAGATGGGGTAGTCGGTGTTTCCCTGTTCAAATTCGACCCACACTCCCGAACCGATTGGCGGGAGGGCGAAAAACCCGGATTGAATGCCCGCGAAAGGAACGCATGGCATCGCCCATGTGGACGGAAGAACGTTTGAGACGTCTGGCACCTGGACCATCAGCCGTCCTTTTTGCAACGGATCGACGTTGTCGATCACCGTGCCGCGATACTTGCCGAAAAACTTTTCCATGCTTGCCTGTTTCTCCCGAAGAAGTCTTAAAACGCCATCGTTGGAACGGCCGGCAGGTTCGACACCAGTGCGTTCCGCTTGAGAGAAAAACTCTGTTTGTATTCTCCAAGTTTGATCTGGTGCCGGGCGCTCTCGACGTAGTACAAACCGTCAAAGGAGGCGCCTGCTCCGCGAACTCCCACCAACTGGCGCGCTTTCAAAATCCGGCCGTAGCGCAAGACGTCCAGCGAACCATCCGCCGAGACCACGTCCGCCGTTTCCGAAGCCCTGGCCATGCCCACCATGATGGCCTGCGCCGGCGAGAGCTTGGCGGTGTCCGTCAGATACTCGAACTTTTGCGGCATGGGCACCACTGTACCCAGAGGCGGATTGAGCGGTGTCACGGGAGGAATGGGCATCGGGAGCACCGCTTTGGTGGTGGGGTCCTGGATATAAACGAAGGGCGTCACTGAGCTTTGCGGCTCGTAGCGCACATTCAGACTTTCGACATTCGTCCATGCGTCCATGTTCACGTTCAAGGCCGGTTGCGGAACTCCGACCTTGATTTCGGGCCCCCAGTAGGCCTGGGTCATTCCCGGCAGCGGCCCGGGTTCCAGGTAAAAGACGTATCCCGCGTCGCTGGCCAACTGCCGGATGTAGGCCAGATCGGTTCCTTTGTGCGTCGGAATCTTTTCGACGGGTAGTTCGACGTCCGGCGTAACCACCGGAACCACATTCGGAACGATGCCGAACATGGAGTACTTTGCCATGATGGTGAGAACGCGCAGGTCGGGCGTGAGGCCGGGGTAAGGGAGACCGGAGAAGTCAATCAAATCCATCACCGCGGTCAGATCTTCGCCCGTGACCGTGAGCTTGGACGAACCCTGCATCGCGTCCGGCACAACCTCTGTGTGTTTCACCACGCCGTCCATCACAACCTGCGGAAGTCCGCCGAAAGTCGCCATCAGGATGACTCGAATAATGGGAACTGGCGCACCGCCGGCGAGCAGGAAAATCGTCTGCAGGGGAGAACTATTCGCGAGCGTAAAATTGAGCTGAAACCCGCTGGCGCCCGTGGCGGAAACGGAAATCTCCACGGAGGTCAGCGCGTCCATCACCGGCTTTGGGGCCGGCAGGGCCTCGACAGAACCAATCAGGAGTGTCAGGTAAAGCGGACTACCCATTCCGTGCTCCTGGGGGAATACCCGAAGCCAGCGGTACCTGAATCGTGCGTCCCACCTGCGAAGTCAGTTCGTCGGGGTCAGCGGCGCCGTTGGCGTCTGCGATCATCCAGAAGAGCAGAGGATCGCCAAGCTGTTTTGCCACCAGATTATCGAGCCGCGTCCCTTCCACAACGACGTAGTTCTGCAACGACGTATAGATTTCCGGCTGGGGAATGATTCGGCGCTGGAGATAGGCCACCTGCACGCCATCCGGCTGCGTGTAATACTGCACCGCGGATCCGTAATACCGGCTGCTGGGATTGGTGGGCGCGCCTGATCCGGCCGCGGCCATCACCATCGATTGAAGTGCAGTGTCCATATCGCCGCCTTCTGTTTATTTGAACAATCCCGCCAGCATTTCCTTCTGGGTTTGATAGACCATATACAAAGCGCCTGCCGGGGTCAGGAATCCCACGTCGTTGATGTTCAAGACGCGCATGCCGAGTGAAACCTTGGCGCGAATGGGATTCAATTGCGGATCGAACGCTTCCTCGGTGACCTCCAGATCCGTGATGCGCACCGGCGTGACGCGCGTTTTGCTCCACACGAACAGGGTGAGAGCGGACTCCATTGGAAGAATCTCAATCGTGCCTATAAACGACAACACTTCGTTGGCGATCAGCACGGCGCTCGAGGGATACACCAGCAACTCAAGAGCTGACAACTGGGGTTGAATTCCGTAGGACACGGTACTGGAATCCCCAGCGGCAAGCTGATCGGTGGCATCAATTTCCACGGAGCATTTGATTGTTTCAATGGGCGGACCTTTCAACCGGAGGACCTCGCTGCGGTCGGGCTCTTCGCCAACGCCCTGCGGCCTGAGCGACCGCGTGATCTCGTCCGGGTTGTACTGTAGATTAATCGTGCCCACCGGAATGCCGCTGTTGGCATCGACGGAAACGATCGCTCCTTTCAGTAATCGAGGTGAAATGGGCATGAAAAGCTCCTTCCATGATCTGTCGCAGACTGCGTCCACAGTGGCAGCCACAATGCATCCCGCTCTTTAATCCGTCGCGGGCCTGTTATGGCCGGTAGGCTCACGCCAGGGAGGTGCGATCCCCGTGCCCAGCCACGCCTCGCCAAAAGGTGGATCCCAAAATCGGAAAATCCGGTCTGGGGGACGGTTCCGGTGAACAAGCGCGACGCCGGGTTCCTCATCTTCTTGCGCACTCCTTCGGCGGCTCTGTATGGCCTCTACCGCTTGCCCTTTCTTCCGAACCTCGCAATCTCAACAGTTCCGCCTTCTTATCGGCATACCTCTTCTGATCCGCATCGGGCATGCAGTAATAATTCCTGAGCGCCTCATCAATCAGGCTCACTCGAGTGGAATGAGGCATTCTTCCCGTGCCGGCCTTCTCCGGCTGTGTCGCCTCCCAATGGAAGGCCAGGAACTCGCGCTCGTTCTTCTTGGCATGACCGCCCATCCCGGATCGTTGTTGCTGGACGTGCTGCAGCTCGTGCCCAACTTGCAGGACCCTACGCGCAAAAAAATCGATGTGTTCGATGAAATACTTACCGACGGTAATCTCTCCCTTGATGTCCCTGCCGCGACCAACCGGGCTGGTAGTGAGACCCGGATCCTTCTCGTCGTAAACAACCTTCTCAACCAGACTGGGATCGTAGTAGGTCCTTACGATGTTATTGACCGCATCGATGGCGCGCTGGTCGATCGGCTTACTCGTATCCTTCGCCGCCTGGATAATCCTCTTGGCCTTTTCATCAAGCGGGTTGTCGCCAGCCTTCTGTATCCCGGTGGCTACAGACTTTACGCAAACACGCGTCCTTGAGCCTGCAATAACCCCAGCGCTGTTCCGCTCTGCTTCCTGCTCAGCGTCGCGCTCAGAGGCATACATGACCTGCGGGCCCGGTTGAGTTTGCTGAATGGTGTGTGTGAGTTCATGCGCGAGCAATTTGCGCCCTTCCACGGTTCCAGGCGCGTAGCGGCCAGCGGCGAAGACGATCTGGTTTCCAACCGTGTAGGCCAGAGCATTGACGGCCCGGGCCGCCTCCGCCGCCTCCGCGTCCGTGTGCACTCGCACTTTGCTGAAATCGTGCCCGAAGCGCGGCTCGAAAAACGCGCGCATTTTGGCATCCAATGGCTGGCCGGGCGAGCGGAGCGCTTCCTCAAGAACCACAGGGGCTGCAGCCTGTTCACCACTCCCTGAGTCGTGGCGCTGCGGATCACTCCGTCGGTTGGAAGACTCCATCCTTGCGTAAGGCTTAAACAAGGGGGAACTTTCTGATGATCTGGTTTGGTTTTGATGTTTCATTGTCTCTTCTACGGGCTACGGCCCGCCTTTCCACTTCGCTATGCTTTATGAGTAGCCTGGGCTCATTGCCACAGTGTCATCTCGGCCTCGAGTTGGGCCTCGGCCTCAATTTCCTGCTCGGTCGAAATAGCATCCGCCGCTTCCATTACCCTATCCGCATTCGCAAGCGTACTCGCAATTCGGACGGACATCTGTTGCGCTGCCTCGCCACTGGATGCCGCGGCAGGAGCCTCCTCGGCAAGTGCGGCGATGACCGTTGGTGCGACAAAAGCGGTGACCGCGAGAGCGGCGCTCACCCCGATCGTGACCTTCATTTTCGTCGCGGCCCCTTCGATTCCGTCTTTCCAGATCAAGTACTGCTTCAGCGCAGCCAGGTAGTAATGCCTCGCACGGAGGAGGTTGGCATAAGCCTCACCTAACTTGTCTCGCTGCCATGCACGTTTCGCGGCTCCCACGTAAATGTCAGCATTAGTCCAAATTGTCATGTCCGGAGGATCTGTGTTGAAAATCCGATTGGTCCAGAAACCGACGAATCCGACGGCGCTGGGTTTGAAGATTAAATCCCTTTGTTTTCGGTGCTCGCCTTCGGATTGATTAATCCGATTGGATAATCTGGATATCATATCGCCGACAGCGTGCAAGGCGGCGGAATGGCGCTGGGCCGCTGCGTTCCCTTGCGTCTGAGAGGTCGGTTGGCCCATCTGGTTGCCTTGACCTCCTGTTGATTGATTCTTGCAACAGCCGGCACCGATCTGTCGAGCGGGAGGCTCGCATTTGAAGAGGTACAAACCCGGAGGGCCTCCAATTCTGGCAGCCCGTACTGACAAGGTCTGCGCGGGGCAAGGAGGAGCCAGGGTGACACTCACTGGGCCCGGCGGCGCGATGTCAAGAAACTGGATGGCAAATTCTGGGCCGCGGAAATGCTGTGCAAGCTGGCGCTTATAAAAATCCAGGTCGCTTTTCCCCGCCCTCACTCCTCTATCGTTGTCAGGTTTGATTTCTCCGATCTCCACGAGGGCTGGCGTGTGGGTACGGTCAACGCGAAGCAAATCAAGGCGGCCGTTTTCTTTGTCGTTTGGATTGGGGTAGCTGGCTTCAGGGATGATGTTCTTCCCGTATCGCTTTCGAAATTCCCGCTGGACGATGCCGTGCGCGAAGGTGCCCGCCACCGCAGCGGTACGGCAAAGTGCACAGCCTCCTGCGGGTTCGTTGGTACGGATCATCCGACGCAGGACAGGGCCGGAGCGGCCAAGGTTTAAAGGCGCGGGACCCATTGGGAACTGTGTTACAGCGTCCGCGGCTAGGTCAGCTTGATGTTCTGCAACGTCGTGGGCAGCTCCTAAGGCAAGAAATCTTGGCGCGATCGGACCGGTAGCGGCTTGCTGTTGCACGACGTGAGCGAGCTCATGGGCCAGCAGATGGCGTCCGGTGACGGTGCCCGGAGCATATTGCCGGCGATCAAAAACGATATGGTGGCCTACAGAGTATGCAAGAGCGTTCACACTCAAGGCGGACTCGGCGGCAGGTTCGTCTGTGTGCATGCGTACCTTGCTGAAGTCGTGGCCGAAGCGCGGCTCGAAGAAGGCGCGCGTTGTGGCATCCAGCGGCTGGCCGGGGGAGCGCAGAACGTCGTACACGATGGGTGGCACGGTGTTGGGCGCCGAGTTGCCCGAGGCACGGCGCTGCAACGTCATTTCTTTCTTCCTGCATTCCTCACACTCGCCGCCTGAACTGCCGGAGCCGCCGCAGGCGCATTTGCGCTGCAAGACGCCGAAAGGTACGGGTTTGATGGAAGGCACTGGGCTGGACGTCTTCAGAGGAAGATGGACGCGCTCGCTCATCGTTGAAAGCCTCCGGGTGCGGGCTTGGTGAGGCGAACAGATTGCCCCGAGCGGCTCTGCCCCTGCAAACCTTGATAGATGGAGGCGGCGATCCTGACCCCGGCCGCCCGGGCCGTTGCTCCGGACGGGATGCGGATGGCGCCGGCATCGAGGTTGTCAACGGGCGAAGCGATCCCGGCGAATGCCGGCGCTCCTTCGTTTTGAACCAGCCGTGCCAACTCCTTTTGCGCCGCAGCGGCAATCCTGTGGCGCTCGCCGGGATCGAATCCATACAGGACAAGCTCGTCAATTTGGATTCGGACTGGCCGGCGATTTGCCGTTCCGCCGGATTGTCCCTGCATCTTCTTCACGGGCAACTCCTGGAAGTTCCGTTCAGACGGTTCATATCCACCCGGCAATTTCCGCATCCGTCAGTGGCCTTTCGAGTTTCGCGAACTCGTTTCGAGCTGCCAGTAACAGGTGATTCATGCGCACCGGCTCCTCGGCATCTGCTGCCAGAAATGCCGCTCCCAAGGCGATATTTCGAATGTGGCCACCTGCAGCGTTCAACCGCGCCAGGCGGTCAATCTGAAGGCCTTCTGTTGGCGTCGCGCGCGGAAAAACGCATCGCCATATCTCAGCGCGTTGGGCAACTTCGGGAAATGGAAAATCAACTACAAAGCGAATTCGCCGCAGGAACGCTGTATCCAAAGCTTCCTTGCGGTTGGTTGTCAGGATGGCAAGTCCCCGGTAAGTTTCCATGCGTTGAAGCAGGTAGCTGATTTCAACGTTGGCGTAACGGTCGTGGCTGTCTTTGACCTCACTGCGCTTGCCGAACAATGCATCGGCTTCATCAAACAAAAGAATGGCCGCGCCCTCATCGGCGGCATCAAATACTCGGCGAAGGTTCTTTTCCGTTTCTCCAATGTATTTGCTGACCACCTGGCTCAAGTCGATTCGGTACAAGTCAAGCCTTAACTCGTTCGCCAAGACCTCACCAGCCATCGTCTTGCCAGTTCCGCTGGGACCTGCAAAGAGCGCACTGATACCGAGACCCCGAGCCCCTTTGGAGGCGAAGCCCCAGCTTTCGTAAACCTTTGCACGTTGCCGGACGTGCAGCGTGATCTGCCTGAGCAGCAGTTTCTGGCGCTCCGGCAAGACCAGATCATCCCAGTGGGCGGCAGGCTCCAGGCGCTGCGCCAGTCCTTCCAGAGAAGGCCGCGAATACGACCGGCATGCATCCCACAACGCCAGTGCCAGGTCCTTCTTCTCATTGCCGGGCGGCTCCTGGACGGCCACAGGTCCGCCGGTGACTGGAGGGAGATTGGTGCGATCCACGACCCGCGCCACAGCCACGCGGATATCTTCCGAGCCCAGATTGAATTGCGATACCAGTTGCTCGACAGCTCCATTGAGCGCTGGAGCAGCCTCTCCCAGCGCGAGTTTCCATACTTCCAACTGCTCCGACGCGGCGGGCTTGGGCACCTCGAACCAAAAAGGGGAATGCTCCGCGGAGCTGCGGCGTTCGCGCATTGAAACCAGCAAGGGGCTCCGCACGGTATCGATCAGACGTTTGACGGCGGCCTGCGCCGCCAGATCGGACGCATCCAATTCATCGCATTCAAGCAGTAGCGCCGAATGTGAGAGAGCGGCTTCGCGTTCCCAAAGGCGTACGAAGAGTTCACGTTCAGCCGGTTGCCGCGGAATCGTCTCGGCGGGCATCAAGCGCAATCCCATGCCGAGCGCCGCACATGCTTTCATGGCGACTGCCCGTTTGCCGGCTTTTTCGTGTCCGCACAGATGCGTTCTGGGCCACGCGGCTCCTCCGTCCGCTCGCAACCAGACGAGGGATACCTGCGCCGCCACTATTTGCTGGGACGGTGTCAACTCGCTCGTCGATTGGATTGCTTCCGTAAGGCCGCGCAGCCGCTCGTCGAGACTGTAAAGGCCTGCCAGATAATGTAGAACGCATTCATCGATGCGCAGCGGGCTGGTCGTTAACGCATCACCCGCCATGACCTCCACCAGCCGCCAATGGCGCAACGGCCGCTCCGGGAGCAGCGCGCTCCAGTGCGCGTCCTCAAAGGCCGCCAAAGCCAAACTGAACGAGGGCAGGGCGGGACGCTGATCCTTCAAAACTGTGGCCACCAGGTTCCGAAAACCTGAATCCAATTCCACCCCGGCGCACATCAACAGAACCTTGCGCTCGAAAGCGGAGAGGCCAAAAGCCGCGCATAGAGTCTCGAGTGCGGGCGGAGATGGCATTGCTGCGCGCAGGTCATCCGACTCCATTACCGGCGGTTTCCCGCCTTCCGCCGCCGGCGGCCCGGGATGCGAGAGAAGTCTCTCGAGACTGGCGCGCACCTCAGCGAGCGCGGCTGCCAGACACGCTTTGTTCTTTTCTTCCCAGCTGTGCGAGGTGGACTGGTTCATGCGATCGTCACCCACGGCCCGAAAGTAGAACTGCTCGGGTCAAGATCCAGCGGACTTTCCGCCCCATCCACCGAGACTCGAATAAAGTAAGTTGTGCCTCCGCCTTTGACGTTGGTGATATCGAAGGTCAGAGCATTCTCGTTGCTCGCAAGGGGCGGAAGCGAGAACGAGTAAGCCGCAGGCGACGGCGGAGGCGGCGTTGTGGCCTCGTTGAGCAGGAGAGTCACCCTTTGGCCCGTCTGCACGGCAGGCATGATGTCGACAGAGATCTGCGAAGCCGTCGCCGTTTGTGGAACAATCACCGGATGCAGGACAAACGGAAACACGTTGGAATCAAACCCTGCGTGAGGCTGGGGCGGCGTGCCCATCTGCAACTTCTGGATGATCTGGAGGCCCTGAACGCCCGCCGCTAAATTCAGGGGCACAGGGAGAATGATCCCTCTGCCGGTCACGGTTGATGGAGCGCTCACAATGTCGCCCGTTCGAACCAGTGTCAGGGGCGCGAGCAGGTTGCTGCCTTTTACCACTAATGTGCTGGTCGGCAGAATGGGCAGATTTGTTCCCGCCTGGGACTCCACCTGTGTGATGATGGGCCTGCGAAACGGCAACGCGTAGACGTTCCTCGCGGCAACGGGCGGCGCCTCCTGCGGAGTGTCATCGCTTTCGATGAGAACGAGCGAGGCCTGGTAGGCCGCCGACAGGCTGTATTCCACTTGGAAAAACGCCGACCACAGCTTGGTGAATTCGTCGAGAGAAAGCGAAGTGGGGGTGAACTTCACCCGCTCCACTTGGCCGTCGAGTCCCGAACCTGCCAGGAAGCCATACTGTGTTGCTGCTGCCTGAATGTTCTGACTCGAAAGCAGAGGCTGGGAGTGGAGCGTGCGAACCACGGCGCCCAGCATCCGTTGGGGCTCAAGCTTGTCATCATCGCCGTGAAAAGTGAACAAGTAGTGAAGGTCGAACGCCGACTGGGGCTTGTGGACCAGGGTTCCGTCGGACCTGCGAGTAGGCAAATCGGCATTACGGTAGGCGGAATTTGGCGTGACCCGATAGAGATAAACATTCACGAGAGGACTTATGCTGCCTGTACCTGTCCCGTCAGGACGGTTGAAGCCGACCGTAGCGCCGCCGACAGCGGCCGAAACTGGGGTCTGCAGGATCTGCTGCAGGGCGGCCGTCACACTTGCGATTGCAAGATAGTTGCTCATCGCCGCCCCCTGTCGCGCTGCTTCAGATAGTCATCCAAAGATAGAGTGGCCCGGGACTTCGCCGGGACCGCACGGCGGGCGGACGGTGCAGGCATGATGGCTCGGACTTCCACTCGGCCAATCGTGATATTGATGGGCGATTCGTGCGGCGTGGAGCGCTGCGCGCGGTTTTGACTCCAATCGACTTCGCTTCGCGCGGAGCGAAGCGCCCCAGCAACCGGTTGAGACCGAACAGTCATAGCTCGGATTGAGGTTGCGGACTTGAGATTTGCTGAGTCCAAATGTGAAGGCGGGTCGAATGAGGGTTCGGATCTCCTTGCAGTATTCAAGTTCTGATTCCGGCGATGCCTCCCGTCTGATAGTTCGGCTGGCACGCGAGTTTCCGTCATCCAGTTCGCGCCTGCTTCAGGTTCGAAGGGTCCGGCAGAATTTGGTTGCGCGACGATCGGCGCCGTTGGTGACGGCTCCAGGGAATTCCATTTGTTTCTAGAAGATGCGTCCGCCCGGTCTGGCGTTGAGGCATTCCAAGCCCGCCAGGCCCCACGACGAGGAAGCAGCGAGCCTGCCAAAGGCGACGACGCCTGGAAGGCATCTCGATTTTCCTCCGATGATTCCGCTGCCGAATGTTCAGGACGTTCGCGGTGCAGCCCTGAAGAAACCGGCATCAACCCGGCCCTGGAAGCACCCTCTTCGAACTCATTTGCGCCGTTCCGTACAAGATTAAAACTGGTTCCACGGCGGTAAGGTTCGTACAGGGAGAACTGGCGCGGCCGAATGGTCGACAATTCGCCACGGCTTCGGGCTATCAAGTTGCTAAGAAAATCGCTCATGCACCAACCATGTCCAGATAGAACTGTCTCCGCGTGGGGCTGAGGGCCAAGATGTCCCGCTCACACCAGCCGTAGGCTGAAGCCAGCGTATGCACTTCGTTCAAGACGCGACCCGCCCAGGCTTCGACCTCCGCCCACAAGAATTCCACGATGTCAAAGGCCGCACGCCACGCATGACCGCATGAAGGGCAAAGAATCTTTATCCGAATGTCGGCCAGCGGATCGGCCTCAGCTAAGTCTTGCGCCGCTGCTTCCGCCACCTCAGGGGAAAGCTGATCCGCTTCAACCGGAACCTCGTTGCGTTTCGCCGAGAGGAGACAACACTTGAGAAGCTGGTCGCGCCTCTGGTCCGGGGCTTCGAGACTTCCTGCAAGAAGAATGTCCCAGCTGTTGGGAAGACGAAGGCGAAGGTTGTAGCTGGCCACATTGAGGGAGAGTTCCGTTGCCTGCTGTTGAGATTTGGCACCAGACCGCAGCTCCGTCGTGCTGAAGCTGACCTCCAACCGCTCGTTGCAACTGGGGCAATTGGCGACCGACTCCAGCTCCTGACCAAAAAGCGCTTCGCGGAGCGCAAGCAGGCGCGCATCTCTCTGGCCAATACTGAGAGTTGCAATCTGATCGAAGGTTAATTCAGGGCAGGCCGCCGCCAGCAGCGACAGCGCCCGCACGCATGGTGCTTGAGCGAGGCCGTGCTCCCAGACCTCCAGCAGTTCCTGCGCCAATATGCTGCGCATGACAAAGATCAACCTACCGCAACGTTAAAGGAGGGCTCGGTTGGCTCCGTCACGGAGATGTCCCGCTCCCAACCTTCGTTCTCCAATTTGATATGCTGGATAGCGACAGCATTGGCGTTGGCCTCAAAATCTGGCAAGGCCTGGTACTCGGATACCCAGCATCGATAAATGTTGTAGG